>Ga0181395_1000577_pt1 | contig 15325 bp, 14 predicted proteins | sample 18SPOviralmetaG_FD_130124 | JGI IMG/M metagenome (GOLD analysis project Ga0181395, IMG submission 130124) | Marine viral communities from the oligotrophic San Pedro Time Series (SPOT) site, San Pedro Channel, CA, USA - 18 SPOT_SRF_2010-12-16 | ecosystem: Environmental > Aquatic > Marine > Strait...
AAATCATATTTATCTAGTAAATATAGTGATATGAAAAAAGAAATGGAAGAAGATGCTAAAATTATGGGTCATAGTGTAGCAACTCAACAAAAAGTATATGTTAAAAATGATGATGAAAAAAAGAAAGAATAAATCTTGTAAATTACAATATTTTATTTTAGGAATTATCAATCAAATCTCACGATTATATTTCCCCTTTTAATAGTTAAACATTTTATTATTTGTTTTTTTGATATAAATTTTTCATCTAGCATTTGTTTAACTTGTGGAGATATAAGAGGTTTAAATGTATCTTTAATTTTACAACATTTATTCATTAGTTTACAGCATCTTCTTACAGATGGAATATCTCCATATTGCTTAATGTAATGCATATCATCAACTATATCATCTATAGAATTATAAGTTGTATAATTTAAATCATATTTATTATTACAAAATTTAATAATTGATTTACAGATATTCATTATATTATTTTTTTCTTTTATATTAATTGTTTTTTTTGGATTTGCTTTTTGTAGATAAATAAATAAATCCTGTTTTGATTGTATATCATATACATTATCTTTTTTTATATCTTCATTCTCTACATGATAATAATCAACTATTTTATCTTGTAATTCTTTTTTATTTATACTATGATTAAATATAACTGGAATATTCAAACTATTAATTATGTGAATTAAATCTTGCTTTGAAAAGGATTTATGTATCATATATATTATGTACTAGATTTTATTTTTAATGAATTTAATCTTATCAAATTTTATTGTAAAATACAATATTTATTTTTTTTATATTATATGTATATAAACATGCCTCCTAAAAAAGTAAAGCAATTAACTTTAACTGAAATATGGAAACTAATTCAAGAACATAATCGTTTATCCAAAATTGAGATGCCGAAAGGAAAAGATAGAACTAGACCGAATTTAATTAAGGCAATAGAAAAAGCAGGATTTACATTAAATCATGAAAAAAAGAGAATTGAAAAAGGTGTCAAAAGAAAAACTGACCCTATGAAAGATGCATCAAAGGATCCTAAAAAAGTTGTTATTGATAAATCCAAAAAACCTCCTTTGAATACTATGAAAATTAAACCTAAATCATCAAAACCTACAAATATGAAACAATTACGAGACCAAGTAAAAGAAATTTTAAAACCTGTACCTGCTAGAGTTAAACAATTTAAAAAAGAAGGAGCATCATTAAAATCATTAAAACAACTACAATCATTAAAAAGGAAATATATGAAACCATATAGAGATACTTTTAGCAGATTACTAGATAGTGTTGAAGAGGAAGAATGGTTTAATGATGATAAATTTGAAGAGATAGATAATTTCTTTGATAGTATACTTAATAAACCTTTTGAGAATGCTGAAGATGAATTATTATCAAAAATAGTAGAAGTTAAATTTAAAGATATAGCAACGAAACGATTAGTACGAATTAATAGTATGGAAGAACTTAAAAAATATTGGAGAGATTTTAAAGATAAATATATGAATCAAGCATCTCCAGATGGAGTTGGAGGAAGTTTACGAGAAAAATATGCTGATTGGATTGCTGAAAATGAAAAGAAATCCATGAAAGAAATGGAGATGGAGTTAAAATCTAAAAAAAACTAGCAGGAAAGGGTGATGCCGAAAAAAAACCTAAATTTGAATTAAAAAAACCAGTTCCTAAAAAAGTTGTAATAGACAAAGATAAAAAACCTCCTTTGAATACTATGAAAATAAAAGGACAACAAAAAGGAAAATTACAAATAGGAAAACCTCCTGCTAAATTAAAGATAGATAAATCCAAACCATTAGGAAAGGAAATCAAAGATGAAGGAAAAGGAAAATTACAAATTGGAAAACCACCTGCTAAATTTAATATAGATAAATCAAAACCATTAGGAAAAGTAATAAAAGTAGATAGTGTTAAAAATGGAATATTAACTACAAAACAATATGGAGAAATTAAAGATTTATCTGGTGAAGAAATATATAATAATTTAAAATCAAATGCTACGCCGATTTTTATGCCGTGGACTTCTTTCATTCCATCTATATTAATGACTATGACTTATAAACTAAAAAATAATAGTAATGATTGTTCTGTTCCAAAAGAAACAATAGTAGCATTTGATAAACCTCCTAAAACAACTAAAACGAGTGCACAAAATCCTAATAGACAACTAATAGAAAATCTAGAAGAAGTAGCAAAAAGTATTATAAGATGTTGGATGAGAAGTAAAGTTGTTGCTATTCCTCTTCATGTATCTCAATCAGGAGGAGGTCGTGATAGTCATCATCAAAATCTTATCTTATTTAATACTTGGAGAATGGAAGCAGAACATTTTGAACCACATGGAGAAAAATTTTACGGACGAAGAAATGCTAAAGGAGAATTAAAAAAATTACAAGGGATAAATATGTCTACTGGAATTAAAAAATTAAATAAAGAAATAGATAAACAAGTTAAAAGTATTATGAATGTTGATACTCCTCAAACTCAAAAAGAAAGATTAAAGGAATTACAACAAGGATTTAAATATCTTCCTCCTGATGAAACTTGCCCTACAGATTTTCAAGGTTATAAAGGTTTTCAATCAAGAGATAGAAGTAGTGCAGGAGATAGAAGGTATGAAGGTGTACTTATTACTGAAATTGGAGGATACTGCACTATGTATTCATTATTTTATATGGACTTACGATTAAAAACATTAAGAAGTCCAGCAAAAGAAGTTGTAAGAAGTATATTAGGATTATTTAAAAAAGATTATGATCCAAATAGAGAAGAATTTAGAAAAAATATTAATGAAAGATATTTTGTAGATGGTATAACAAACTATTCACAATTATCACCAGAACAAAAAAGAAATTATAATGAAGAAGATAGAATATTTAGGATGAATGCTAGGCAGAAACAAGAAAGTTTTTTAAATTTAATGAGAGGTATGGCGAAATTTTCATTTGAAGAACAATCAAAAATGGTTGATAAAGGTTTAATTAGTAAACAGGATTTAATAAAATCATTAGGACTAAAAGCACCTGTAGGGACACAAGCATTTACAAATTATAAAAATGCAGTAGAAACTTATTTAATGGATGATTGGATTAAATTTACTACTTAATTTACTAAAAAATGATTAAAAAACATTAATAATAATAGATTAAATCATATAATACATCATTTTAATCTTAAATAGTTAATAAAAGCACTTAAAACAATAATTAATTTTAAAATTAATGTCTCTTTAAGTCATTTTTAGTAATAAAACGAGATTAAAACCGATATAATGACTATTTTTATATGTTATTTCATTAATAATATAAGATTATATTGAATTTTACAACATATTAAAATAAAAAATATAAAATAAAATATAATACTATTATATAATGAACCAACAATTAGATATTAAGGTTATTGAATGTAATAGACAATCTTCAAATGAATTACGAGAAGATAATGTAGAAGTTAATTCATCATGGAGGAATAATTTAAGTGATGTAGTACATTTAGAAGCAGGAGATAAAGTTTCTGTATATAGTTCATTTGTTAATGTTGACGGAGCAGGAAATTTAAATACTATGGATATAAAAGGAAAATCATTAGGAGTTAAACAAACTTTATATGATACTGAAATTACAGAACCTCCTGATTTTATTTATCAAACTCCAATAACAGATGATTATAATATGATTGGTGCTACTAAACAAGAAGTTTTAAATAGATGGAGACCTAATGCAGTTGGAGAAGCATCAACGGATCCAACTGGAAAAGAAGTAGAACTAAAAGATAATGAAATAAATATGGTTATTAGTTATTATAAAAATATGGATTTAGATGCTTATGTGCAACTTCCACGAAGATTTGTAAAAAATCATGATTGGTATGAAGATGCTTCTTTTGATTCAAATGGAGGATGGAATGAAGTAGCAGAGGATAGTTTAACAGAAGGAAGAGTTTTATGTAATCCTTGGAGTTGTTTTATGACTACTGATTATAAATATTATTTTATTGATGGTGATAATGGAAATAAAAATATGTTGAAATTAAGAAATAATGGTGATAGATATACTTTAATGATTAGAAATCTTTCTTGGTGGACTGGATTAAATGATGGAGGTGCTAATCAACCTTCTACAAGTTTTAAAGTTGGTGGAAGTACTTATGCTCCTGACCCTGAAAATGCATATTATTATCAATATAAAGAAATTAAAACATTAACTATTCCAGCAGGTTTTAATAGTGCTGAATATATAGCAAATGAATTAACTAGACAATTACAAGAAATAACTCAAAATGATACATTTAGTTTAGCAGAACCTCATAGTCATAAAATTTTTGATAATATAAGTAGAGAAGCACCTTTTACAAGAAGATTAAATAGTCAAACTTATAAAGGATTTAATGCTGGAACTATTTTTAATTATGAAGAAGATAATTTTAATATGATTAAAAGTGCTGATGAACCTAGTGCTGGATTAACTGAAGCAAATGCACGATTAAGAAGAGATTATTATACTAATTATCAATATGTCGCCATGAAACGACCAGATTTTTATGAATTAGGTCAACGAATTAATAGATGGAATGGAATAAAAGGTTTAACTATGGAATTTGAAGTATTCAATAGTAATCCAGTTATAACATTAGATTTAGAATATAATGAATATAATTTAAATTTATGGAAAGAGTTTTTGGAAGTTGAAGGAACTTATCCTGAATTTTGGTATAAAGAAAATTTAGCAACTGCAGATACAACAGAGAGTTTTTATAAAGATAAAAATATTAATATCAATAATAGTCGGTTTATTCATATGAATAGAAAGACAGACGAACATTATATAACTGCAAGAATTCCTGATGGAGAAACATTATTAGGGTTTAGTTATTATGAAGAAACAACTATTAATCCTTTTACTGAAAATGAAGATGATTTATCTAGTCAAGTTATATTTTTTCATTATGATCCATTACAAAAAGATAAATTTTATGATAATCCAGATACATCTCGTAATCAGTTTACTTATGGATTTGCTTCAAAAAGTAGTACTGGAAATATTGTAATTAACACAGAACAACTAGGAGGACTTCCTGATTTATTATTTAATGGAGGTGCTATTGAAAAAGAAAGAAAATTAGGTTTTGATTTCCACTGGAATTCTTATGGAAATACTGCTATTATGTTATGGACTGGAAAAGACTTAAAAAATATGAGTTCAAGTATAGATTTAAATACTGTGTTCGCCCAAACTCCTTCAATTGAACCAGATAAACCTACACCGACAACTATTCCTTTAGTTGACTATTCATTTAGTAGATATTTAAATGTTAGAAAAATTAATCAATCTTATATTGGTGCTGATAATTGCACAATTGGATATGATGGAACACATTTCTTTTTTAGTGATTTTCATACTCCTAAAAATATTGGAACTAATAGTAATGCTGGAAGTTTAGAAAAAATTGTTATTACTGATACTAATCATGAAGGAGATGCACCTAATAGAGAAGATTTCGTTGATGATGCTAATAGAGTTGTTTATAAAATGAATGTACTAGATGATTATATGGATTTTAGTCCAACACATTATCCTTATGAAAAAAGAAAAATTTATAGTTTAAATGATAATGAAGGTCATCCATCTACATTTGTAAAATACAAATATCAAAGACCAAATACAAATCAAGATTATTTTAGTATTTTTGATAGTATATGTGGAATTACAATTGAAGATTTTGGAATTCCAAAAGATAAATGGAAAAATAGTTTATGGGGATTAATGGGTTTTACTTATGAACAATTTGATAAAAATAATCCAAATGTAAGAACTCAAAGAATAGCAAGTAATAATACTCCAGCATTAAATATTTTAACTACTAATGCAGATATTCCTATTGGAGATAGTAAAGTATATACTCAAAATACATTTGGTCAAAGTGCTTATAATAATCAATTTACTCAACCTTTAACCCTAGATGATAGAGTAAATCCAACTCCTCCAAATGGGTACCCCCTATATCCTACAATTCAACAAGCAACAACATCATTAAAAGTAGTAGCAGGTGATTTTCCTACATCTATGGCGAGGTCATATTATACAATAAGAAGTGATATAGTCGGTGGAAATCATTTTATAGGTGGAAAATTTGAAAATACACAAATGCCGATTGTTGCAGTTATAGATAAAATGAACCCTCAAGGAGATTTTTATTTTGGTACTGAAAGTTCATTACAATTTACTATGAGTGGAAATAGAATTTTATCTAGTGTTGCTATTAGTATACATGACCCCGATGGATCCTATGCTAATATAGGAGAATATTCATCAGTATTATTTAAGATTGAAAAACCTAGAAAATTAACATATAATATAGCACAAGAGATAATGTTGACAGAACAACAAAAAAAAGATAAAAAATAAATTGTAATTTACAATATTTTAATGATAGTAATGATAGTAATTATAGTAATCTTATTTCGGGAGTAGAAATATTTTATCATATCATTTTTATTTTATTCAATTGTAAATTCACCTACTATAATGACTATAATGACTATTTGAAATATTATTTAAACAAAAGACAATATTATTATATATAATAGATTATAGAAAACATAAATGGACGATATTATGATCCAAAAAGCAATTGAGCAATATCAAAAACGACTTTTAAAATTTAAAGAACATTATCAAAAAAAGAAAGAAGATGAAACATTTATGGAATCAAATAGAGTACGAGCAAGGGAATATTATAAAAATAATCCAACTAAAAAAAAGGAATATTATGAAATGAATAAAGATATAGCAAAATGTAAATCCATGTATAATTATTATAAAAAAATTGATAAACTTGATATATTTAAATTAAAATATCCAGAACGATATGCATTAGTAGTCGGGGGGTAAATCTTTTTTATCAGGGTAATCTTTAGGTTCAAGGGGTTCATCAATCGGTTCACCTTCAGGTAAATCTTTCACCATATCAAGCATTTTTGCTTCTGTAATTGGAATTCCTTCTTCGTCTAGTTTAGATTTACAATCCTTATAATGTTGATGTTTGTTAATTCCAGCAAGAACATAATATACTTTATCTAGATGTTGAGGCATTTATATTATATATAATATTTTAATTGTAAAATACAAATTTTAATATTTTTTTTTATTAGATTTTTTTGAAGAACTTCCATCAAATATTTCTTTTTCATTCATTTTATTATTTGTTTTTGGTGGTGCTTTTAAAGGTACATAATTTTTACTTTTATCTTCACTACAAGGTAAACATTTCGCCACTTTGGTTCGTCCTTTCTTTTTTTTAACAGGCATTATAATATTTATAATATATTTTTTTTTAATAATAAATTAAAATATTATACTATAATATAAATGACTTCAATTATTCTTTCAAATCGTATAAATGAACGGACTAATTTTGGTATGGATGATAGTATTTATAAAGCATGGAGTTTTAAAAATCAATTATCATCCAATATAGTTATTCCTGCAAATTCTCAAATAGCACTTCAATCTTGTAAAATTAATGTAGATGGAACTTATTCATTAAATTTAAATGGTGATTTATTTGCTCAGTGGTTCGGTCAAGTATTAAGTGATACGGTTCAACAATATCAAACAACTTCTTATCCAGTTCAAACTGGTTTAACAGGGGTAAGTGCTAATGGTGGTATGGGAGTTAATACTGAAGATTTAGCAAGAATGATACAAAATTCTTTAAATTTAAGTTCTCATCATCCTAATCATATGGGGTACTGGTCAGTTGAAAGAAAAATAGATGCTACTACAAATGAATTTAAGGGATTTTCATATACTCTTGAAGAATATAATGGAAATACAGATAATAAATCTACTTATGCTTTATCATGTTTTACAAAAAATCAACAAATAAATAATATTCCTGCTGTAAATTGGACTTATGGAATAGATGCAGGAACTAATAATGGAGAATTTACTGCTAATTCTCACCAAACTTATCCTGCTGTTGCTATGCTTCCTGAACTTCCTATGAGTTTAATTAATGGTGAACTAATTGTAGATTTTAGTGATGCTAATGGAAAAGGGGTTAATTGGGCAGTTGGATTAAGTAGAAGTAATTTAGGAACACCGCCGACTGGAACTTTAAATCTCAATAGAGTTATGGGACCTAAATATTGGAGTAGAGTTAGGGGCGGTGAATGGCCATTTGAGTTCTTCTGTGATTATGTACTATATAGATATGATGATGAATTATTTATTGCTCATACAATTACTAATCCTGCTGAAACAGGAGGAAGTGCTACTGCAGGAAATAAAAATAGTATTTATGTTGCTGATATTGATTATAGTGAAACAAGTGCTATAGGATTTCCATATGATATTGATACTAATGCTGATAATTATACAAAAGTTAAATTTACATTAATTAATGAACAAATGAAAATTGAAATGCTTACGGCGACTGATGTTGCTACTGAAATTTATTTATATAAAGATGTAGGAGTTGATGGAAGAACTAAATACATGAATTTATCTCCAATTCATCAGGCGAATAGATGTTTACATCCAGTTTTATATGTAGGAACAACTCCAGCAATTACAGATGCTAATTTAAGTGTTGAAAAATGTATAAATGCTCCACTTGGTTCAAATGCTAATATTACTAATAATGCTGGATTTGATGTTTATAATGCAGGAGATAAGGGAGATGGTTTATTTAGTGGATGGTGGGAATTTTGTAGAGGTAGTGGATTAACTCAAAGATGTTGGTCATTAGAACGAAGGGCATGGAATAATTATGATCCAGCAAGTACATCAACTCATAATTTCTTGGGTTTACAAAATACAGATAAAAATCTTGATGGAAGTCCAGTTATTATTGTTAAACCTAGTTTACATTATACTCTTACTGGTGGTTGTAATACACCTGAATTATTTGGATTTCTAAATAAAGGAGTTATTGATACTTTTGCTTTAGGTGGTGGAGGTGATAATGATAAATTTTTAGTTGATAGTTCAACTACTCCAACATTACAAAATACAAGAGCATTATTCGTTAGATTAGATAATATTCCTACAAAAAATATTAATGCTTTTAAAGGTAATAATTCTACTATCTTATCCATGCTTCCAAGACAATCAAAAGAAACAGAAGTAGGACGAGTATTTTATGAACCTAATAATCTCATGTATGTAGATTTACTTAACGAACAAGAAATACGATTGAATAGTTTTGATGTAAGTTTTTGCTATGTTGATGAAACATTTGCTACTAATTTATCTGGACAATCTGTAGTTGTTCTTCATATTAAACAGAAGGAGCATAAGTGAAAATAAAGTTAATGATTTTATAAAAAACATTAATTAATTTAATTAGATTAAATGAATAAAAACTTTTCTATAAATTTTTAGTAAAATAGATAAATTTTAATTTATTTTTAGATTATTTTTTTTATATTTATTAATATTATAAGATGGAAAAAAGTAATCTTCCTCCACAATTAGCATATGATTTTGTAGATGATTTAGTAGATGAGTCAACTGGAGAGGAAAACCCTAATTTTATATATGAGGAAGAAAAAGAAGATAAAGAAGAAGATACAATTGAAGATAAAATAGTTAGTTTTGTTGAACCTGAACCTATTAATGATGAAGAGATTTTTGATGCAGTTCTAGAAAACCCTGAAAAAAAAATTGTAAATTACAATATTCCAGATAGTACTATTAATGCTGGTGGAACAGAAGCAACTCCTCCTCCTCCTGTTCCATTAAAAGCAAATGGAAAACCAGTTAAATTAAATAAAAATGGAAAACCTAGAAAACCTATATCACCAGAACATTTAAAAAAATTACAAGATGCTAGAAAAAAAGCACTTGAAACACGACGAGCAAATAAAAAAGAAAAAGTAAACACAAAAGAATTACAAAAGAAAAAGAAACAATTATTAATTGAAAAAGAACAATTAGAAGTTAATGAATTAGAAGAACAAGTAAAAACTAAATCTACTAAACCTATTCAAAAAGTAGAATATATTAATGGATTGACTAAAGAAGATTTATATACTGCACAATTAGAAGCAATAACTAAATATGATGCTGTAAGAAAAGCACAAAAAAAGAAAAAGAAAGAAGAACAGATGATCCAACGAGAAAAAAAAGAAATGTTAAATAAAATTCAACATGCTACGAGTGGATGGAAATCTACAGCAGGAATATATGGTGATTGTTTTTAAATTAAATATATTAAATTAAAATATAATACTATAATATAAATGGATAAAAAAGGAAAAGTTCCAAAGATTAAAAAAGTAAAAGATGTTCCTGAAAATGATAAGTTTGAAAAAATTCATGAAAATTTATGTAAAATGCCTTGTTTAATGATTATTATAGGATCCGTTAAATCTGGAAAAAGTAATTATATTATTAATCTATTATGTAATAATGATTTTTATAAAGGAATGTTTGAAATAGTTCAAATCATATCAACTACATTATATAGTGATAATAAAGGAAAAATACTAGATAAATATTTTGATTGTAATGATACTTTTGATGATACTTTAATTGAAGGAATAAAAGAAGAACAATCTCAATATCCAAAAGAAGAGAGACCCACCAGAGCATTAATTTTAGATGATTGTTTAACTCATAAAGGAGGCGGTGGATTAAGTAGAAATGATAGTATTAGTTTTTTTTCAACCAGATTTAGACATTATATAAATTTCTACTGCATAACTACTCAAAGTTTTAAAAATTTAAGTCCACTTATAAGGAATAATGCTAATGCTATAATTATTTGTAGATTACAAAATACCGCCGAGAAAATGAAAGTGATGGAGGAATATGGAGATTTAGTAGGAGGTCAGGAAAACTTCTTAAAAATGTATGATGAAGTACATAGTGAACCTTATAACATTATGTATTTAGATTTACAATCAAATCCAGCACGAGTATTTAAAAATCATGAAAAACAATTATATCCTTGAATAGTAATGATAGTCATTATAGTAGGTGAATTTACAATTGAATAATAAAAAAAATAGATATTAAAATATTTCTACTCCAGAAATAAGATTACTATAATTACTATAATTACTATTCATTAAATTTATTTTTTTATAAATGTAATTAATATATATTATATATTTATAAAATGGACTTATTCTCTACTAATGCTGGACATATGCACGGAAATATGATAGATAGTAGAATAGCACAGGTCAACGCTGGAATTATTAATGCTAATAATCAATTAGCAGATACTATTACTGGATTAAAAGAACAACAAAAAGAAAATGAATATTTATCAAGTGCTAAAAATCTTGTATCTAGTGCTTATAGTGGTGGTGCTTATAATACTAAATTAGAAGCATATAAACAATTTGTTAATGAAGGGGGTCAAGGTTTAGGTTTAAAACAAGCAGGACGAGAAGCAGTTCAAGAAATTAGAAGTACTGGTGAAGGATTACGAGATGCTGGTAAGGGAATAAAAGAAGCAGTATTTAGTAAATCTCCATTAGACGAACATATATCAACTAGTAAAATTACTACTGCTGGAGAAATGGGAGCAGAAGGAAGAACTGGTTTATCACAGGCGGAACATGTTGAAGAAATGGGATCCAAACTTGTAAAAGGTGGACTACAAGAAGGAGAAGAATTAGTTGGTAAAGTGAGTGGAGTTGCTGGAAAATTAGGAAAAGGTTTAGGTATTGCTGGTGGTCTTGCTACTGGTGGTATGGCGTTATTTGATGATTTTAAAGGGGGTAATTTCCATTTACAAGGTGATAATACTGCAGAAAAGATTGCTAATGCTGGACAGATTATCGGTGCTGGTTTAGATGTAATTGGAACAGTTGCTCCTCCAGTTGCTCTATTAGGTGGAGCAGTAGATATTTTATCTGGTATTATTGGCGGTGTAGGGAGTATTGAAGAAGGAGGAGAAAAAGAAAAAGAATTAGATAAACAAGGGGAGAAACAAAAACAGAAACTTCAAGTAGCATCTGTAGTAGGATCAACACCTATTACAACTGGACGAACCATATAATCTTGTAAATTACAATTTTTAAATTTAGTTTTTTTTATCTTATATTATTATATCATATAATATAAATTTATCATGGGTGAAGGAATATTACAACAATTTAATATTAATGAACTTGCAGGAGCAACTGGATTAATATTAGGAGCATTAGGAGGATTACTTGCTGTTATATGGAAATCAAGATGTTATTGTAAAATGAATTTATGTTATTTATGCATGTGTGAAAGAAAACCACCACCAGATAATCCAGATGAAGTAAGTGATGAAGAATTAATTGTTCCAAAAAAAGAAAAAGAAAAAGAAAAAGAACCTCAACCTGAACCAGAACCAGAACCAGAACCACAAATTCCTTAAATAATTAATCTTATATTATTTATATTTAAAGTTTATTTGATATACTATATCATAGAAAAGAAGTGGAGAAAAAATTAAATAACAAAAAATAAAATATAAGTATACATATATGAATATCCGTTCCATTAAAACCTTTGTTGAAGAATTAGAAGAAAAACATAAAATTCCATGCTATAGAAAGATACAAGTCAATCTTGTAAATGGTGTTAAAAAACCCCTTGCAGACCATAAAGATTGGAATCCAGACCAAATTAAAAATGATAGAGGATATGGAAATAATTATAGTATATCATTAAAACATATTCCAGATTTATTTTGTGTTGACTTTGATGAAAAAGATATAGGAGATTGTGAATTATATGATTTATTAAATGAAGATTGTGTAGCAACAACAGAAACAAAAAAAGGAAGTCATTATTATATTTATATTCATAATGTTCCAAAATATAAATGTGAAACAAAAGTACTAGTTGATAAAGTAGATTGTGATTTAATTAAATGGGGGAATAATATGTGGGAACTGGATACACGAGAAATTATGGGAGAGATTAAATCTTATGAATGGGATGATTTAAAAGATTATTTTAATCATAAAAGAATGAATTTTATTAATAGTCCTTCTGTTAGTCCAGTTCAATCTCCTAGTCAAAGTGAAGATGAAGACGATATTCCATATGAAATAAAAAATATTCCTTGTCCTACTTGTAGTGAAGAAGATTTTAAAAAATATATGCATAATTTTAAACCGAGATATGATTATGAGAATTGGTTAAAAGTTGGAATGATATGTTATAATAATTTTAATGGTGATGAACGAGGATTAAATTTTTGGAATCAATATTCAAAAGAAGATGAAGAAGGATATGAAGGTAAGAAAGCATTAAAAATAAAGTATGAAACTTTTAATGGTGATGGAAATAAATTATCTTATAAACAATTAATTAAATGGAATGTAATTGATTATCCACCTTCAAATAAATATGAAGGTTGGTATAAAAATGGATTAGATTATTTCATGGAAGAAATGAATAATGAATGTATGTTATATACTGATACTGGAGATATTTTATATTATTCTAGAAAAACATATATCCGTAATAAACCTGCAGTAGCAAAACAATTTTATCAAAAATATTCTTTTTATATTGAAACTGATGATGATAAAAAAACTAAACCTAAACCAACAAATCCTTTTGATATTTGGTTTAATCATATAGACAGAAAAGATATAGATAGAATTGTATTTAATCCTAAAGGAGATGTTGAAGAAAATGAATTTAATATATGGAAAGGATTTAAATATAAAAAAAAGAATGAAGGAGATGAGTGTAAGATACAAGATTTTTTAAATCATATTAAACATATATGGGCGAATGATGATGAAGATACATATAATTATATTTTAAATTGGTTTAGTAAATTGATCCAAACTCCATGGAAAAAAAATAATATATGTTTAGTACTTCATAGTATAGAAGGTGTAGGTAAATCATTTATTCTTGATATGATTGGTAAAATTATTGGAAATGATTATTATATTTCTACAAGTAATTTAAAACATATATTAGGTGATTTTAATGGAGATGCAGAAGGTAAAATATTAGTTAATTTAAATGAAACTGGAATGTGGTATGATAAAAAAATTGTAGGTTCATTCAAAGAATTTATTACTGATAATAATATTCAAATTAATAAAAAAGGAATTCAATCTTATAAAATTGATAATTATTGTAATACGATTATTACTACAAATGAAGACCATATAGTAAACATTAATGGACAAGATAGACGATTTAATATTCTTGAATGTAATAATAAAAAATATAATAAAGAATATTATCAAAAAATAGCAGATACTAATTTACAAGATTTAGCAGATTATTTATATTCTAGAGATATAAGTACTTATGATAGTAGAGATTTTGTAAAAAGTGAATTACATCAACAACAAGTTAAAAAGAATATGGATTCCGTTGAATTATTTTATACAGCATTATTAGAAGGTGATATGATTGGAGATGATTATAATATTAAAAGTCCGTGGTTTGATAAATATGAAGAAACACCTGAAAAAATTATTTCAAAAGATAGAATATATAAAATGTATTGTGATATGAAAATGGGTAGTCATGATAGTAAAGTTAATAATCGTGCATTTTGGATTAAAATGAAAAAATTAAGTCCATCATTAATTATTGGAAAAGCAAATAAAACAAGTAAAGCAAAAATTACATTTCCATCATTAGAAAAAGCACAAGAGGAATATAATAAGTATTTTGGTTTATGAAAAAAACCATCCTGAATTTTCATTAGGTTTTATTATATCATCGTTAGTAAATATTTCATCTTGTTCTTTATCTTTTATTTTTTCTTTGATAATTGATAAATCATTTTTAATCGTGTTAATATCTGTTTTTATTGTTTTTACTTGAGAAGATATTTCTTGTAAAATACAATTATTATTTTTGATTTTTTTATCCATTTATTCAATTATACATTATAATTTATTTTTTTTTTATTTAGATATAATTAAAATATTTATATATAGTATAAAATGTCTTCTTATTGGTCTAGTGATAATGTTGTTCATATTGGAGAAGAACAAATTTCAATTCCTACTGAAAATGGTCTAGAATATGCAGTTAAACAATCTGGACGGAAAGTCCAACTTACAATTCCTCCAGAAGTTAAATTTATGGATGGTAAAAATAGTTATTTAGAATTTGACCTTAAAATTGACCAACCTTTCGGTGTTCCTACTCGTCTTCAATTGGATCCTCATGGAGCACAGGTATTATTTAAAAATATGAGGATTTATGATGGTTCTCGTGGTGTTCTTCTTGAAGAACTTGTAGAATATCAAACTTGGGCGTGTTTAAAATATGATTATGATGCTGATGATAGTTTACGCCAGAAACGAGCATTAGAAGAAGGG
>Ga0181395_1000580_pt1 | contig 15258 bp, 17 predicted proteins | sample 18SPOviralmetaG_FD_130124 | JGI IMG/M metagenome (GOLD analysis project Ga0181395, IMG submission 130124) | Marine viral communities from the oligotrophic San Pedro Time Series (SPOT) site, San Pedro Channel, CA, USA - 18 SPOT_SRF_2010-12-16 | ecosystem: Environmental > Aquatic > Marine > Strait...
ATGAATTTTAAAAAATTTGTCTTATATATAATGAGTTTAACATATACAGGTCGTTCAAACGCTCCAGATATTGGAGTAGGTAATAAATGTTTCTTGTTTTTCTCGAGTTATATATATGCCAAATTAAATAATTTGAAAATAGATGCTTCTGGTGATAGAAATCCTCATCAAAAAGTTAATAAACTTATCAAAATTAAAAATTGTGAAAAAATATGGTTTAAAAAGGGTGATCATAAATATGATAGTAAAGTAGTTGTGAAAACTTCTACGTATAAAGATGGGATTTTAACATATCCAGGCAATGTAAATGCTCTATTTGAAGGATATTTTCATGATAGTAGATATATTATAGCGAATTATGATTTAATTAACAATATAATTGACTTAGACCATTTTAGAAAACCAATATTAGAAAAAATGAATTATAATATTGGTCATAATGATGTGCTATGTCAAGTTAGATTGGGTGATTTTATTGGAAATAATGTATTACATCCTGATTATTACTTGAATATATTTGAAGAGAATAATTATGACAAGATTTTTTTTATAACATTTCCATTTAATGACAAACATCTTGAAAAATATTTCAGTTATTTTGAAAAATATAAACATAAAATTGTTTTTATTAATCATGAAACTGAACACGAGGACTTTTATTTCCCTCACCTCTTTCAAAATATTATAGTATCTAACTCTACTTTTAATTGGTGGTCTGTTTTTTTAAACTCACGTGACCCATCAACAAAAATACACTTACCATTAGACCAAAAAAGACTTCAATATAATAAAATTAATGACAATTGTAAACAATATCCGGCAAAATATATATCATCATCTGAATTAAAATAAATAATTTCTTTTTTCTCTCTTTTCAATTACTAATCTCGGGAATAATATAAAACACACAATGAAAATGTGGTTGTTGGAAGAAAATGAACAAAAAACATATGATAATATACGGACAATCTCATATATTTATTTATATCTACTTCTTTCTCATCTTTCATTTCAATCGTATTAAGAATTATCTTCTTTTGAAATAAATACAAAGATAACATATAAGCACTTCCTGATACGAATAAACTAGTATACCATATTTGTCTTCCTACTGTATCAAAATTATTATAAGCTATATGACTTTTTATACTTAACACACTTACTGCTAACACTCTATCTATGTTATATATTAATTTATTTGTCATATCATTCCAGTACAATATACTTGAACCTAATAAACACCATAAACATGTTAATAAAAATATATATCTATTCATATAACTTACGAACATACATTGTATTATACATGGAGTTGAATAAAATGATAACCTAGATATTTCTGGAGATATTATTATTCTATTTTCATTCATCATTTTATTATATTTTTATTTTTATATGATTTTCTCTCTTTCTCTCTGCGACCTTTTTACATAAAATTATAACCTTCTGTATTTTTATAATTTTATTTTCCAATTCTTTTTATTTTTATATTTACTTTTCAATTTGCCCTCGATTCGTAACAGAGAGAAATCAAATAATTACCATTTAATAGCAGTTAAATGTTTATAATATTCACCACAATAATGATCAGTTATACTATGACATTTAAATGGTGAATAGTCCCACCAACTACATTTTTTATTTAAGAAAAATGTTGGTGACACGTTTTTTTCTAAGCGAATATTTTTACCTACATGATAATATAATATAGACGGAAATGCTGTTACTATATCATTACTATTGGTAATACGATAATGTGTTAAATTTGATTTTGATTTAAAACTTTGTTTCCATCCGTAATTACCAACACGAGGACTCGCAAATGATACTACTGTAACATGTTGAGATATTTCATTTGATAACATATAACCATATAACGTGCATAACGCACCACCTAAACTGTGCCCACATACGTATATATTATAATCCGGATGTTCTTTTAGTAATTCTTTTACCTTTGTTGTTAATTTGTCATGATTATTGTTAGTAGTTAACTGGTTATAAAAACCACGATGCACACATACATCTTCTTTTTCATTTATGCGTTTTTTTATAAAATTCATATCATAATACCAATCATACGCTGATTCGCTGCCTCTAAATATGATGGTTATTCTTTTATTCATATCACTTATTGTAATACCTGCTTGTAAATCTGTATCTTCGTCACTTATAAATTCTTTGATGTTTCCGTCTATTATATTTTCAGTTATATGCTTTACAGCATTTTGTTTCTCATCACTTAATTTACTTTCATCATTTATTTTACTCTCGTCAGTTACATTCATTCGTGAAACAAACTGTTCTATGGTATCACCAACTACATATGGAACCGTTTTTCCATAATCATAGATTAAAAAAGTAAGACTTAGCATATCTAATACATCCTTGTAGTCAATTAATCCATCGTTCTTTTCGGACATTATAATATATTATACTATTTTATTTTTCTTCTGATTTGCCATCGATTCGTAACAGAGAGAAATCTATTAATTCTTTTTTCCTTTTAAAATACCAGACACAACTTTCGGTGTTAGTATTGAACTTTTTCCTTCTTCTAACCTAGATAATATGTTATCGGCACTAACATTATTTGTTGAAGTCTTTTTATTAAAAGGTATACTTAAATGTGGAACGGTATTAGAAAAAAAATGATCTTGATTATCACCCTTCCATGTTAATTTTTTACCAGAACCACCTTTTCGTGTTCGGTTCGACATCTTTTGTCGCCTTTTCTTATTCATTGTTCGCCTTTTCTTATTCATTGTTCGCCTTTTCTTATTCATTGTTCGCCTTTTCTTATTCATTGTTCGCCTTTTTCCACCCTTTTTATCACTATATACATCAGAAAACTGACAAGGAGGTAATTTCAGACTATTTTCTATAGGTTTTCCTTTAAATTTCATATATTATATACTTACATTATTTATTTCTGGAATTATATTTTTCTCTTTTTGATTGTTTACTTGAACCAAATATTGACGTGAACAAATAATATATCACATATAAATACAGAAAAACAAATAAAAATAACATAAATACCATACTTCCAATACTTGGAAAAAATCCTAGCAAATTATAAAATGTATACGCCAAAGCTAAACCAAATATACCTACATAAAATCCAAATGACGCAGTTCCTGATAATAATAATATAAATAATCCAGCAATTAGAGTTAACCCTAATACTCTTTTTGATTTTATTGGGTCTCCTCTATAATCTAATGGAGTTTTTTGTCCTAACATGATATATTATACTTATATTATAATATTTCATTTCTAAAATTCTAAATTTCCCTCCCGAGTTTATACATCACCCTCTTCTCTACATCATCCATATATTCCTCAAAGTATTTACATGGTTTTTCTATTTCTATCATTTTAAATTCTTTCCGCATTTCATCCCACACATTCTTTAAAGGACATACATAATAAAAATTTATCTTTCTTTTCGTCTGACGTTTTACTATTTCACAAGGTATTCCACATTCACACATTGGACGACCATCCTCTTCTTTCTTTTCTGCCTTCTCTCCTTTCATATATTTCCCACCACGCACCATTTTTTTATCATCCACGCTACTCATTATCACCTCTGTTACATAATTCTCTATTTCCTCTGCCTTGTCTTTACTTCCTTCCACATTATAATCAAACTCATCCAATATTTCATTCCAGTTTTCGAATCGAACACTTTTTATATACTCACGAAAATTATAATTCACGCTTACCTTGTATAATCCGATTATTTTTTTTGGTTTATTATTTGTGGTATTTGAAGAAGCTCGTCCATTTGAGTGGTCTGATAATCTTTTATATAATCTATTTGTTTGACCTACATAAATTAAATTGTTTTCACATTCTAATACGTATATCCAATACATACTTATATTATTAATTTGATTTTATGTTATTTAGTAATAGATATAAGAAATTATTATATTACATTATTATAGTTAAATGAACGATTCTCAATATTATTTGATGATGCACTATCATAAATATAAACAAGAATTATCTGAGAAAAAGAAAATTCAATATACAAATATGCAAGAAGAACTTATTAAAAATATGGAAAAACCTAAAATTGCACCTCTCACCAAAAAAAAAGTTACATGGTACTCTTCTTTTTCACCAAATAATAATATATTACAACCCAATGATAGAAACAATAATATTAATCCTGAATAATTTGTTTATTTCTTTTATTTAATTCTTTTCTCTCTGCGAGGTTTTTTAAAAAAATAATTCTAGAAAAATTTTTTCGAAAAAGGACAAAAATAAATGTCCATTTCGACTTTTTCTATCCTAGAATTCTTTCAAAAACCTTGTTTTTCGAGTTTGCAGGAAAATGCAGTGATTTCAAAAATGCAAAATTTCATTTGTGACCATCTACTTTTTTTATATTTTTAATAAAATAGGTTTAGGCATTTTTTATGTTGTATTAATATATGCAAAATACAACATTTTTGATGCCGAAAAATGCCGAAAAATGCCAAGAATATTTTTGCAAAAGATGTGACTTCAAATGCTTTAAGAAAAGTAATTATGAAAAACATTTGCTTACCAAGAAGCATAATACAACAAATACAACCAAAATACAACCAAAAAATGCCGGGAAATATATATGTGACTGTGGAAAAGAATATAGATACCGTGGTTCATTACATAACCATAAGAAGACGTGTGATTATAAAAAGGATGACGAAAATATAGAACTAGAACATACTAATGAAGTTATTGATTTGAAAGATCATATAATCACAAAAGAAGACGATACCAATCTGGTTGTTAAATTAATGAAACAAAATAGTGAACTTATGGAGGTTATTAAAGACCAAAATGAAACAATGAAAGAAATGATACCTAAGATTGGTAACAATAATAATAACACAAATAACACTAATAATAATTTTAACCTACAAGTGTTTTTGAATGAAGACTGTAAAGATGCTTTAAATATAATGGATTTTATTAGTTCACTGCAAATTCAGTTGAAAGATTTGGAAGCAACCGGTAAAATGGGGTTTGCTGAAAGCACTACGAATCTGTTAATTGAAGGTCTCAAAGGATTGGATATTACAAAAAGACCGATACATTGTAGTGATTTAAAACGAGAAACACTTTATATTAAGGATAATGATGTCTGGGAAAAAGAAACAGATAATAAAGAAAAAATGACACGAGCTGTCAAATATCTTCAAAAAGAATCGTTTGGTGTAATACCCGACTGGGTAAGGAAACATCCTGGTTGTGCAAGAGGAGATAATCAACACAATGATGAGTATATGGAAATAGTTGGAAATACAGCAGGTGTAGATAAAATTAAAGACGTGAACAAAATTTCCAAGAAAGTCGCAAAACAAGTTACACTGAACAAAAATAAATAGTTATTTAGAATATTTTTATTTAAATCAATTATTTAAATAAAATATTATCCTTGCATAATTTATACGTATGAGTGGATTTGAAAGATTAACAGATGAACAATTAATAGAGCAAGCAGGATACATTTTAGAAGCAATGGCGGGAGAACACCAACCTGCTGATACAGAAGAAGCTAAAGAAGATCCCGTCACCAATATAATTGAACAAGCAAGTGAATTTGCGAAAAATGTAAAAGATAGTGCAATACTTGCTAAAAAAGTACATGAACAGTCACTTAACAAATTAAGTTCATGGGTAAGTAATGTATCTGATGCATTAAACGAAGTAAAAGGGTTAATAGAACAAGCTAATTTGGATGGTGCACTTATGGCTAAGAATTATGCAGATAAAGCAAATCTTATTGGAACTAACATAACAAGTGCATATGTACAATTAAAGGGTCTAGTAGGAGATGCTGCTGAAAAAGTTGTTGAAAAAGTTGGTATTAAAAGTTCTTTAGACCATATTATGGTTGAACATGAAAAGATGCTATTTATTGCTCTACAATTACTTGCTCATAAACGTCATCCAAGAGACGACCTATTAACTCCTAATAGTGATAATATTTCTGATATTATTCGCGATATAGTTGATTCTGATCATGATGATAAACGCCAACTAATGATTCATGTTACAAAATTATTTGAAACTTTCTATTATGGAAAGTTAGGTGTTTCTGCTGTAAATTCATATAATGTAGTTGAAACTAATCGTATTGAATGGTTTGTGTCCCGTAATAATGCAGAACTAATTAAGCAATATAATGACGAGAATACTCAAAATACAATTAATTCTATTGTTAACGATGTTGATAACTTAAAACAATTCTTAATTAATTTTGTAACAAAATTTAAATATGATATGACAGTAGATAATTTAGATCATTCAAAATATTTTGGTCATTCACAAAATCTTCCAGATTTTGTAGAAAGTAATATTGGTTTCAATGAGAGTAATATAAATTTTATTGATTACAAATTGTCAAAAGAGAGTATAAAAACACGTCTAGACTATTATGCTGATCTATTTAAGTCAGGAGGATCGCTACCGGGATATGCTAAAAATATAAAGGATTTATATAACAATTACGAACAATTAATAATCCAAACAGAAAAATTTATTGATGGTGCGAAATCTGAAGATTTTGATAATATTAAGGGTCGTGATTTTGAAGCGGATAAAGCCGCTGCTCTGAAATCAGCAAATTATATTCTTGAAGAATTAAAAGAAGAACAAAAGGCATTTGTTCATGACCTAACAGAAAATGACGATAGTCCTATTAAAAAAATAGAGGAAAAAATAAATAAACAAGGTTTAAGCAAAGAGGTTACAGATAAAATAGATAAAAAAATAGAAGATTTTAAGAATGACATCCGTAATCATGCCGATGATTCAAAGAAAGTAAGAACAGAAGAATATGCAACAACAGAACCACCTTCAGGACCACTACCATTTGGGGTGGTACGTGGAGCACCAAAACGTCAAGGACCGGGAGGTGGAAGAAAACGCAAAACACGTGTTGCTGCAAATAAGAAAAGAAAAACACAGAAGAAAAAGCGCCCTTCAAGAAAAATGAAAGTATCAAGAAAGAAAACACAAAGAAGAAAGAAGAAGGGAAGCAAAAAGAAGTCCATGAAAAATCGTAAGTAAATCTAAGTATGGTTTGTTTAAGGTTTATTTTTATTGTATAATAAAAATAAATCGTTTTACTCATATGTTGTGTAATTAACAAGTAACTGTTTCATTTTGTAATGTAAACTTATATTCAGGATAATAGTTGTAAAAATGACTTGCGATACACTGCATTAAAAAATAAGTAATTTCACTTTCAGACCAAGGTTTATATTTCAAAATCACATTTTGAAAAAACCAAAGTTCATACAACCCTATAAAAATCATTAGACCTAAATGCTTTGAAAGAATTTTAACAATAAATAATTTACGTCTATAATAATACTGGAATGCGATGTAGTAACAAACTGTAACAGATAACATTATAAAGAAAAACATGAATGCTTTATGTACCAAGAAACCATTTGTTTCATCTGCCAATAATTTGTCATGTTCAGCGTTTAATCTGAGGTTTTCAAAATATGAATCGGCGTTTGCTCCATCCCTTTTAAAAAATTCAGTTGCTAAATTATAGAATTGTTGTTGTCTAACTTCTTCATTATATGACGAAAAAAAAGGGTCTAATACGTCTACAAAATGTTTAAAATGTTGAAAAAACATATCTTTTTCAATAACTATGATGTAATTAAAAAAGAGTAAGGGTTCTAATATAGAAAGGAAACTAACATGAATACAAATATGTAATCCAAATTTTAAAAAATATTCGGTATAGGATGTTTTCCTTTTATACATTTTTAATAATCGTTCGGTATCATCATAATGACTATCTAAAAATAATTCCTCTGAACCAGAATGAGGTCTGGTAACAAGTTCTATTTCTTCGCTATTGGTTGTTGATGTGCTCTTATCTAAATTACTAGTATTAATAGGGTATAACTTACCAGAATTGGATGGTTGAAACATATAGTGTAATAGGATTTTATTTTAAAAGTAATAATGAAATACTAAATGTTGGTAAATCAATGCTTTTAATAATTTAATCAATAAAAATAGTTAATTAATTTAATAAAGTATTTAAAAATAGATTACTTAATATATAAATGACTTCACGAATCGAAATAACGAATCCACGTATAGTTGATTTTTATAGCAAACATAAGAGTATGAACATAGAAAGTGTGAATCTTTGGATGATTGATTTATTTGAGAAAATGGGTAATCAGCCAGAGAATAATAATAAAACGTTTCAAGAAATATCGTTTAATCTACAGCAACAAGCAAGTAAATTGGAAGAATTGAGTAATCATTTCAAGTCAAAGGAAGAAACGAACCAATTGTTTGTTCAGAATATGGATACAAAGATGTTGAATGTAAATAAAACATTGAATATCTTGAAGGATGACATTTCTAGTCATGTAGTTTCCAAGTTCGCTACACTTAAAAAAGAATATTTGGACCACATGACGCATGTATTAGAAAATACGAATCATGTTAGCAGAGAAAAGTTGACTGAAACGATAGACAAATGTAATGGTGTTATATCAGAAAAGATAGAGAATGTCTTTCAGAAGGGTAACCAAGATGAACTGACCAAGTATTTCAAGAATATGCAGGATTCGTTAGCGCCGATGTTGAATACGATTAACGCAAATATAGCAAGTAACTGTGAAATTGTGAACAAGATTGATGTAAAACAAGATGGTATAGTGAACATGTATAAGGGTTCAAAGACCAGAGGTAATCTTGGAGAACAGAAATTGAAGCGTTTATTGTGTTTGATATACCCAGGAGCAGAGATAAATGAGACCTCAACTGAGAAAAAGTCATGTGATATTCAGTTAATGCGAAAGAATAAACCGGTGATTTTATTTGAAAACAAGGATTATACAACGAGTGTAGACAAAGATGAGGTGAAAAAGTTCATTCGTGACATAGAAGTAATGAAATGTCATGGTATTTTTATATCTCAGGACAGTCCGGTTACTGGAAAAGACCATTTTCAGATAGACTTTCATAATGGTTTTGTTATGATATATATTCACTTTGGCAATTATGATGAAGACAAAGTGAAGACAGCAGTTAACATTATAGATCATTTATCAACCAAACTGGAAGAATTAGATGATGATACACAAGAAGGTAATCTAATTAGTGATGAACAAATGGAAGAAATTAATACTGAATGTCGTTTTTTCATAGAGCAAAAGGATGCCATGTTGCTGACATGCACTGATTTTAATGCGAAGATAAAGTCACAGATTAATATGATGGAATTTAAAACATTGAAACGTTTCTTGAGCACAAAGTATGCGAGTGAAAAGAACTTGGAGTTTTATTGTGAGGCGTGTGACTTAAATTGTAAGAACTTGAGAGCGCTGAAAGCTCATAAAAGAGGGGCAAAATGTAAGGCGAACCAGAATGATGAAAAGAAAGAAACGAGTGAACAAAATATGGTTATAAAGGTTGATACGTGATAATATATTTTAACGAATTAATTTAAATTTAAAAAAAAACTAATAACATCATATGACCATTTTTTATATACATCACATGTTTCATTCCCTCTAATGCAACATTTGCATTGTGTCCATGGTTTATAATGATGCCAATAATGTAATACATATATTTCATGTTTTTCAGGAATACCATCTGATATAATTTTTCCATCATCTAAAATTTTTTTAAAAGCACTACAACTATTATATCCCCAATGAATATTTGGATGTGTATAATCATAATTAATTGTTTTACAGTAATTATATACCATCATTTGGTCAGTTCCCGGACAAGAATATTTGATAGGAGTATTTAAAATAATTTCAAAATTAAAAAATGATGGGTCACTTACAATTGTAAAACCTGTATTTAAAAATTTAAAAGGATATTGTTCAGTATGACCTTTTATAGTTTGATGATTTACACAAATAAATGGTTTTGTATTTGATATTTCTATTACTTCATTTAAATCCTTCATTATAAATGCGTCAGCATCTAAGAATATATAAGGTTCAGTTTGCAAACACAAATTGTAAAATTTAAAATAAACATTATGAACCCATTTTTTTGGTTTAGTATTATCTACATGTTCATAGTAAGAACCATATATAATTTTTACATATGATAAATTTATAGTTTTTAAAAATAAAACTATCCCATCTGATAATTTTTCTGTAATTATTACAATATCTTTTAATTTGGATGTTTGTTGTTTACATTTAATTACCTGCATTAACCATATTTTAAACATATTGAAATATATTTTTTCATCAGGATAATTAAAAAATGTTATTAAATTCATTTACTTATAATATTATTATGTTTTTAATATTATAAATATAAATTTATATAAAAATAATATATGTATATTTAATTATGATTACTGATGTATTAAATGAACCATTAGTAAATATACAAAACAATATATTATCTATTCATGAAAATGATTATATTAAATGTATTAAAATTTGTAATGGTATGGTCCATCATGATGGTCATTTAATTGATAATGATAATAACCATTATTGTTTCAATAAATGGTATCATAAAAATACATCTCCTTACAATATTAGTTATAAATATAAAAATGATAATATATTATCTGTTATACAAGTATGGAATAATTTATTTCAACACATTACTTTTGATACGTTGCCCAAAATTCCATTTATTGAAAAACTATTAAAAACACATACGTTTAAAATATTATGTATGAATGAAACTCAAAAAAATATGATAAAAAATATTTCTAACATACCAGATGATTTATTATTAATTTGCGAAAAAAATACATCTTATTTGACTAATAATGCTTATTATTTAAACTTTTATAATTCTAATAATTTGACAACATGTATGGGAAGTTGTGGTTCTAATATATTATCTAATTATATTCCAGAACCATTATCAGGAAAAAAAAATGTTGTTTATATTTCACGTGGAACAAATACTATGCGAAGTGTAATAAATGAAAATGAAATAATAAAAGCAATTAATAACTTTTGTATAAATAATGAATATATATTTAAATTATTCATAAATCCTTCAGGATTATCTTCTAATTTAAAAGAAGCTTTGCAAAATAGTTATATAGTTATATCTCCTCACGGAGGAGCATTAGGAAATATGATTTATTGTAACAAAAAAACTAATATTATTGAATTTATATCGTTATCTAAACTTGAAGAGCGACCATGTTTTTATTATTTATCACAAGCATTAGGATTGAATTATTATAATATTGAACCGGTGAATTTCAACTTTGATAGTAAAATGGAAGTAAGTATAACAAAAATTATAGAACAAATGTATTTAATTATATCGGACAAGTAATATGGATTTAATATATTATTTTTGTACATTTACCCCGGTTATTAAAAATATCTTTTGTTTTGTTGTTAAAATATTTATTTATGCAGTAATTTTCTAATGGTCTTGAAGAATCATCTACATAAATCACTGTACTTGGTTTTGACAATAATGTACTCCAAAAGCAAGGAATTAATCTTCCTGGTGTATTATAATTCCAACCTTCTGGTCCATCTATTAAAATTATATCAAATGGAGCTAGTTTTAATAATTCATTAGGTATTTTGTATGTATATATCTCCTTATCATCTAAATTAAAACTATTTTTTACATTTATATTTTTGTAATCATATTTTATTATATTATTAGTCGGAATATCATTAACATTAAGTTTTATATATTCGTCTTTATTTTCTATAAAATAAGTATTTTTATTTCCATTGAACCACATTTTAGAATCATATCCTAATCCAAATACTAACATTTTTGTGTTTTCATTTTTAAAATTAGAAAATATATCAACGATAACATCTTTATCTAATTGAATATTGCTATTATAATATTCCATTATATTGAAGTATAATGGAATATATTTATATATTTAATTAATATAAATATAAATTTATTATTTATTTATATGACATTTAATTTATATACAAATTATGAACAATTGTATTATATTCAAGAATGGTATAATATGTATATATTACCAAACGATTTAATTATTGGCGCTTCAATTAAAGATGGAACTGATAATTGTGAGAAATATAATTTTTCAGTTGGATTACACTATGAATATTCAAATTTTAATGAAAATAATAAAATTAATATTCAAATAGGTAAACACTCTAATTTGGTATTTAATTGTTTTTCAGAACATACTGATAATTATAGAAGAGGTAACAGTAAAATTAATAGAAAAATAATTTCAAAAAATCTAAAGAAAAATGGTATTACTAATGAAATAGTGAATAGTAAAAAATATTCAGTATTGGAATATTATAATAAATTAAAAGAACATAAGTTTGTAATTTCTCCAGAAGGAAATGGTATAGATTGTCATAGACATTATGAGGCAATATTATGTGGATGTATTCCAATAATAGAAGAAAACTATTATATGAGACATAAATATAAAAATATGCCTGTTTTATTTACAAAAGATTATTCTGAAATAACGACAGAATACTTAAATAGTAAATATAATGAAATTATTAAAGATAAATATAATTATTCAACCTTAGTTTTACAAAATCATTCAATTGAAGACCAAACTCTTATTAAAGAAAATGGAAATTATTGGTCAAAAAAACGCATTAACAAGATTGCTTATCATCTATAAATAAGTAATCATTGTGATATATGTTATTTTTACCACCCCATCCAATATTATCTATTTTATTATAATTTGTTATATTTAATAATAATTTATAATTATTTTGTTGTAAATAATTAACAATATTATCATAATCTGTATCATATACTTCAATTAACATATATGTTGGTCTATTAACATTTAAATTTAATCCTTTTAATACATTTAACTCGTAACCTTCTACATCTAATGATAAAAAATCTATCTTTTTTATATTATATTCATCTAATATTTTAGAAAGTGTTATTGTTTTTACACTAACTAGATTTGTATTATTTAATCTTTCTCCATTTACACTACCCATTGGATTATTATCTTTAAAATCTCCTAATATATGATCACTTTTATAATCATCTGATACACATGCGTAATTTAAACATATTGATTTTTTTCTATTTTGTTTACACAATTCATACCCTTTTTGAGAAGGTTCTATTAATATTCCACTCCAATCCATTTTTTTTTCAAAATAAGCAGTATTACTTTGAAATAATCCATCATTAGCCCCCAACTCTATAAAAAACCCATTCTTTTTATTTTTAAAAATATCATTCAGTATTGTTTCAATTGGTATTTTTTTATTATCTAAATGCGAATATACCATTTATATAAATTCTAAATATATATTTTTTTAAATATAATCTGATATTTTATAGGTTTTATCATGCAATGATACTTTATTGTCATCATTTGTTATTATTAATTCTTTTTCATTTATAAATGAACATACCTTAGAAAGACTACTATTTCCACAAATAAGTATTTTTGAATACATTAAATCACTTAACACATTTAATATATGAGTATTCTTTTTATAAACAATATATTTTTGATTATTTCGCATTAACTTATCTTCAAATATTTTAATATCTCCATCTGTGTGTAAATAGTAAGTGTAATTTTTATATTTTTTAAAAAATATATCAAATATATTTAATATTTGGGTATTATAATATTTAATTGAATCTCCTCTACCAGTTGTTAATGCGTCCCCTTGACGAAAATGTATTACAATATTATTATCATCTAATCTATTACTTGGTAGTTTTTTATTTAAAAAAAAAGTATTTGTTATTTTAATATTTTGTAAATGTTTTTTTTTTTCATCTTCATTTAAATCAACTTTATTAAAAAAAAAGACATTATCTAAAGTGTAAAGAATATTTTCATCATAATTTGTAGGTATATTATATATTTCATGTGAATGAATAATTTTTTTATATATTTTGTTTTCAATATTATAATATTTGTTAAATAATTTAATCACCTCTATCATATAATCCTTACAATCATTTGCTTCTTTACTATTTAAATGTTGAAATACAAATTTTTTATTCATATAATCAATACCATCAAAATAATAATTCTTTATTTTATGTAAAGTTAGACACGTAAATAATCCATGTAATTGATGACCAAACCCATCGTACCCTCGTTGACTTATAATAATCATTTAATATATATATCAAACCTTCCCTTTAATTCGTTTTACATCTTTTTCAACTATTTTCATACATTTTTCACGCATTTCTTCTATTCCCCTTTTATACTCATCCTCAAAAAAACATATTTTGTTATTTATATTATATCTCGGTTGACCTCCTATATTTTCACAAAAATGATCATTGAGAGGATAAAAACGGTTTAAACTTTTGTATACTTCATTTATCCAATCATCGCAAAACCAGTTGATTATTTCCGGTGGGAAATAATATCCGAATAAATCCATATGCTTTCGTGATACAAACGATTGTGTCAATATTCTGGGATTGTTATTTATGGGACCCACTAATCCTACTCCATTTGTTCTTTGTAATACATTTATGCAATCATTTACCCAACCCTTTGTTCTGAATTCAATATCATCACCACATTGGAAAAAATAATCACATTTTTCATCATACGCTTGTTGAAATAATTTATTCCACATCACTGTCAAATGACCTTGACTTATTCCATCCATGTAAATGAATTTAATACTAATATTTTTCATAATATTAGTAAATTTTATCAAATTATTTTTTGTATCTTGATTATCATATATTCGGTCACCCTTGTCTATACCAATATAAAATATATATTCATGTTCTTGATCATATGTTATCAAAAATGTTTTTAATGTATTCACATATAGATAGCTTTCTTTATAATTACTCCAATGTCTATTTTTTGATGTTGATGGAATTAGAACACCTATTTTCATATACAAATTAATATTTAAAAAACTTTAAATATTAATCATTTTTATTTATTTAACTTATTTATTTTGTTTCTTTATTTATTTCACTTATTTTTGTAACTTAATTCCATGTGTTTCCAAATATTATCTTGTCTCCATTAAATGTTACATTATCAGATGTTAATACATTCATGAATACCTTTTTGAATGCGTTTTGTAACTTCTCGTTTTCACTAGTTGTCATTTCAAGTGGGAATGGGTCTATTGTTGTTGTTACACCCAATTGGAAAGAGTTGAATGTGAATGGTGATTCCGGTTCCGGTTCCGGTTCCGGTTCCGGTTCAGGTTCGGGTTCCGGTTCCGGTTCCGGTTCCGGTTGCGGTTCCGGTTCCCTTCTTTC
>Ga0181395_1000584_pt1 | contig 15196 bp, 17 predicted proteins | sample 18SPOviralmetaG_FD_130124 | JGI IMG/M metagenome (GOLD analysis project Ga0181395, IMG submission 130124) | Marine viral communities from the oligotrophic San Pedro Time Series (SPOT) site, San Pedro Channel, CA, USA - 18 SPOT_SRF_2010-12-16 | ecosystem: Environmental > Aquatic > Marine > Strait...
ACAGGTAATACGCGTTGCAGTAACGCTGTGGGTGGAGGTGTAAACCTAGAGTATGGCGTAACGGGTGTTCTTTCTGGATTGAATACAATGAATAAAGGTAAGGATATAGGTGTGTATGCTCGTATTGTTATACCGCTTGATAAACCAAAGGCTCGTATTAACTGTGATGATCTTTACCAGATAGAGTTAACACAGCGTCGTTTAGAGATACAAAAGTTACGAGACGAGCTAGAAGCACTGAAGAACTTACAAAATGCTGGCGGCGAGATGGAGTTTGAAAACTAATGGATACTACCAAGATAGCAGATAATATAGATGGGCTTGCAGATCGTGAGTTTAAGACAGGTGGCATGAAGTTGTCGTTTGGCTCTATCGTAGCTATATTTGCGTTCTTATCTACAGTTGTAGGTGGGCTATATGGTGGGTTTGTTATGTACCAAAAGATAGAAGAGGTCGCGGGGCTAGACCTAGGTGCTTACCAACAAGCGATGGATGTTATGGATGCAAAAGTCACGGGTATTGCGGAAAAGGTAGAAGAATCCGTAGAATATAGTCGTGACATTAAGAACGGATTACGTTCGGACATATTGAGCATTGAGAAGCAGACGGATCGTGTGGAGGACATGGTACGTGAATCTGAAGACAAAGTGCGTAAGATGATAGACAACGCAGAAGTTCGCTTTGAAAATCAACGAGAACGTGTTAGAGTTTCGCAAAGTGGCGATATGAAAGAACTTGAAGATAAGTTAATGGATAAACTACAAAGGGCGTTAGACAACCCCCTTGCTGATTAGGAGACTAATATGACTGAGTTTGAAAAAGCTGATGTAGACGGTAACGGTTCGATAGATCAAGCCGAATGGGATCGCATGGCGTTCGAAGATAAACGTTTAAAAATGCTAGATGACGATGCGCAAAGAGACGCTCAACGCAAGATGGCATGGTTCGCTTTGTTTGGTATGCTACTATACCCACTGTCTATAATTATTTGTAACTTGGCTAATCTTGATGAAGCCATGAACTCACTAGCTTCTATTGCTGGTGTGTATTTTGTTTCTGTAGCTGCTATCGTTGCCGCCTTCTATGGTAAGGAAGCCTACACAAAAGGAAAGGCGAATAACGAATGATGAGTCTTGTAAGCAATCTAGTAGGACCTGTTACTGGGCTATTAGACAAAGTTATTGAGGACAAAGATCAAAAGGCTAAGTTAGCCCATGAGATTGCTACGATGTCCGATAATCATGCCCAGCAGGCGCTAATGGGGCAATTAGAAATAAACAAAGCTGAAGCTGCATCAGGTTCTTTATTTAAAGGCGGATGGCGACCATTTATAGGTTGGGTGTGCGGTGTTGCTTTTGCTTATCATTTTGTATTGCAGCCACTAATTGTTTTTGGTGTAACTGCCGCTGGTGTTGATATACCTGCTTTGCCAGAGTTTGATATGGGCAGTTTGATGACTGTGATGATGGGAATGCTCGGTTTGGGCGGACTCCGCAGCTACGAGAAAAAACAAGGAATTACGAAATGAAAGAGAACTTTGATAAATGCTTAAAAATGCTTCTTGCTCACGAAGGAGGATTCGTAAATCATCCCAAAGATCCCGGAGGTATCACAAATTTGGGAGTTACCAAAAAAGTGTACGATGAGTGGACTGGTCGTGAGTCTACAGAGCAAGAAATGCGTGACTTAACACCCGAAGATGTGGCTCCTATATATAAAAAGAACTACTGGGATCGAGTCAAAGGAGATTCACTTCCATCTGGTTTGGACTGGGCCTGTTTCGATTGGGCCGTGAATTCCGGATCGGGTAGACCTGCAAAAGCTGTGCAACGTGCAGTTGGAGCTACGGCAGATGGGGCTATAGGGCCAGCTACGCTAGGGCTTATTATGGAAAAAGACCCTAAATTTATTATTGAGTATGTTCATGATGTAAGGCAAGATTTCTATAAAAGTTTAAAAACATTTGAAACGTTTGGACGTGGATGGACTCGTAGAAATAAAGAGACTTTGCATCAAGCTTTAGAGATGTTGTAATTTGTTCGGATTATTTTTAAAAAATTAATTAAAAAAACAATTGTTCGGTTTAAAGCTTACTCTAGCATAAGCCGAACTTTTGTGTATAATCCACCTAACAGGAGCTGCCGATGACGTTACAAAAACTTCAATTTCGCCCCGGTGCAAACCGCGAAACTACGTCTTATAGTAACGAAGGCGGTTGGTTCGACATGGACAAGGTTCGTTTTAGGTTTGGTTTTCCAGAAAAAATTGGAGGTTGGATAAAGCAATCTAGTAATGCTTTTCTTGGAACGTGTCGCGCTCTTCATCCTTGGCTTACTGTAGGTGGTACAAACTATCTTGGAGTTGGAACTCACCTAAAGTATTATATAAATCAAGGTGGAGCCTACAACGATATTACGCCTATTAGAGCAACAACTGCTGCTGGCGATGTGACATTTTCAGCTAATGCAACAACACTCAACGAAACTTTATCAGCTATAGACACAACAATAACTGTAGCTTCAGCTTCAGGATTTCCATCTTTTGGCATTATAAAAATAGATTCTGAACATATTACTTTTGCGGGTCTTAATGGAAACAACCTTATAGGTTGTGTTAGAGGTGCAGATGGTACTACAGCAACCACTCATTCGTCAGGTGCCGCTGTTACTATGTCTACTATAATAGTAACAGATACAAATCATGGCGCTTTAGTTAATGATTTTGTTACAATTTCTGGTGCAGCAAGTCTTGGAGGACTTATAACAGCCAACGTTCTTAACCAAGAGTATCAAATTACAGGCGTTATAAATGATGATAGCTATCAAATTGATGTTCGTGAAGTTTCTGATATTCAAAGTATTACTACTACAACTGGACTAAACCCAACTTATGTATTTTCCAATTCTTCAGATACTGGCAATGGCGGTGGTTCTGTTGTTGGCACTTATCAAATTAATACTGGCCTAGATACAACTATTGCTGGAAATGGTTGGAGTGCAGGTACTTACAGCCGTGGGACTTGGGGTTCAGGCGCAAACTTATCTGCTTCTGGTCAAACTCTTCGAATATGGTCACATGATAACTTTGGTGAAGACTTAATCATTAACGTTCGAGATGGAGATATATTCTATTGGGATAGCTCTACAAGCTCTGGAACTCCATTTTCAAGAGCTGTTGAGCTTGCTAGTTTAGCTGGATCAAATAAAGCGCCTATAATAGCAAAGCAAGTTCTCGTATCCGACAGAGACAGGCATGTAATTGCATTTGGTTGCGATTCCGAAACAAACCCCGGAGTACAAGACCCTCTACTAATTAGGTTTTCTGATCAAGAAAATATTCTTGAATGGCAATCACTTGTAACAAATACTGCTGGTGATTTGCGTATTGGCTCAGGTTCAAAAATTGTTACTGCTGTAGAGACAAGACAACAAGTTCTAGTATTTACTGACGTTTCTTTACACGCAATGCAATACTTAGGGCCGCCATTTACATTTGGAATTAACGCTATTTCTGAAAATATTACAATTGCAAGCCCACTTGCAGCTATTGCTGTTGAAGATAATGTATTCTGGATGGGTGCAGAAGAGTTCTATGTGTACGGCGGTGCCGTTCAAAGACTTCCATGCTCAGTAAGAGATTATGTGTTTTCAAACATTAATAACGATCAGATAGAAAAAGTTACCGCTTCCCTTAACTCTGCATTTTCTGAAGTAACTTGGTATTATCCTTCTGCTTCTAGCTCTGAAAATGACAGCTATGTAACATATAATTACGATCAAAAAATATGGTATTATGGAACTCTATCAAGAACTGTGTGGTTAGATCGCGGTGTAAACGCAGAACCTATAGCTGCTGGTGCAGATCATTATCTATATTTACACGAAATTGGCTTTGATGATGGAAGCACAAGCCCAGCTACAGCGATTTCATCATACATTGAAAGCAGTCAAATGGACTTAGGTGATGGTGAGCAGTTTGCGTTTATGCGTAGATTAATACCAGATATGACCTTTAGAAACTCTACAGCACCAGTACCAAGTGCCACTATGACGCTTAAAGTTAGGAATTTTCCCGGCGGAAACTATTTAGACTCTAATGCAAATACAATTACAAAAACAGCCAGTGTTCCCGTAGAGCAATTTACAGAACAGGTATTTGTTCGGCTTAGGGGCAGATCGTTTGCTTTTAGAATTGAAAGCGAAGATACTGGTGTAGCTTGGAGATTAGGCTCTCCAAGAGTAGACATTAGACCTGATGGGAGACGGTAATGTCTCGTAATTTAAACTTACCATTTTTTCCCATACCACCAGATGAGTATGACCAAAGATATTTTGCAGAAGTTTTACGTTCATACTCTACATACATGCAAAACATGCAAAATCCGGGTGAAGGGCGTAATACCTTTACAGTATTTACAAATTTGCAAACAGACGATTCAGGATTAGAAGTTGGAAGTGTCTTTGAACATAATGGGCAATTACGTGTTCCTGTAGGAAATATACCTTATGTTAGAGGTTCTTCTGCAACAGGACAAGTAGGAGAGGTAGCGGTGACTATATCATGAGCGATACAATTATTACAATGGATGACGGTTCAACATGGAAGCCGGCAACTAGCGTAGACGTAGTTTCTTGCGCAAATTGCGAAAATAAGGTAGACACACCTGAAGAGATTGCGTCTTATCCAGACGGTAACTGTCCAGATTGCGGTGAAAGCTGGACTGGAACAGAAGAAAGAAGCACAAATATTAAAGTTACGGCCCCTGAAGGAATTTCTGGGTCAACGCTCTAGTATTTTAAATAAATATTTGGTAACTTATATATATTAAGTATGAGGTTAGTATAATGCAGAACATGGCTAGATACGGTAGAAACGGCGATACTACTATGGGACACCTAACTCCGGGTGAAACAATTGTCCCTCAACAGGTACTCCAAAGTAACCCACAATTAGCTCGTGGCCTTGGTCGTGCGTTCAAAGATGTAGGTGCTGACCCTCGGAGATACGTTGTTGGATCAGGTCAAAACAGCATAAACCCCGTAACTGGTAAATCTGAATTCTTCTTAGGTAATTTAATTGGCGCTATCGTAGGAAACCCTGCAATATCAGGCGCGCTTGGTAATTTAGCATTAAGAAAGATACAAGGAAAAGATGTATCCCTTCGTGACGCTTTAATAGGTGGTGCCGCAGGTGCTGGTCTTGGAGCTTTATCAGGAGGTGGTACAGGAATATCATTTTTGGACAGCATGATGTCTGGAGGCGATGCTGATAAGGGCGGTGGAATAATGAACTTATTAACCGGCGGTGGAGCTTCTGGTCCAGATGATGCTATTAAGAATTTAGCTTCTAAAGCTGTAGTTTCTGAAAGCCCTGTAGCAAGAACAGAAGGTCTTTTAGGTATAGGTGAAATGTTTGGAACAGACCCTACTAAGGGAATTGGAAGATTTCTTAATACAAAAGCAGGTGAAAGCATAGCTTCTGGTATTGCAGCTCAGTTAATGGATAGTCTATTTAGTGAAGAAGAAGACCCTGATCCATATGGAAATATGGCTAGGTTTAATAGAGGCGCAGGTCAAGCACCTGTAACTTTAAGAAGACGCGCTCCGCGTCAACAGACAGACCTTTTATACGCCAATAAGGGCGGTGTAGCTCACTACCCTCGTAGAAATGGTGGTATAATGCCAAGCGAAGGCTCTGGAACTAAAGATGACGTACCTGCAATGCTAACTGCTGGCGAGTTTGTTATGACCCGTGATGCAGTTAAAGGAGCAGGAAACGGAAACTTACAAAGCGGTATAAATAAAATGTACGGCATGATGGATAACTTGGAAAGGAAAGCGTAATGGCTGATAGTGTAACAACCATACGGCAATTGCCAGCTTATATGCAGGAATACGATGAGGCGTTGCTTCAGCGTATTTTTGGCGCTCCTGATGATGAAGGCGTTTTAACAGGTGGGATTATAGATGATCCTGAGCTGTTTAATATTCCTGATTATGTTCAAGCAGGAAGAAATCCATTACAAGAATCTGTAGTTAATTCATTTGGTACTGAAGAACAACGTCAATCATTTATGGATCGCTATCAGCCTTACTTTACTGATGAAAGTGGCATAGCAAGATACTTACCTCAAGCAAGCCAAGGATTAGGAACTGGCGCGTATACTATAGCTGATTCACTTGCTAATTATTTTCCAGAAGCTCAAGCATACTTACGTCAAGGCGCTGGTGGTATTGGTGCAAAAGGATTTTATGATACAGAGACAGCAGAGGCTAAAGCAAGAGCTGATCAATCTACACAATTATTTGATGCTCAACAGCGTGCAAATGATCTTTTAGCAGATTCCCGCAGTGCAATCAAAGGTGGTTTAGGTCAGTTTGATCCGTCATCTGTTGATAAATTTATGAACCCATACAAAGAGCAAGTTCTTGATACAACTTTAGCTAAAATAGACCGTCAAGCTGCACAAAGGCGTCAAGCTGATGCAGCGAACGCTATAAGTAAGGGCGCGTTTGGTGGTTCACGATCTGGTGTTCAAGCCGCAGAGACAGAAAGAGCCATTGAAGAAGCAAGGCAAGGAACTATAGCTAACGTAATGTCTCAAGGATATGATAAGTCTTTAGCTGGAGCGCAAGCCGCTTATGAAAATGCTGCAAAACGTGGTATAGCTGGCGGTCAACAACTTGGTTCTTTATCTACAAGTCAGCTTGGAGCAGAAGCTAAATCATTCGAAGGCGCTGAAGGCAGAATGCTAAAAGCCGCTGATATGTATCGTAGTATGGGTTTATCTAGCGCAGAAGCGCAAGCTCGTGCAGCAGAAGATGAACGCAAGCGCAACTTAGAAACTGGTAGATTGATGGGTGGCCTTGGTGCATCTACAGGTCAACTAGGCGGTGCGCAAGCTGACATAGGTAAAGCATACGGTCAATTAGCTGGAGCATCTGCTGATATTGGTCAAGTGTATGCTGGAATGGCACCTAAAGACTTAGGGTTTATGTACGAAGTAGGCGGAAAAGAACAACAATACGATCAGCAAGCTCAAGACTTCTATCGTCAAAATCAGTTGGCGACTACACAGCAGGCTTTAGCTCCTTATAGTTACGCTCAAAACTATTTAACTGGCGCTCCATCTGCGTCAATGTATAGTCAATACTCACAAGGTCCTTCGACTGCTCCTAATCCTTTCCTACAAGGTGTTGGTATGTATGCAACCTACCAAGGTGCGAATAGATAAAAAGGTAAATAATATGGCTGATCCAAGGCAAATATATCAAGACCCTCTAAAAGCTTATGGACTTGGATTGGGCGGAATTCGCTCAATGATAGGAAAGCAAAGAAGTCCTTTTGCTGAAGAAGGTCCATCTTCTACTGGAATTAAATCTGTAGAACAAGAATTTTCAGATGATCCTTTGTCTGGCTTAAATCGTGAAGAAGCGATTGATTACATTGAGTCTTTAGGAATTAATACTAAAAATCCATCAGGTGCTTTTGAGCAACTTGTTGACAGAGCAAACAAAAGACCTGAAGAAATATTTACTTCAGAGATACAAAGCTTACAGCCTGATGTTGCTGACTTTAGTGAATTTTCTAACTCATACTCAGACTTAATGTCTGCAATTCAACCAAACGCAACTTCAAAATCTCAAGAAGAACTTACAGAAGATGCTAATCGTATAGAAGAAATGCCGAACAATTCTACGGCTTTTGAAGAATCTGCACTTGATCAAATAGCTGCAACATTAGCTGAAGCTGAAAGTCCAAAAACTTCTAATGAAGTAAAAGATAAGAAAAATCCTTTTTATAGAGATATTATTTCATCTCCAGATGACTTTACATCAACAGGTCCAGATGATGGTCTTAGAGGTAATCAAATTGAAGTTGGTCAAAGTCAAATTGAAGAAGCTTCTATGGCTGCTATGAATGATTACATAAATGCAGTTAGAGGCTCTGGACCAGAAATTTCTCCAGTTCAAGATATTGATGATTATAAGAAAAAGTTTGCAGAAGCTACTGGTGTAGACATAAGTGGAAAAGTAGATAAAAGCCACGCTCTTATGACTTTTGGTTTAGCCTTAATGCAAAACAAAGCTGGCAAAGGGTTTAATGTAGGTAAAATGCTTACATCAGTTGGTAAAGCCGGTGAATCAGCGATGCCTGCTCTTGAAAAGGCTAGAGAACGTTCTCGTTTAGATGCTATAGCGGGCGGCAAATACGCTCTTGAAGCTCAAGCCGCTGATGAAACCAAAGCTCTTGCCGCTAAGGAAAAAGCGATGGAGCGTGCAAATTATTTTGTAGTTCCTAAATCTAATGATGTAAAAGGATTTTTAGCAGACTTATCTCAAGGTAAAGGTAAGTTAGAATCTTTAAGCAAATACGAGTTAGATAAACTTAGAAAAGACCCAGAGTTTTCTGAAAAATTTGATGTTCTTCCCGGTGCTACTTGGAGTTCTGTTGTAACGGAAGCCATGAAAACACCTGAAGCATCTGAGCTTTATTTAACTAAAAATCCTAACACAATTCCACTTTTTGAAGGAGCTGGAGATACACTATCAATAAGAACATTTAGCGCAGACCCGAACAAAAATCCGGGAGGCATGGCAATATTAGATGGCGATGGTAAAAATCATTATGAAGCTTTAGCTAGAATGGCCCGTGATAATCAAAAAGCTAAAGAACAGTTTATTGAACTTGGTATTTTAACTGACAAAAATCGAAATGTTTTTACTTATGGAGTGGACTCACTTAATTCTCTTGGTGCGGCTTTTGGAATAAAATTTGGTGAAAATATGCCAGAAACAGCAAGAATAAAAATGGTTTTAGAAAAGTTAGCTATGAAAAATGCTCCTAGTATTCTTGGAGAATCTGGAAAAACAATTTCTGATGGTGATCGTGAACGCGTAGAAAGAATTGTTGGAACACTTGATTCTTTTGGAGATATAAGAGTTGTTCGCAAAAAAGTAGAAGAACTGTTTAATGACATTGTTTTAAGCGCTGAAGCAGATATTAGGCAAGGATTGGCTACCTTAGATAGATATACTGGAAGAAAAATAGGTTCAGCTTTAAATGATGGTGAATTAGACGAAAATGAGAGAAAAGAGTATGAAGCTGACTTGATTTCTCTTGGTGTAAAACTTTAATAAAGGTTACAAAAATGGATGAGCGTTCAAGATTTACATTGCTTCAAGGTATAAAATCTGGATCATTTTCAGAAAGACAGGCGTACAATGCCTTACAGTCTATAAAAAACAATGATCCTAATGAAAAAGTAGCTGACTTAATAGGTTCGTTAGCTTTTTCAAGTTTAAATACAGGTAAAGATTTAAGTCAAATGGTTGATGATAGTCTTGGGCGTGATCGTGAGTCTTTTGACTATACATCTGGTGCTGATGGCAAGCTTCGTGCATTAATGTCATTTGGAGAGACTGATGGTGATCGTGAAGCAATATTAAAAAATATTGTTGGTGAAGATGGATATGTAAGAGATCAATCTGGTCGTTTAGCTTTAACTGAAGCAGGACAAAAAGCTCGTGGTATAGACCCAATTGGCAAAAACCTTATTATTGAAGATGAAGGATTTAGCTTTCGTGATCTTGCCGATTTAACAGGTATTCTTCCAGAAACTATAGGCTCTATTGGTGGTGCTATTGCTGGAGGTGGATTAACTTTTGGCATTGGTTCAATTGCTGGAGCTGGAGCAGGGGCGGCTGCGGGTCAAGCTGTAGAAGAAGCTATTGAGGCTTTGCTTGGCGTGCAAACTCAAAGTCTTGGTGAAGTGGCTACAGATGTAGCAATAGAAGGTGTTATTGGTGCTGGTGGTGAAGTTGCAGGAGCAGTTCTTGCGTCTATAGGTCGTGGCACTATTAATGCAGGAAAAAATATAGCTGGTCGTGTTGGCGGTTCGGCAACTGCAATGGATGAAGTTACAGAAGCAACTTTAAATCAAGCTGAAAGATTATATGGTAAGGGTTATGTTCAATCTATGGAGTCATTAGGCGCTCCAAGACCTATAGCGTATGGACAAAAATTTGCTGAAAATGCAACTAAAAATACTGCAAGAATGGACAAAAATTTATCAGTAGCTTTGGAAGAAAAAAAGTCTTTTATGTCAATGATAAATGGTGATCCTACTGAAGAATTAGGTAAAGCAGTCAAATGGTACTCTCCAAAACAATTTTCAAAATTAAAATCTAATGTAAAATCGGCTAACGACGAAGCTTTTAAAGCTATAGACACTGGATTTAAACTTTTGGCTAAATCTTCTAATGATCGTATTGATTTAAATGCTAAAACTCTTGGCAGTATAGTTAAATCATTTAATGTTTTTGATGATGTATCAAGATCAAGTTATGGAGCTATTGATGATGCTTTAGCTCAAATTAAAGTTCCAGTAGAAATAAATGGAAAACAAGTAATGAAAGAAGGCGGTAAGTTAAAGCTTTTTGACACTCGCGGCCTTATGAATAAATTTGATGATATGATTGAAGATCACGGGACTTCTCTTTTAGAAGGCTCTGTAGGTCTTGCATACAACTCATTAAAAGAATTAACTGATCAAGGAGGTAAGGCAAGTTTTAGAAACCTTGTATCCCTTAGAAAGCACGTTAATGACAGTTTAATGTTTGGAGCTGGTACGCAAGGCACAAGGCAATTAAATAGCCTAAAGGGTCTTCTTGATAATATGCTAGATAAAGATGACATTTTAAGCAATCTTACTGGGCGTTTAAGCGAAGACGATTTAAATATATTAGGTCAAGCTGCAAAATTACGAAAATTAGCCAATGATGACTACAGAAAAGGTATTAGTCGTTTTGAAGACTTGTCTAATCTTGGAGTTATTCGATCTATACAAGACCTAAAAGCTTTTGGAGACACTAGCCCTCGTGCAATTTCTGATCAATTTTTTACTAAAGTTGTAAGGCCAGATTCTCCTGAGAGATTGCAAGCTGTCTTAAATGCTGTAGATAATCCAAAAGAACTTATGGAAGAATTATCAAGCAGCTATATAAATAGAGCTTTGTCAGATTCTAAATTTGATTCAATAAACCCTCAATCCTTTAATGGAAAAGTATTTTCAAATAACATTATGAAATTAGGAACAACTGGACCTAAATTGTTTGGCGGAAAATGGGGCGAAGTTAAAAAACTTGCAAAAGTTATGTCTCAAACTAGCATGAAAGACACGCTAAGTCTTGATGATGTTCAAAGAGTGATGAGCGCAGGTGGTTCAAAAGACCTTATTATTTCTTTAGAAAATGTTGTTAAGGCAAATAAAGAACAAGCTGAAGCTCTTACAACTAGCGTAATTAAAGATTTAAATAACCCGAACAAATCTGCAAGTTATGACGATGTGGTTAGGGCTTTAACAAAACCTTCATTGACCGAAAGTGAAACTCGTCAAATAATGAAGTTTTTTGATAATAACCCTCAAATGCAACAAAATATGAAAAACGTAGTTATAGAAGATGTTTTAAGCTCTGTTGACAGCAATGTATTTGAAAGCGCTGCAAACGCAAAATCTTTAAAACAAACTTTAGAAAAATACAAAGCTGGTTCTTTAAAGCAAATTTTAGGTGATGATACTTTTACAGCTATGAAGAATTTTGGAGATGACTTAGCTACTGTTGGAGATGTAAGCAAAGAAGGCTCCATAGCCGCAGGTGGTATGTGGGCGCAAATATTTTCTCATCCAGTTAATGTATTGGGGAGACTAGGTAAATTTAAAGTATTTGCTGGAATATTTAGCAGGCCAGAAACAGTTAAACTTTATATAGATATGAGAAGAGCTACACTTAATAACCCTCAAGCACGCGCCCAAGGAATGGCAAGTATTTTAAATAAAGCAATGCTAGACGAAGGTATAAATGTAAATTCTATGGCTGGTAAATTAGGAGGTGCGGCTCGTGGAACTGCTGCCTTAACTGGTCAACTTGGTAGAGCAAGTAAAAATGTATTACCTCGCGCATTGTTTAGGCAAGAAACTGATGCTTCTCCAAGCACAGGATTAACTTCTATTCCAGAAGTAAGTCAGCCTAATATGCCTAGAGTTTCAATACCAGAGGCTGCACCAAGAAGAATGCCTTCAAGACCTGCTGGAATAATTGATGTTCTTCGTTCTAATGTTAATCAAGAACTTAGAGATCGCGCAAGACAAAGCCCTGCGGCGGCAGCTACTCTGTTAGGTGGCTTAGGTAATGCTGATCTTCTTTAGTCTTCTATAACGGAGACTGAAGACAGACCACCTAGACCAACTGTTCCAAAACTATTTGGCACTTGTCGCTTGGTATTGACACGAGCATTAATTTGTTCGAATGTTTCATCTATCATACGCGCAAGTTGTCGCCCAATAGCGCGATCTTCGCTTTCAGCAATGATAACCAGTTTATCGTATGCTTCAATAGAAACACCTACGGACTTATATTTTCCGGGGTTTGGCATGGAGGTTCCTTCCCATAAATGACTTTCCCTAATGTATATAATCCCAAGCGGCGTGGGTCAAGACCCAAATATGGAAATAAAAAAGTTACCATACAAGGTATTAAGTTTGATTCCAAATGGGAAGGTGAGCGATACCTTTACTTAAAGTCATTAGAACGCGCAGGAACTATAAGAGATTTAGAGTTGCAGGTTCGATTTAACTTGATGGTTAATGACCAAAAGATATGTGCCTACATTGCTGATTTCTGCTACGAGCGAGAAGACAAAGACGGTGTATGGCATTACATTGTTGATGACGCTAAAGGCGTTGAGACGCCAGAATTTAAGCTGAAAAAAAAGCTTATGAAAGCCTGTTTAGGTATAGATATTCTATTGTCGAAAAAAGGGGGCGCTAAACCCCCTCCTGTTTAATATTATTTCATTATAGTAAAATCGTGCGATACAGGTATGCCAATTCCATCATAAAAATCATCGTCTGACTCTAGGTCGAAAAAGCCCCCTGCAATTTCTTCTTTTATATACTTAACAGCCGAAACAATTGATTTATCCCCATAGCCTACACAAGATAATCCAGAAGACATAAATCCTTTACCTTTTGGAGCGTAAAACACGACGCTCCAATGATTGCCAATTCTGACATCTGGATAAGTGTAAGCATTATAAGCTTCAATTATTACGCCGTGAGGATCGCAAATTTCTTTAAGTTTATTTATTGTTTTCATTTTAATGTCCTGTATTTGATAATCCCACTATATACCATATAGTATGGGATGTCAATACTCAACATAAAAAAAATTATGTTTAAAAAAGTTCTTGACACGAACCCATGCTATATGCTTATAGTTGGGACTCTAGTAACAAGCAGAAAGGATTCGACATGCAAAGTCGTGAATTATTCGAACTCCGAGATGAACTAAAGGCAGCTATAGATAAGTTGCGTGGTGATTTGAAGGACGTTGAGCAAGATTTAAAAGACACTTACTTATCTCGCGCTACAGCCGCATTAAACGCTGAAGGCAAAGATTTTGGCACTACAAGTATAGTAGATGGCAATCGTAAGATAAAAGCAGTTGTCACTAAAAAAGTATCTTGGGATCAAGATTCGTTGCGTGAGGCATTAGGCACTTTGTCTGATGAAGACGCAAGGCACTATGGTAAGCTGACCTTTGCCGTAGAAGAGCGTAAATTTACAAACGCTCCACCTGCAATCAGAAGCGTTCTTGAAGAATGCCGCACAACAGAAGTTGGTCGCTTCACAGTAGAATTGGATACATAATATGGCTTTACAAATTATTACAGCCGATCAGAGACTTGCCGAAAAGAAGGGTCACAAGATCGTAGTATGTGGTGCAAGCGGTGTAGGTAAAACTACACTTGCTCGTACACTTAATCCTAACACAACATTGTTTATGGATTTAGAAGCAGGGGATGCAGCTATTGAAGGTTGCGCTATTGATGTTGTTCGTCCGCGAACTTGGGCAGAATGTCGTGATTTAGCGTGTTTCTTAGGTGGTCCTAACCCATCATTGGCAGAAGATCAGCCTTACAGCGAATCACATTATAACTATGTTGAGCAGATGTATGGCGATGGCGCTGACGTTTGGCAGAAGTATGACACTCTATTTGTAGATTCGATTACTGTTGCAGGTCGTCTTTGTTTTCAATGGTGTTTGCAACAACCAGAAGTCAGATCAGAACGTTCTGGTAAATTAGATACACGAGCCGCGTATGGTTTACATGGTCGTGAAATGATGTCTTGGCTTACTCACATACAGCACATTCGCTCTAAGAACGTTGTGTTTGTAGGTATTCTTGATGAAGTCACAGATGATTACGGAAGAAAACAGTACCATCTTCAAATTGAAGGTAGTAAAACTGGAAGAGAATTGCCCGGAATTGTTGACGAAGTTATCACTATGTCTATCTTGACAGGTGATCATGGACAGTATCGTGCATTTGTATGTCAGCCTTTAAATGAATGGGGCTATCCTGCAAAGGATCGCTCTGGTAGGCTTGATGTAATTGAAGAGCCACACTTAGGAAAACTCATGGATAAAATGAGTAGCGGTGGTCACAAAACTGACAAAGAATTAATCTTTGTTGATCCAACAACACAAAACTCTAGCGAAGGAGAAGCATAATGCTTAATTTAAATAACGTTCCACAAGACGAAAACCCACAAAACCAAGAATTCACACTTATCCCAAAAGGAGCAGTGGTTCGTGCGATTGTATTAGTACAGCCGGGCGACATTGAAATCCCTGAGTTTGGACAAGGGGCTTGGTTTAAAAAGTCTGCAAGTACATCTGCAAAGTGGATGAACCTTGAATTTACTATTATCGGTGGCGAGTATGACCGCAGAAAGTTTTGGCACAGCGTATTCGTTGATGGCGATAAGCTAGGTCAAAGTGGTATGCCATTGGCAAAAGAAATTGGTTTGCGCACATTAAAGAGTATTGTTGAGAGCGCGAGAGGTATCTTACCATCTGATATGACACCACAAGCACAGCAAAACCGAAACATTACAGGTATGGCAGACTTGAATACATTGGAAATTTGTGCGAAAATCGGTATCAAGAAGGGTACTAATGGTTACGCCGATAGCAATCAGCTTATGGCGGCACTAACACCCGATAACAGAGAGTTCTTTACTCAAGGAGTGGCACAGCAGGGTTCAGCGCCTGTTGCCAACACAGCACCACAAGCGGCAAGTCCGCAACCAACTGGTGCAGTACCTTCTTGGGCGCAAAGTTAATCTAGT
>Ga0181395_1000586_pt1 | contig 15107 bp, 20 predicted proteins | sample 18SPOviralmetaG_FD_130124 | JGI IMG/M metagenome (GOLD analysis project Ga0181395, IMG submission 130124) | Marine viral communities from the oligotrophic San Pedro Time Series (SPOT) site, San Pedro Channel, CA, USA - 18 SPOT_SRF_2010-12-16 | ecosystem: Environmental > Aquatic > Marine > Strait...
ATCTTGATCTAAGTAAATTAAACACTGCATTTGTTCTTTTTTTGTGCAATATTTATATTTTTCATTATATTTCTTTTTTGCTATGCCGTCTAACATTATTTCTAAACTTGTTTTCATATTTCTATTTTTATTTAATATTTGTTTTCCTTCGTTAATCCAGTGATTCATCTTAAAAAAATAAATCACTTTGTTTAACGCCTAATTTATTTAATTTATTAATTGCGCTATTTAAACCCTTAGACACATGAACACATTTTGTGTTAAAAAACACAGCCCATTCTAAATCGGCAGACCATGACGGCCTATCTCTTTGTATATGGCCCATGTCGTCATGTTTTGTCCTAAAATGCATAGCAAAAGGCGTGCTTTCAAACTCTCTATGCTCTCTATCTAATTCTTTTATAAATTGTAACATTTTATTAATTTTTATTGTTATTCATTTACAAATCTACAATTATATTTCGGTTTACAAAATATATTTTCATTTTTATTTAAAGTTTTTTTTCATTTACAGATATAAAGAGCAAAAAAAAAGGCGCTAAAATAGCGCCCTTTTTATTAATTTAAACTAAGATTACGGCTTAGTAATTGCTGTAATTGCAGAACTAAACGTACCGTTTATGATACCTTTAGGTAAATAAGTTGCTAATGCAACTCTTTCAACTGCTCTAACAGTAACGAAACCATCTCTAACGTTAGTTCCATCTTCTCTGAAGAACTCAACAGATAAATTATCTCTTACCCACATTTGACATGAATTAGCAAAATCTCCGACTAAGAATTTACCCGCCTGTAATTGTACGTTTTGTACAACTGGCACACCCATAAAGTTAGGCGCAAGTCCTTGATAAACTTGATCCTTAATATAGTTGTTAGTAGTATCTTTTGTCAACAGAATTTGGTGAAAATCAGTTGGATTTAAAAGAATAAAGTTTGGTCTGTAGTTGTTTAAAGCCATTTGGTTAATAGCTGCAACTAATACATCAAATTCGTTTGGCGCAACTACTTTGTCAGTAAATTTACCAGCTGCACTTTCGTCAAATGCAGTAGATGAATTTAATAAACCTTTTAGGTTTGGAGAAACTCCAGAACCACCAAGTAATTGATCATCTTCAACTTCCATTAATTTAGCTGGAACTCTGTTTGAAATATAGCTAGTAAGCTGTGGCGTATCAGCTAACATTTCTTCAGAAATTCTTAAATAAGTACCAATTTTTTCAACATTAACGCTTGTCGCAGTCATATCAAAGTCCGTCTGGGATAGGGTAGAACCTTCAGCCGCAGCTGCTGCACCATTAGAATAACCAGATTCAGAAACAAACCTTACAACGTCAGAACTAGTTGAACCACTTGGGATTAACTGTCTAATGTTTTGCGGTCTGTTAGGATCAAAGTAATAACCAGGCACTCTTTGTGCTGGAATAACCTCGCCAGTAAAGTCAGCACCAACAGTCATGTCAGCTTTGACATCAAAACTAGCACCTCTTGATGAACCGTTTTTTAAAGCGTCAATAGCACCTTCATTAATTGACTTAATTAAAGCACTTTTGAAATCCTTAGATTCTTTTTGAGTTTGTAAAGTATCAAAGTTCTTTTTATTAGAAACTTCCATATTGTCCATTCTCTCATTAAATTTTTCAGTAAGATTTTTGATTTCACCTTTTAAAGTTTGATCAATCTTACCATCGGTGCGCGTTTGCACCTGAGCATTAGCTTTTTCAATTTTTTCGTCAATAATATTGCCTAATTGATCTAGCTGTTGTTTTACATTTTCTTCCATTTTTATTTTTTTAAGGAATTAATTAAATAACTATACATATCTAAATCTTGTTTTTTACTATCAACGTTCGGCAAAGTGACATTATCAGTCGGCTTTGTGAACTCCATAAATAAAGATTTTAATTTTAAAATTTCCGCTTCAAGCGCGTAACCTAAGTCATCAGATATTTCGCCTTTACGGATAATTTTACAAATATTGTCATAGCGCTTGCTTAACTTATTATAATCTACATTTCCTTTAACATCTAATATTTTTGCCTCTTCATTTGCAGCCAAAGTTACAGCGCTAATTTCATATAGCTTAACCTCTGATATTTCCCTATAACCATTTTTGTTTTCTTTTTGTATTGGCATTATACCAACAGAATTTTCTGTTAAAACTCCAGATTTCATTAATTCAACCACATCTTTGCCTAATTGTGTTTTTGCAATTTCAGCAACAAATACTAATCCTTTTTCATCTTCGTACATCTCTTTCATTTTGCCAATAGGTTGCATCATATTATGTTGATACAAATATTTTACCCTATTGCCATTTTCAGCAATTGTTTTTTTATATGCGCCCTTTATAATAATATCATTATCAGAATCTTTATTTCCAAAATATGACCCATACCCTTTTACGATACCAGCATATTCGTCAGCATCTAATAATTCACCAATTGGCGACTGTTTAAATATAATATTACCCATAACAAAAATTTTATTAAAGATACGAATTTAATTTTTTAAAATGTAGGTTGATTTGCTAGGCCAAAACCAATATTGTCAATATCAGCAATTGTTTGCGCGTCTTCTGCTGGAAACGGCGCTACACTACAGCGACAATTAATAACGTTAGCACTACTGCCAGCGGGATCGCCAGGGTATTGCATGAAGTCACCGCCAACTAAAAAAGCGTCATTGTGATTCACAATTGATCCATCTGCTTCAGCATGTGCGTCACGTGTTCTATCGTCAAAACTAGCAATCCATTCTTTTTTCATTTGTGATCCTGGAAAAATTGATTGTGCGCTTTGCATTGTTGCAAAATTAGCCGCTGCGGTTGCTTCTGTTCTAACTAATCTTGTTGCTTGGTTTAAAGAATATCTATTAAATGTATTTTTTAAAATTCTAGCTTGTTGGTCTGCGCCAATTGACATAAAGTTTTCATCAGACATAAAACCCGTTAATATTTTTATTAATGTTTTTTTTGCAGTTCCAGAAACCAAGGTAACACGTTTAGCGCCAATAGACATTCCTAAAAAAGCAAATTTTTCAGCCCAAAAACTCTCAAATTGTTTAGGATTTATTCCTTTGCGTATATATTTATCAAAAGAACGCGCATACCAATTAGCAAATCTTAATCCAACGCTTGCATATAAGTCGCGATAAATTTTAACTAATTCATTAGGTATAAAAGTATTTTCGTAATTAGTAGCACTCATTGAAAGAAATGATTGAATGCCTTTTTCGTATTCTTTTTTATAATAACGCTTTACAATTTTTATGTTTTGGCGCTCTGCAATGTCCATTTGTTTTTCAAATGCTTTTTGCCAGGCATTTCTATTCTTTATCATTCTGTTCTAGCTGGTTTAATTTTCTTTCAGCATATTTTAACATTGCTTCACCACCCCAGCCAAGGAATGCAACGTAACCTTTATCACGCCAAGGTGTATCTCTATAATCAGGGTTAATTTTGTTATAACCACCGCCTTTTGTTCTAGATAAAAAACTAAACGTTCTTTTTAAGGTTGATTCACTTAATTTTTCTCTTGCAATAAGCTGGTTCATTCTAGCAAGGCCCACTTCTGTCATTCCGTTAACTTCACTTCGGCCATGTTTTTCAATCCAGTTTTTTACACGCTTTGCGTTGTTTGTTGCGCTTTGCGGATAATCACCAAAGGTTTCTTTAACCTCTGTGTTTATTGTTTTTTTTTACTAACTGCCGTTTCATAGGTATCATGATCTTTAAAAGGCATATAAACTTCACGCCCGTCAAAAGTATGCGAATGACTACCAGAACCGCCTAATTCTGTTGCACGTTCTTCAGCTTCTTGACGCGTTGTAAAAACGTCAGTCATGCCAGGTACTTTACTTTTTAATAATTTGTCAACCTCAATGTCTAGTTGTTCTGGCTCATTTATAGATGACATTTCTTTGACAGGTATTAAGTTAGCGGGTATATAATAATCATTCATTATTTCGCTTTCTTCGTCCTCTCCATAATTCATTGCAGTACGTTTTTCATTAGGTGTTAACCACCATGCCTGTGACATTTGATTAACTATCTTATCAGTTTCTTCTTGTAATTCTGGTATTATACTAAAATCAAAATCAATACATAATTTGTCACCATACATTGGCGTCAACCATCTATTTAATTCGTCACGTATTTTACACAATTCTGGAATAACAGCATTTTGATATAATGCTTTTTTAGCTTCCTTCATGTTATTGTATGTGCTTGATTCTGTATTGTTTAACAACTGTACTGGCACATGATAAATATTACATAAATCTTTTATAGATGCATTGTATTGTTCTATAAGTGAAACGTCAGCTGCGTTTAAACCAAAGTTTACCCAGCTTAATTTTTTAGGCGTTATAATTATATCACCAGCATTATTTGATCCTTGATGCGCTTGACGAAATTTGTCTTTTAATTGTTGCGCTTGCACTTCATTTATATCACCTTCTTCACTCATAAGTACACCACGTGCTGTTTGATTTTGCAGATATTTTACGCCTGTTTGGGTTGCTTCATTATTAGTGGTTAATGAACGTAATCCAGCACGTAGTGGTGATTGACCGTATAAATGTGTGCCTGTCCCATCATAATATGGGTTAAAATCTTTTATGTGACATACGGCTTCAGCTGGTATATCATAATTACCATTGTATTGCAATTTATAGCTTTTTACTGGTTGCATTATACCGCCAGACATAATTTCCATAATTTGCGAAGGCATAACGTACATCTCTTTATATTTACCAGCGTTATTACCTGATTCTGGTGCTATGCCGTATATATATCTATTACCTGTTAATTTACCAAATGCAATTAATTCTGTTATAAATGAATTATATGATTGTGCTGGATTTGGCCTGTCTAATAACATGTGCAAATCTGTATCTTCAATTTCTATTAACGCACGTTTTTTTAATATTTGTGATTTGTGTAATATGTTAGCGTCTATTGCGCCGCTAGTCATTGCCTTATATCTTTTATAGTCAGCTTTGTTTTCTATTTCATATATTTGAAACGGTATTGTAGTTGCTGCTTTTGTAATAATATTAATTAAAGAATATATAGTTGCATTTTTTCTATAACCTTCGTTTATGTAAGTGTCATTATTTTCTGGGTTCCAAACAATACTTTCACCCAACCAATTATAAATAGCACGATTATATTCTTGTGCTGTTTGTTGTGCGTTTTTAGTAAGTAAGGATTTAAAGCGGTCAAAGATACTAGCCATAATTACCTATAATAAATTTTTTGTAAAAATACAAAATTTAAAAGTAATTAAACTACAAAGAAGTTTTTGATTAAATTACGTTCAATAGCATATGCTGTAACGTCAATATGCTCATCGTGTTTTGCGTTTGGAAATGTCCCTACCTGTTGCAAATAACTATCATTCCAACCGTCTTTAATTAAATAAACTCGACCCCCTTCAATAAAAGGCGATGACGCTCTAGCGCGTTCTATTTTACTAAAACGCACAAAATCAGTTTTTAATTCGCTAACATTGTAAGTTGTTTCACGTCTTAATAATTGCACTAATGATTTACCAGATGCTTTTGGTTCTACTAATATTTGATTTATATGTACGCCACAACTCTTAACAAAAGAAACTATAAATGATTTAAGTTCTGGCATTTCTAAATACTTATCAATGCTTTTTAGTATATATAAATTATCATTGCTTTTACCACTAATTTGAATACCTGTCGGATCATTACGTGTATCTTTTGTATATGCGCCGTCAATAAACATTTCCCATTGCACATTATTTGGCATTTCAGCTTTGTTAATTATGTTAAACCAATCCTTACGCCATTCGCCACCCTCAGCTGGTGCTGGCTCTTGCATATATTGTCCAGAAAATGTATATCTGTCCGCCTGTCTTATTGATTCTAATTCTTTAAAGGAATGTTTGCTGGGCCATAATGGTTTATTGTTATTGTCAATTGCAGATAATTTTAAGTGATGCCAATGCTCACCACTGTTACCGTCAATTAAATAACCAGATAAATCTTCTTCATGTAATCTTTGCATAATAACTATAATTGGCACATCTCTATCGTTAACCCTTGATCTAATTGTTGTGTTATATCTGTTGTTTATAAAAGTACGCCTAACATCACTTAATGCATCGTCAGGTTTTAATGGGTCATCAATAATTATAGCGCCACCATTACCAGCACCAAAACCAGTAATTGCACCACCACTAGCTGTAGCATATACACCACCACCTTGCGTTGTATACCATTTTTTTCTACTTTGACTATCTTTTTTTAATTGTAAATTCCATATTTTTTGAAAGGAATCAGATAGTATGTACTCTCTAGTCATTGAACTATTATCAAGGGCCAATGCGTCTGAATAAGATAAATGTATAAATTTAGATTGTGGGTTTTTAGCTAAACACCATGCTATGTACATTTTAACAGCTATTTCTGTTTTGCCATATCTAGGCGGTATATTAATTATTAAGCGTTTAATTTCGCCGTTATAAACTTGTTCTAACGTGTTTGCTAGTTGAATGTGAAAGTTAGCAACTTCAAATTTTATACCAGTATTTTCTTTAAATATATACCTAGTAAAAAATAATAAAGAATCTTTGCATTTTTCTTTAATAAGTCCGTTAATATTCTTCATTTAGAATATCGTCAATTTTCTGTTGTGCTTCAGGTGAAAGTTTAGTTGTATTAACGTCAGCTGTCATTTCTATATTTTGACGCTCTATATAACCACGCTTTCTACCCCTTGTTTTTAATAAAAATATTGTAGCTGTTGTATTGCCTTCCATAATTTGTTGGTGCAAATTAGTTTCAGCAAAATCTAACATAAGGTTTTCTAATTCCTCAACCTTTTGTTTATAATCAGGATCAGTGTTTAGCCACTCGTAATGCGTACATCTATTTAACCCGATCATGGTCGCAGCTGTTGATACAACACCAAAAGTTTTTTCCAATGCTTTAATCATTGCTTTTTTACGTGTTGGATTTTGTTGCTTTTTAGCCATTATTATATTTTTCATAAAGATACAAATATAATTGCCATATTTTAATTTGCAGCTGTTTTTGGGTGTAAGTATCAGGTGAAATGATCTTTTTGTTTTTTTCTTTTATTTCAATATATAGACCATTTAGTTTTGGTAATGCACTAACATAAATGTTATTTGCAAAACACCATTGTATTGCCTTATAATGTTTTTTTGTCATTAAAAAGGTATATTATTATCTTTTATAACCTCAAATTTCTTGTTTTCACGCGTTAAATGTTTATAAACGCCACCATTTACAAAGTCAGGAGCAACTTCAAATTGACCTAATTGACCGTTTTCTTTACGTTTTACTTTTTCTACATATACGCTTACAACGTCACTTTTATATTTAGATTTTTGCCCGATTTGTCTAAAAACAATTAAACCATTATATGATTTATTAAAAAAATCTGACGATCCAGAAATATCATATAGCGTTGGTTTACGATATTTACCTTCTATAGATTCTATTTTTCTTGGGTGTGCAACTAAAAATAAATGTGTTTTTGTTTGTTGGCAAAATTGTGTTATTTGTGAAAGTAAGCGCCCAACATAAGAATAGTCACGCTGCGCAGAATGATCTAGCATGTTGTATGGATCAATAACACACACATTTACACCTTTTTGTAATACAAGTTGCTTAAAAGCGTCTAAAATGCCTTTTAACGTTAAGTTTTCCAAATCTATTTTAACCCAATGAAAATGTTCTTCAATAAAATCTTTAGTATTGTTTAAATCATTATTATCACAAATTTTTTCGTTTAGTTTATTTGCAATACGTTTTATGTGGCCCTCATAAGGGTATGATTCTGGCGCAAACATAGCGCATCGAAAACCATATTTAGTAGCTACATTACAGCATATTTGATCTACTATATCTGATTTACCGCTATTAGGTATTCCAGTTACAACAGTCCATTCGCCAAATGCTAGATTAAAATAACTATCTGAATTACCCATACCAATTGAATAATTTTTTAAACCATTTTCATTATAATTTAACACACTATCCCAAATGTTATCAATATTTAATATACCCTCTAACGGGAAACTTTTATGATTAGAAATAATATTACGCAAACTTTCTTTGTCAGCATTTACCAAAACATCATTTGCATCTTTAAATTCACCAAAATCTACATATTTACATTTATAAAATCCAAATCGCCTAGCTAATTCATTTCTTAATGCCAAACCTGGTGCATCATTATCAGTGCAAATAACAATCGTTTTTTTGTTTTCAAAATATTTATAACAATTATCCAGATATTCTAATTTTTGATTCCCTTTACTAGCGCCATTTGGTACGCTACAAACACTATATAAACCCGCTTCATGTAAACTTAATGCATCAATTTCACCCTCAACAATGTAAACAGTATCTAATTCTTTTATATTATCTAATCCATAAAATATTAATTCAGCACCAGAAACCATTTTAAAGTTTTTTTCACTATCTCTAAATTTTGTATTTACTAATTTATTTTCTCTGTAGTAGTTAAAATTTATTACACGCCTTTTTTTATTTACTTGTGGCATGTATTCTAGTGATTCACCTATTTTCCAATGTATTAATGTAGGTTCAGAAATTTTACGATCAGAAAACCAGTTTAAAACGCGGGTGTTGATCTGTATATTCTCTCTAACTGGTATAATATAGTCAGGTTTTGCAGAAAACTTTTTGACTGTTCCTGACCAGCCACAATTATGACAATTGTAGATACCTTTGGTGATGTTAACAGATAAACACTTGTCCTTCCTGTTTTTTCTTGTATGGCTACATTTTGGACATGTTGTTTTGTATTCACCAGATTGTTTTTTTATTTTAATTCCCAAGTTACTTAATTCGTCAATCATTTTAATCGTTTTTATAAATTTATAATTTTAATTCGTCATAATCTAATAGTAATTTTTTTTCTAATACAAATGCTTTAACTCTAGTCATTCTTAAATTATTATTTTTAAAGATCATTTGATTAGTAGCAAAGCCCTCAAATCTATATTTAGGAAATTTACAAACAAAAAGAGCAAACAAATTACAATTTGTTTTAGCGTATTCTGGTATCATAAAAGGATTTTTTACATTTCTATTTACTTTAACATCAACGGTAAAATTTTTATATATGCAATCATATTTATCTGTCCCTAATGTTTTACTAGTATTAAGAATAGTAAAATCTGGAAATAAATTTAATTCTCTACAAAATATAAATTCAGCACCAAAACCTACTTTATTTAATTCAACATCATTTGTTTTTGCAACTGTACGGTAACCATTCCAACCTGTTTTTTCTTTATTTAATTGTCTTTCAGTAGCAATTGTTAGTACAATTTTTTGTTCTAATTCATCTAATATAAAAACTTGACCTTTTTTAATCATTCATTATAATGTTAATTTCATTTTCAGTTAACATTGTTTTTAACATGTCAAAATCAATATCGCCATTTATAGTTTTAACGCCTATTAATTCTTTACCTAATGGATCATTGTATTTGTAAAATTTAATAGCGCCTTGTATTTTTTTTCTTATATCATTTACATTCGGCTTAGGTTTGTACATAAAATAATCAATATATCTAATACCCTCACGATTATAATTTCTAAGTTTTACTAATGACAAAAAATTAGTTTCCCAAAAAGAATCATTTCTTAATTCTTTACATTTTAAATATACTTGACGTAAATCGTATTTATCAATTCGATGTATTTTATCTAATGTATCTAACCACCTATCAATATTTGTTTTTGTAGTAGGGCGGTTTTTTATTGGAAATAATTCTACAAAATAATCAAATGCGTCTGTAACAATTTTGTCGTAATTTTTAGCATTTGGTTTTATATTACTTTTATTATATATATTATTATTAATTATATTACTTTGGTGTTGATTTCCAGTTAGCGGTTTTCCAGTTAACGGTTTTCCAGTTAGCGGTATGTCATTTAAAATATAATTATAACCTTTAAATTTACCATCAATCTTTACTTGTTCGCGTACTAAAAAACCTATAATAGATAATTCTTTAATACATTTTTGTAAAGCGTCACGCCCATTACTAAAATGATTTATAATAAATTTAAAAGTCATTTCCTGTTTTTCATCATGTGAAAATAACCAACAATATAATCCAGTAGATGCAGCGCTTATGTTTTTGTGCCTAAATATTGCAGACGGAACTATAACAAAACGCGCAAAACGTTTTGGCTTGATTATTTTATTTATTTTCATTTTTATCTCTCTAAAATAATTTTAATCTTATCACAAAAATGTCTTATATCATTGTAATATTTCATAAAATCTTTTAATGGAATGTCCTTGTCCTCAAACACTTCCCATAACACCTCAACTAATAGATCAAATTCAACCCTTGTCATTTTCCCAATAAAATTATATGTTATATCAATATCCTCAGTAACGGTTTGTGTCCATCTAACTTTTTGATTGTCAGAATCAAAATAGACGTAATTAAATTTGCTCATTTTTTAAATATTTTTTTATTATTTCAATGCATTTATCATAATCATTTACCCAAATTGCCAACCAATTATTTTTATTTAAATCCTCTAGCCATGCTTTTTGGTTTGCCGTTGGTTTATTATAACCAACTTTTAATTCAATTGCAAGTCCAGAGTAATATTTATTTTTTTTAAATATTAAAAGATCAGGAATACCAGATGATCCGCCTAAATATTTAAATTTAAATCTTTCAAACTTACTACGTTTACCCTCATTAGGTACGTGAGCAAGTAATAAATCTGGGTATTGATATTTTAAATAGCTAATAATCCGATGTTGTAATTTATCTTCTTTTGTCAAATATTTATAAAACGGATTAGCTTTCATTAAATTTACTGTTTATTTTTTTCTCTATCATATAATGTTTTTAAAACATCAAATTTGATTAACAAATTGTTATAAGCATTTACTAATTTTTTTATAGACATTTCACGCTGACTGTCTTTTATATTTGCTAATTGTTTTATTAAATATAAATCCATTTTTAATTGTTTATCATGCTTTAACATATATGGAAATGTTTTTAAAGAATGCAATACAGTACACCTATGCCTGTCTATAGATTCAGCAACTTCTGTTCTATGCGCTTTTGAATATTTATCACATAAATAAAAATAAATTGCACGCGCATATACATATTTTAATTTTCTATTTTTTTCAGCAATGTTAATGCTAAAATATTTTTCAACAATATCTCTATAATGTTTCATAATAAATAACTCCCATCATTAGCGTATTGATACCAATTATAACTCGGCACAACACCAGTTTCTAAATACATTTCATAATCACTAAATGCTTGCTTCCACGCATTACGCCCTTGCTCAATCATTTCCTCACTTAACGTGTAAACCTCTACAGTATAAGGATAAACAGTTTCTACAGTAATAAATTTAAAATGGTCAATGCCATCAATCATATCCATATAAAACGCTGCCTGTAAATGATATGCGTATTTATATACGTCACTTTTAAAATTTTTAGGAGAATTATTTCTACATGTTTTAACATCTGAAATATATCCCCTATGCATATTTATAACATCTGGCCTAACTCTCACGTTAACACCATTATATTGACCGTAATGGGATATTTCTTTTTGACCTTCTAAATAAAATTTAGCTAATTTATTTTTTTTTTAAATTTTTATTTATTTCATTAATAATGTTATAATCCTCTGATGCCAACAAAGTTTTATTTTTCGCCTTATTCATATAATTATTATATTCATTTTTACCGTCTTTTGTTCGCCTATCTATTTTTGGTAAAACTAAATATTCTCGACTAAATTCATCTGGCTCTAACAAAGCTGAATGTACAGCCGTACCTAATGCCATTGATTTTGATTCAAATGGTTTGCGTTTTAAATATTTATTTACTGATTCTTTATATATCATTTTTAAGCCAGACGCACTTATGCCTGGACTGGAATGATATTCCTCGTTACTATCCCTTACTGTTTTCATTTTTGTATATAAATTTTATGAATTTGACATTTTTTTAATTTATTTCTTAATCTTTTATTTTCTTTTACTAATGCCTCAACTCTATAATGTAAAAAAGTTAATGCCTCTGTTGACCCGTTAAATTTATTATTTCTCATAATTATTCTATATGACTAGCTGGATTTTTTAATTGTTCTATTCTTTTTTTAGTTGCATTTAAAACAATATGATCTTTAAAATCACGATTTCTGTTATATTGTTGTATGTATTCAATGCGCTCTAGTTCAAAAGTTAAATGATCTATAGCTTTTTGTAAATCCTCATTTGGTTTATCATGCTTTTTATATGCTCTTAATATATAAGTACACGCTGTACCCAAATGATAATTTAATTCAAAATTATCTACAACCTCTTTTGCTGTATAATCATTTAAACCGTTATAATATTTTGGTGTTTTTACTTTACTTTTTCCCATAACTTATTAAATTAAAAAGGGTGACTTACAGCCACCCCTTTGTTAAAACTAAAATGGCAAGTCATCGCCACTTTCTTCTGCTTGCTGAACTTTGCTTTCAGCTTTATAAGTGTTAAAACTCATGCTGTAACTGCCATCACTATTTTTCCATAGTGTAGCGCGGTATTGCTCATTGCCCTGATATTCACCTTTTGCATCTTTTACATCATCTTGACGTAAAGATTCGCCTAATAATTTTGGTGTAATTAAAACATTAGCAACTAAATTTTCTGGCGCATTATCATTAGGTTTAAAAAACCTTACACCGTTAACATAAATTGATTTTTTTTCTGACATATTATTTAATTTTAAATTGATTTATTATTTTATTTTTGTACTCATTTTTCATTTTAAATTTCTTTAAAACGTTTTCTGCTTTCTTTTTAGTGCCTTTTAAAGTTGACTGAAATTGACTTTCAGTTAACCATTGCCGATCATCTTGATTTGCAACAGCATTAGCAACTTCATTAGCACTGGCAATACTAGTATCTATTCCAATACCAAAATTACCCAAAGCCCTACCCCACGCTGAGGTTTCACAATTTTCAACGTAAGATGTTTTATTTATACCACTATTGCTTTTTATTTCCTCAGCAATACCTGTAGCAATCACAAAACCCTCTTTGTCTTTAATTGTTGCCTGAATCATAATTGATTCTGATGTTTTTTCTATTACATCTGATGTTAATGAATACCCGTTATAATTTTCTCTAAAATATTTAACACGCTCATTTACCTCAATGTAATCTTTCCCATGAATTTTTATTTTTTTCATTTTAATATATTTAACAAATTATTATATAATAAACTAAAACCATTATCTTTTAACAAAACAATTTCGTTTACAGTAAAAGTTTTAGGTTTGCTTATTCTTGATTTTAAGGTTGGCATTGTACAATGTAGCATTTTACAAACATCGTATCGTTTTAACCTAAGACGTTTAAGATCGCCTTTAAATGCTTTTTCAATCATAAATTATTTTTAATATTTATACAAAGTTAAAATTTATTTTCAATAAAACAAAAAAAATATTTTAAAATAAAACCGCCACAATTAAAATAACTGTGACGGCTTCTTGCAAACAGAAAAGGAAAGCAAAGATTATTCTGACGTAATTCTAAAATCACAACTTAAATCATCATCATCGTTTGGCAAGTGCGCTATAACTTTCGCGTTTGCTGATTTAATATTATATGTTAACCCATCAATATAGCAGCTTTGTGGGTCTTGGGCTATTGAAGTGCCAAAATTAAACCATACTCTATTATGCATACTTACAGGGTCATTTTCCATATTTCTAAAAGTACCTTCATATCTAACTAAAAATTCCCTGTAATCATTCATTATGTTTTGTAAATGCCTTTGATACATTGGTTTTACTTGTGTGTCCCTAGTTCTTTTATAAGCATACAATGTAGGTATGCCATTACCTGTACTAAAATAATATGTACCAGTTATTATTTTTTCATCACTATAAACATTATTTGCTGTTGTTCTTTTTACAAATTCTATATATGAACTAGGTATATTTCTATTGTCATTTGGCGCTGAGGGTGAGCCACTTGGTTTAAAATAATTTCCTATAATTCCCACATTATCAAAATATATATCATCAACCCCTGACCCAGAATAAGTGCAATTTAAGATTTGTATGCCAATTTGATTATTTGTTAAATTTGTAGGATAGCCCGTGCCATCAAAACTTACACTAATAGTTTGCCAATTATTAAAAACGTCAATTGTCCTAGTAATTGTTGTACTTGTATTAGTCCATGTACTGTTTTCATCGTCCCAATATTTAAAATTTGGCGGTGCGCTAACAACTATTTTAAATTGAACTTGAAAACTAGCAACACTGTTTTCGTTTTTTTCTACAAAAACACCTATTTGTGCGCTCACGCCAGTATAATAATGATTCCATGACCTTGCTGTTTGACCAACATAATCAGAATTAAACATTAAAGTTTCACCTGATGTTGGTGCATTTACAAGTTTTGCAGCTTTACGGCCTTGCTGTGAAAAATCATCAGTAACTAATGTTGCGTAACTAGTGAAAATCCACCCGTAACTACCATATTCAAAACCAATATTTCTAGTATATGAATAAATGTTATTTTGTGTTGTTGTAAACTTATATTTAGATTCATTAATTGGTTGTATATATTCTCTAATTAAATCGCCATTAACATTTTTTAAATTAGTCGGCACTATTTTTAATAAAGATTCATTAGTGCTTGATTGATATACGCCAGATGAATTATATATGTCTGTTTGTATTACCTCAGCATTAGCACTAACTAATTGTGATGTTATACTTGTTCGTATGCCTGTTGGTGTTGTTCCACCAGTTGCAGAACTAAATATTGTAGATTTAACATTTGCGTCAAATATGTTAGAATTTTCAACAATATACCAACGCCCATAAGATTGAAATATACGACAATTATAATTTTTTAAAATTGATTCTAATTGTTTTTTGCATGTTGGTAAATCAAATTTATTTAATAATTCATTACGACCATTTGTTAACAGTGATTCTTGCATTACTTTTTTTAGCATTGGATATGAAGGTGTCCCAAATGTTGCTTGCCATAAATCTGCC
>Ga0181395_1000587_pt1 | contig 15102 bp, 24 predicted proteins | sample 18SPOviralmetaG_FD_130124 | JGI IMG/M metagenome (GOLD analysis project Ga0181395, IMG submission 130124) | Marine viral communities from the oligotrophic San Pedro Time Series (SPOT) site, San Pedro Channel, CA, USA - 18 SPOT_SRF_2010-12-16 | ecosystem: Environmental > Aquatic > Marine > Strait...
ATTTCAAATAAATCTTTTAAAAACAATGTTAAGAATGACGATACTATATTTAGAAAACAAAAATGGTAAGGGAGAAACCAATGGATAATAGATATTTTATAAAAATAAGGCTTTTTGATAATTTACCAGATATGCCAGACCATGGGAAATATAAACAAATTATGGTTGAAGCTGAATCTGTTGAAGAAGTAGAAATGTTAATAGACGATAAACATAGAATTACTATGTGCGAACAAGTAGATTAGGAGTTTAAAATGACAATTATGAGTATAATTAATGGTAAGACTAGTATTTACGATTTATTGGTTGATGCCTATGCACAACAACATTTTCAACGTGGTTACTATATAACTAGGCTTATGGTAAAATCAAAAGTAGATTTGAACCATTTTATTTCATATTTAGCAAAAAAAAGAACTAATAATCAAATGCTTAATAAAAATAGAAATCATCAGTTTTACAGAAATTGTTTTGCAATTTTCTTATGGCAAGGTAAAATAAAAAAATAAATTGGTTTGGGTCGCCTTGGAAACTATGTTTTCTCCCACCCCACTACCAGACATGGCGAAGATTGGCGAATAGTCATGTCTCTTTATTACCTAATAAATATTGAACTTTCTTCTCTAAATCTTCAACAGGCTTAAGATTTACAAGTTTTGTTTTAGACCTTTCTGCAACAGACATTTCATTAACTATAAAATAAGTACAAAGAATCTCAACTAACTTTAGTTCTTTTGTATTTAATTTCATTCTTTTAAGTTGATTTAAAGATATAAGTATTTTTTCTGCCATCTATTTAGCAATACTCCTAAGACTTTCCATTACTTTATCAATATCTGGCTCTTCACCATTAGGATTATAAATACATTTGTATTGTTTAGGGCAGTTTCTCTCTATCATCATTTCAAATGTTTTATTACCACCTTGATATATACATGCTTGTTGTCCAGTAATTTGTGATTTAACTATTTTTTTAAGTCTGCAAGTTGTATATTTTCTTTCTTGTATTTTCCCCTGCCATATTTTTTGTTGTCTTGTGTAATCTTTACTTTTGTACTCATATGCAAACGCTCTTACTCCTAAAAGCAACAACAACATCAAAACACCAACACCAATAAAGGTATATGCTACCCATTTTAAGGTATCCATAATTTCTTCTTGTTTTTTTCTGGCTTTAATTCTTTGTTGACGTTGTGCTTCTTTAGCTTGGTTTATTCTTTCAGCTCTTTCATTTAATATCTGGTCCCATGCAGTCGGTCCAAATCTAAGATTAATTATTTGTTTTAACTCTTGGCGTTTTTCTTCTAGGAGTTTTCTATCTATAAAATCTGTGGCACTTGATTCGATTGAGCCAAACTGCTCTAATATAGACATACCTTTACCTTGACCTTTATTCATTTGTTCTTCACCAAGAAAAAAGCCATCTATCTGTTTAGCTATACCAGATATGTCTTGTACTGTATTAATATTTTCTTTTATAAAGTCTACGGATTTTTTTATGAGGGCAATGCCAGTTAAAGTAGCAGTAACAATTTCCAATGTACTACCTCACTAATAAACCTATTAACATTACTATTGCAGTTCCCGAAGTTGCTATCATAATATGCTCCATACGTTTAATACGAAGTATTGTCTCTTTCCATCTTTCATCACTTACTGCTATATGCTTTTCTAATGTAACATGGATTTCTTGTGTTGTTGGTTTACTCATTCTACATCACTCAATTCTGTACTATTTAATATTTTCATTTTAGCTGACATTGGTAATTTTTTTAAAAATGCAGATGTGTCTTTGTTTCCTCCACCTTCTTCTCTTACTGGAGCTTGTGAAATTGAAGAAAATAAAGGTGCTTTTTTTCTTTCAAGATAACCTGCTATTGCATCTCTTGCTGTATTTTGTGTTCCTATCTCTTTAAATGTAGCAGGGTCAACTAATTGCCCAATAATTGGGAATTTACCTGCATAATTAAGTATTCCCTTATTCATAAGACTAAACATCATCATATTTGCTGAATTTGACGGGTTCATTTTAATTTCAGCCCAAAGTGTAGGTAGTACATTATCTTTAAATTCTTCTATCTCTTTTAATTCTTTTTTAGAGAACAACCTATTTATTAAATTTTGGTTTCTTTTAAATGTTTCATTATAATTATTAATGATATTGGTTCGAGTTACACCTGATTTACCAGAACCAGAAAATGCTTTTGTTAAAACACCATCTTTAACTAATGCCAGTACTTCTTTAAATTCTTTTTCTGGAATACCTTGTTGTATCTTTGTTAAAACATTATTCATAACAGATGCAGGTTGAAACTTTGAATGTCCAAAAAATTTATTAACTACGGCATCGGCATCTAGTCTTGGGTCTGTTAACTTTTTTAATATTGCATTTGTGGCACTTTCAACTGCATCACCACCTCTAAGGTTTTTGCCTGATAATCCCATATATTGACGATATGCTTTATTTGCCTTTAAAAGTTGGTCTATTACAACATCATCTCCAACCATAAAAGCATTATCAATACCATTATTTATAAAATCATTTAATGTTGCGGAAACCTCACCTATAGCTATAGATTCTTTAGACGATGGGTTTTTACCAAAGGCAATACCTCTAAGATTATTAAGTTGTTCTTGGTAATCTCTAAGAACACTAAATGGTTGTTGTTTAAATTTAGGATTACTGCTTAATTTTGCAATTCTTTTTAAATCTTTACGAATTTTTGCAAATAAAGGCATTTGATTTTCAACATAATTACCTATTCTAAATTTTTCTAGGTTTTTAAGTGCAGTATTTGCAAATGTATTCACACCTTTTGGTGTAAGGCTTACAGAAGTTAGGTCGTTACTTTCATAAAGTTCTTTTGCCTCTTTTTTTAAGGCATTATTACGCTTTGTAACAATATTCTTTATACTTGTAGCACTTTCAATGGGTACTAATTCTTTATCTTCGCTAACTCTACCTGTGCCTTGTTTCTTGGTAATAGCCTCAGCATCTTGTCTTATTAGGCCAAGTTGTTTTTCATCAAAACCAGTAATTATATCTGAACCTTTTTCTTTAGAATAACGAATTCTATCTTCTTCCATTATTTGTTTTGATGATTGTGCTTGTGCATCACCAGAATCCGCTCTGGTAAGTGCCTTTGTTGTAGCTTGACCTTTGCTCAAAGGGTACTTTGATTTTGTAACCACTTCCCATACATCTTGTGTCATTTTAGGTAAATTAATTACCTCTGCTATTTTATCTGGTATCATGGCTCTTAAAGCTTTACCACCTGCCTTTGCAACTGATGGCATTATTACATCGGCTCCAGTCCCTATTGCAGTACTAACTCCAACTTCACCTGCTCTATCTGCTACAGATTTTGATTTTGATGTTTCTGGTGCAATTATTTCTTCTGCAGTGATATTTGCACCTTCTGTTACTCCGTAAGATGGAACACCTCTGGCGATTGTACCTAATAGTGATTTAGCACCAGATACGACTTTTGTAGCAGGGTAAAATTTAATAACTTCATTCAAAACATTATTAAAATCCATATCAGAAAAACCCGGCTTATTAATATAAAAAGGTTTTTTATTCCAAATAATAAACGGATTATTAAAATCATCTACATAAGCACCACCAAATCTTTCATCATCGGCATATGTGTCTTTAATTATTTCAGCTTTACCTGCATCACTTCTGACAAACATTCCCTTAAAACTAGGTATTAAATCTTCCCAAAAACCCATCTCAATTTCAGATATACCATCTGCTTTAGGAAAACTTAATTGAACGTCTTCACCTGTGTATGCTTTTTTAACACCAGTAGCCACATCAGATGCACTTGCTAATGCAGAACCTATAAATGGCACATCATCTATAGTCTTTTTTGATGTTGGTTTATCATCACCACCAAGTATAAAAGAAAGAAAATCGTCATCATTTAATTTTGAGGTATCTACTGATTCATCTGCCATATTAATTCCCAAATCTACTTGTAAACATAGGTTTTATAAACTGTAATGCATCGGTTTCTTGTCCATCACTATCTGTGAAGAAATATTGTTGCTTAACCGCTTTTCTAATAGCGCTTGGTTCAAAACCTTTGACTCTTAAATCTTTAACAAAATCTTTTCTATCTTGTACTAAAAAGTCATATAAGTTCTTTTCATCTTCAATTAAAAATTTATTCCATTCAGTTCTTAATTTTTCACCTAATTTTAAACTTTCTTGTGTATTCGAACCCATGGCTGTTGGACTAGTGCCATCTGGTATTTCTTCTTTTTCTTTAAAGTCTTTAAAAAATTGATTCCATTTTAAATTCTTTTTTAATCCTTTTTCTGCAGTCAATAATATTAAGTAGTTACCAGCTTTTGTATTACCAATATTTGCTTGCATACTTTGTAAGAACCCAAGTTCTCTATCAGATAAAGCACCTTTCATTTGCGATACACTTTGTAAAACCATTCCACTAGTTAAGGCTTCTAAACTATCACCTAATCCTATTTTTGTTTCATCAAAGTCAAAGCCAAATCTATTAAATAATTTTTTAGCTGAATTTATAGTTGATTGACCAAATCCAGTATCTGCATTATTTAAGAAGCTTCTAATAGTACCAATTTTACTTAAATCGCCACTAGCCTTGACTGCCTTTTCTGAAATTCCCGGTTGTCTATTCGCACCAGTACCACTTCCATCATAAAAATCAAATAAATTTTTAACTCTTAATTTTCCATATTCTTTATCTGTAGTATTTTCTTTAGTGTTAATGTTTATTTTAGGGGCACTACCACTTCCCTTTGGTGCTTGAAAGCTACCGATTATATTACCATCGACATTATATGTTTGGTAATTATAAAGAATATTGTTATTTTTATCATAAAGAGGTTTGCCGTCACGACCCGTTGCAACACCAACCTGTACTGTTTTAGGTACTCCAGTTTTTGGTTTTAATGCTGATGCTAGTGTTAATCCTACTTTCATCTTTGCTTGTTCATTTGCTTCTTGTAAAGCATCATCTTTTAATTTTGCACCTACACCTGCTTGAATACCAGAACCGAAACCACCTATTGCAGTCGCACCGGGCTGTGATGATGCTTCTGCCATTTTTGAAAAGCCAATTAAAGCTAACATTGCAGGGTCTATTGGTTTTCTATCTGGTACAATTTTATCTATAATACCACCTAATGCACCACCTTCTAACTTTGTAACGTCATTTCCACCAACACCATATATAGATTCTAATGTTTTAAGAAAATTTTTACTTCCACTGTTTTGGTTCTGTTGAATTTGTTTAGTTAATAATTCAAGCATTGTTGCATTTTGTGGTTCAGCCATTATCCTCTCCTACCTAAAGCATATAAACTAGCTAATGAACCTAAACCTCCTAAGGTTTGTCCATATATACTAGGTTGTTGCATATACTGATTACCAGTTGCTTGTGCTCTAGTTAATGTTTCGTATGGTATTCCTTGTAATGCACCTAAAGCAAAATTTAACATTTCAAACGGATATTGTTTTTGTTCTAAAAAATCCCCATAAGCCAAATCTAATGCTCTTTGGTCTAATTCTCTTTGTGCTTGACCTGCTGTAATCATTCCTGAGGCGGCTTGTTCATTAAGACTTTGTGCCAAAGGTGCAAGACCACTTAATGTTTCTGTTGCTCTTAATTTACTAGCCTCGTCTGTCTCAAAAGCACCTCTCATAGCATCTTCTGCACCAAATCTGGCTGTTCTATCTGTATCGTATCGATTAGAAGCAAAAGTTAATGCATCTCGCCCTGCTTGTCTTCGTAAATCAGAACCTGCTCTTGCTATTTCAGCATCTGTTGTTGCTTCTCTTAAACCTAACCTAGAACCTCCAAAAGCACCTGCTCTTATTGCATCTGCTGAATTCTCGTTTTGTCTTGCTTGTCTTTCTCTTTCTAATTGTTCAAGAGCAGGGTCAATAGAAGTCTGAAATGTGTCCATATATTGATTAACTGTTTCTGGTGAAAAGGTATCGCCTAACAATTCATCTCTAGTTGCTCCAGTATAACCACTACCAAGTGTGCCTGCCATAGCTTTTGCATCATCAAGTAAACCAGTATAAGTTTCATCACCTTTTGCTAATAAATCAAGACCTGCTCTTTCTGTCTCATTCATTCTAAATGGGTTTCCATCTGCATCTGTACCATAGGTTGCTACTCTATCACCTTCATATGCAGGAAATTCAGAACTTGTAAGTTCTCTTGCTTGCTCATAAAGTTCTTTACCACCTGCGGAAACAAAAGCAGGTATTGATGTGCCTGTTATTGTATCTTTATAATCTGGTAATACTATTGGTTGGTTAGTACATAATGCACCCATTTAAGCCTCCACAAACACAGAACCGGCCTTAACAAAACCCATTCTAGTAAATAATTTATCTTTTCTTTCTAAGTCACCAGAGAAAATATGCCCTAATCTTACTTTTAGTTTAGCATCATTTGCTTGTTTTATATAGTCTACAAGTAAACTTTTTGCTACACCACTAGTTCTTTGGTCTTTAAATACATAAAACCAAGCATCTGCAATATAATTTTCTTCACTCCACCAGTCTTGAACTATTTGCCCTGCTATTGAACCTTGTATTTTATTATTTTCTACCGCAACTAATACAAGACCTTTATGAATTAACTCGTTGATTTTATTTACTAATTTAGCACTATTTATCTTTGGTACAATCACTTCGGTTTCCTTATGCATACTATCTAACATTATAATTAATGCTGATATGTCTAAAACAGTAGCCTTTCTTATTGTCATGCAATGCCTTTCAAGGCACCCATAGTTTCTTCTGGTGGTATTTGTCGCATTTCTTCTTGTGGTTGTTCTACTGGCTCTTCTTTCATTTGTCCTATTTTTTCAATAAGCATTTGTAATTCTGGCAGAAATTTAACTAATACATTCATAACCTTAGGTGTTATAGCTTCATCTAATGCATTTAGTTCTTCTTCTGTCATTTCAGCTAGTCTTGTCATCAAAACTGTTTGCATTTCTTCTGAAGGATTAAATACTAATTGTTTGGCTTCTTCTGGTGCCTCTATACCTACATCTTCTAATGCCATTTAAATCTCCTTTTTATTATATAAAATTGACCAATCTGATTGTTTACAAAATTTACCTAGAATGTAACAGGTTGATTCGCCAACAAATCTATATACTTTTCCTAGATAGTCTGGTTTATCTCTTTTACCAAGTATATATTTAACTTCATTCAATCTACGATTGGCAATATGATGCCATAATTTAACTGATTTTCCTTTTCTCATTTTACGAACAATAGATATTGCCCAAATATGATAACCATTGACATGAGTTGGTGTTAAATATTCTTTTGTAAATCGATAATCAAGTAATATGTCTTCTGTACTCATCAAACCAAGTCTTCTTAACTCATTACATATAACTCTACCACCTATTGAACCACCTATTGTAGCTCCTACAACTGCACCAATAGGACCTCCTAAGGTCAAACCAATGTAAGTACCAGCCGCCGCTCCAGCACCTTTTTTTGCAGATTTCATTGGGTCTTCACCTTTTGTTAAAATTAGGTCTGTAAAAAATGTACCTACACCTGCACCTGCACTTGAACCTAATGTACTATCAGAGGTTGCATCTCTTTTAACTCTATCCCAATATCCTTCTTGCTCTGGTAAAGTACTACCAGAACCTCCAGTATAAGTTTTAAAAGCTTCTCCAGTATTAGGATTTGTTCCTTTTATATTGGTATCTCCTGCAATAGAATTACCAGAAGTACCATCTGATTTATATGCAAATAATGCATTTTCACCTTTACCAGATATTTTTACTCTACTATCTGCTAAACTTTTATATAAATCTAGGTTTCCTGATGCAGTGGCAGAATCTACATTGCCTAAGGCAGGGTTAAATAATAAATCTTTACCTTTAGAAGATAAAAGTGTGTCATAACCATCACCTAAATCAAAAACATTTGGTACATTATTGCCGGGTAAACCTGTACCAAAACCTGCAGAGGCTTTTAAACCTGTTGTAAATGGATTTTCTACACCTTCAGCGATTGCTTGACCAACATTTGAACCTACAGTACTTGCAACTGCGGTTGCAGTATCAGCTATTAATTGTTGTTGTATTTGCTCTGGCGTAAGAAGACCTTCTGGATATTCAGGTAGTTTACTATAAGCATCTAATTTTGCTCTGTCTTCAAAATCGTTAGGGTCATATGTTCTTTCGCCAGATTGTATGGTTTTAACCCATTCAAAAATAGGCATTACACCAGTTCCATATATCTTTTGAAGCTGACCTTCTTCAAGTTTTGGCTTTTGTGTTGCTAACTGGTAAACGCCATATTTGAATAATGTATCATCATCAACTGTTTGTTCTCTTGCATCATTTTGATTAAGAATATCGCCAAATGCACCAAAAATGGCATCTTTCGTCTCTGGCATAACCATTGAAGAATTAGTTAAATTAAGTTTGTTTTCTAAGGTATCAGTTTCACCAGTTAATGTACCATCTGGATTTGCGAATTTAATTGCCATTAATTAACCTCCAAAAAGCTAACAATTATATGCAATCTATCTGCAGTTGTTGCCTGTGCTTTTAAAATCTCACCTTCTTCTATTATAAGTGGTTGCGATAATAATTCAACTGTTGTATTTGATGCGACAGATTCTGCTTTAAACAAAGAGAAGATAGCACTTGCACTATTAAGTAAGGTTATATCTAAAGTATCACTACTACCACTATCATTACTTATCAAAATGCTTTTAACAATACTTTGTGTGGCAGTTGGACAAGTATAAATAACAGTATTATCTGTTGAATTTAAATCTGCCTTTGCATTTTTATAATTATTAGCCAAAGAAAAACCCCTTTGCAGTTGCCTGATTTTCTATTTCTTTGCCTACTGCAAATAATGTTCTTGTAGTTTCTACTTGTTGTATTTCTAATGAAGAATTTAAATTAATTGTATATTGTATAATAGTATTAAATCTTCTTAAAAAATCTTCGGCAGGTGCAGGTGCATTCATTAAACTTGGTGGAGTTGGTAATCTAATCATCTAAAACTATCCTCTGTTGTATTTATTCTAAAATCTCCTAATGACCAATCATCATTAATACCAGAACTAGAATACTTAACAGATATTTGCCTACCTTTGGCTCTAGTACTGACTTTCTGTGTATTAGAAGTAACAGTAAATGGTCCCTTGGTAATCTCTGTTCCATTAGGGTATTTCCTACATTTAAATTCTACAAATAAATTTGTGTCTTCTGATAAGGTTGCATCTGGTACAATCTTATCAATTAAAAATGTTCTATTACCATTTTCATCTATTTCAAGTTCACCACTTTCAACAAAACAATTCATGGCACTGCCATCTGCACTTGTTCCAGTTTCATGTTCATATAATCTTCCATCAGCATCAAAAGCAAATGGTACATTTCTAAAACCTTGGGCATCTAACCATACATTTCTATCTAAAGAACCAACCGTCCATACATTTTCTGCATAATTATAAGTTACATAACTGTCTGGCTCTGGGTTAATAGTACCTGCAGAGTTTTCATTACTTACATAAAACCAAGTTATTTCATTAAATTTTTTATTATGACCAACGTATGTTTTGTCAATATACCTAATTTGCATTCTATCGAATACATAGTACTGAACAGTACATGGCAATTCTTGTACTGTTCCATTATAAACAAAGAAATTACTTTTACCTATCCAATATACACTACCATCTACACTTGCAGAGCCATTTTTAGCAACTGCTCCACAATTTACTGCCAATAATCTAAATGAAAATGTAAACGGAGGTCCTACAAAAGTCATTCCATAACATGCTTCGTCTGTATTTATAATTGTTTCATTTTTTGATGGCACTATTGAAACAATTTTATTACCAACTTCTAATCTTTGGTCGCCTGATGTATTTGTTGAGGTAGGTGTAAAATTTGTAAAATCTTCTTGGTCTGAAAATCTGATTAGCATTGGGTCTTGATTTGTTGTACCTAAAAGGGTAGTTCCACCAACTATTAAATGCCTATCTGGAAAAGAAATCGCAATATCTCTATTTTTGGTAGGAACACCACTTGCTCCACCTAAGGCTGATACTAATGATGCTCTTGTAGACTCACCTGTTGATGTGTCCCAATAATAAATTTGTCCATTTCTATTACTTGCTAATAAATCTTCTCCCCATAATTGTAATGACCATTGTGTAGCTTCTAATGATATTGTATCACTATCTACATCTCTTGCTGTTCCCCAAGTACTTAATCCCCAAGTACCAACACCCCAACCAGTTGCAGTATCTGCACTTTCAATGTTCATTTGAGCATCACGACCAATTAAATATTCTACATCTAAACCTGTGCCACCACCTGTTGCACCGCTAGTTGCTTGAGTTGGTGACTGAATAGAATATGAATTAGAATCTATAAATGTTATCGCATATCCCTCTGCTCTATTAAGAGTATCTGCACTAATACCACCAACTGCAGTCGCTTGTTGAATAACAATAAAATCTCCGTTTTTTGCACCATGACTACTATCTGTTACAGTTATTGTTGTTGAATCTTGTACTGTAACTAACGGATTGCTTAGATTAGTAGATGTTTTTCTTAGTGGTGTAATATCATATAAAACGCCATTAAGTATAATATATAAATGATTATGTGTGCCTAATGCTATTCTATCTGAACCATCAGTATCTGAACGCCAAAATAAAGCCTTTTTAGGCTTTCCTTGTGCTAGTGTTTCTGTAGATGTATCAACATTATTATAATAGATTTGTTGTTCCCAACCACCAATTTTAGTAGGGTAACCATTTCTAAATCTAACTAAATTACTATCAACATAAAATGGTCCGTTTTTACCTGCTGAATATTCAGTAATATCTTTTACAATGCCAGAGTTTAATTTTAAAAGCCTATAACTCAAACTGATATACTCCCCATTCTAGCACATAATCTTTCTGCTCTATTAGGAACTTGGTCAAACCATCTTGAATTTCTCATTTCTTCTTCTGCTGATTTCCAATTACCTTTTATAACATTTTCTCTCATACGAATAAATTTACTTAAACGAGGTCGCCCAAGATTAAACATCATATTTGCAATAATTAACTGTGCTTCATCTGGTAATGTATAAAATTCATCATATAGTATGGTGCAATCTTCAATAACTTGCTCAATGTCCGCTAGAAAGCACTCATCAACCCTTTCTTTGCTAACCTCTTGACCTACCTCAAAATCGTTTTCTGGGTCTGTAGCCTTACATAAATGCCCAATTCCAAAAGTTTTATAACCTAAATGGTCTAAATATACCTCATATTTAACACCTTCGTCTTGGATAAGTTCTTTTTTTAAAATTTCTATATCCATTTATACCTCTTTTAAATCTTCAATACCTGTAAAAGCTGAATATTTTGAACCACTTACATCTAAATCTTCTTCTATAATTTTACAAGCAGGGCATATATAATTACATGCAGTAACAACATCATCTTTAACAATAAGTTGTTTTTGCATACTTATTCTACAAACATAACAAATTTTCATTTATCTACCTTGCCTTTTTCTCAAACAATTTACATGACGATAATAAAAATAATTACCTATTTTATTAAAAAATTTTGACAAACTCAACCAATGCCATAACATTATTTAGTCAATCCCTTTTGCTTTTCATATGTTCTAAGTCCGCCAATTCCGAGCATTCCGCCGAGAACAGTTAAAAGTGTACCCATATCAAATTCTGGTAATTCTGGTAATTCTACACCTGCAAACGATGCACCAAATATAATCAAATCTTTAAGTATAAAATGATATGCAAACGAAATCGCACAGACCCAACCAACTGCAGGTCGCCAACCGCCTTTAAATAATGAACCAGATTGTGCCTCTGCCTTATTAATCTCTAATTGTGCTAATAAAGCCTGTTGAGTATGTTTTTCAGACATAGTGGCAATATCGTGTGCCAATTTAGCCTTTTCGTCAGCATCAGGTATAAATTTATCAAGAATACTTGTTACAGGTCCTATTAACGCCGTAAGCATGTGCATTCCTTTCTTTTGAATTTACTATCTATCCATACTTTACCATAATAAAGTACAAATAGCCAAAAGGTAAATAAAACACCTTCTGCATAACTTAAATCATTCCAAGCATCTAATATCATATTTTCCATTTTAACCTCCCTACAGGTAATTTCTGGCATCTATATTTTGTTGGTTTCCAAAGAGGATAATATTTATAAACTTGTCTACTTATTGATAATGCCCTTTGTTTACAATCAAATTCTGTTTCATATGGACCTAATAAGTCTTCAACTGTCTGACAATTATTTGGCATTCCTATTACACATATAGTAACTAATGCCTTAAACATTATTTTTTACTCATAAAAGCAGAAGCACCCATATAAGCACCTACAATTCCTGCACCAGAAATATAAAATAGATTACTTATATCAGATAATGCCTTTAATCTTTCTATATCTACGAAAAACATAGCAACAGTAAATAAACCCATTGCTATCAATGTTGCTCTTGCAATTCTTAGTTGTGCTAATTGTTTTCTTAAAACTTGTTCTGTTTCTTTAATAGATGTGGCGATTGCCAATTCTTCATCTGTTACAACACCATCATTATTAATATCGTATTTATTATATTTACTATTTTTTTCTAAACCTTTTTTCATAAATACACCATTCTATTAAATATATTTTATGATTTAGGATATTTGTCCTTAACTGCCTTGATTGTAGTTTTCCAACCATCAACCCCACTATGATAGATTTTATCTAACTGGTCTTGAGTAGATGGATATTCATCTGCTCTTTTTTCAGCATATGTTCTGTTTGCAATTCGAGTTGCTTCTGCTTGTGCCTCTGCATCTGCATTAGATTTCTTTTCGGTTGCATGTTTAGTTGTAAAATCAAAAGAAGATATATCAGTTATTGTTTTATTTGGTGTACCATCGTTGTACTCAATTTCACCAGATGAACCTTCCCATTGTATTGCATGAATATTACTATCTATACCATAATTTGATGAGTCTACTTGCACTCCATCTATAGTTAATTGTGATTTAGAATTTTCTCCATCTTTTATATATGTTATTTTAGCCATGTTTAATCTCCTATTGTGCTATGTAATACCAACCAGTTGCGATATATTTATCGTGTGTATAAACTGCGTTACCTCTATGTACGTGTGTCCAGTCAGCTGGAAAAAAACAAACTCTCCCTTTTTTTGGTTGTACCTTGACACCATATTCTAAAAATTCCGTTTCACCTTCACCTTCAGGAACATCATTCAAATATATAGTCCATACTAAACATCTGCTACCATAATCAGATGCTCCTCTTTCACAATGCCATATATGAAAACCACCTTTTGGTGGTGTCCTTTGTACCTTGACGGCTTGACTATAATAATTATGACAACTGTTTAATGATGGATATTCTTCTGTATATAATTTTAAAGCTTCATCTAATATTGTATTTGTTTCTTTATGTAAATCTAGTGCATGGTTATGGTCTTCGTGAAAAAATATAGATAAATCTTTTCTCTTAGATGCACCATATTGCTCTGTACCAGAATATCCACTGGTTTGCATTAATGAGCTATTTTTTGCTATTTCATCAAATTTAGCAATCATTCTATCACAATAATCATGTGATGCTATATCGTATGAACTTATAAATGTTAGATTTTTTACTTTTGTCATGTCATTCATTGTTTAATTATGCCCTTATTTTTAAACTCTAAGATTTTTGACATCTCTAAAAGACTTTGGTTAGAATCGTTTGCTTTTACCATTTCATTTCTAAATGACTCTATAGCACCGCCAGTATGTCTAGATTGCATAGCATTTTCTACTAACAACATTGGTAACCAAGCCATGGAACAGGCATATTCATCTACTTCTTTTCCATCATTTGGGTTTGTACCTTTCATTTGAACAAACCATGCACATTTAAATTGTTTGCATTTTTTAAAGTTATTAAGAGGACAATTATCTTCGACTTCTAATTTCATATTAGTCCTTATTAGCTATAATAAAATCCACATAGTTAACATTAATAGCCGCAGTAGATGCACCAACTGCCAAGTTTCCTGCAGTAATGTTACCACTCACACTTCCACTTAAGTTATGACTGTGATTGTGTGAACCACCACCACCAGTATTATTAGTGCTTGGGGAAAGAACAGTACCAGAAGAACGTATTGCAGAATTACCACTTCCAAATCCACTACCGACATCAAAACTATGGCTATGACTAGGTATTTGACTAGTTGATAATGTTGTATTAGCTATATTACCACTTACACTAACACTTAAATTACTTGTAGGATTACCACTAACACTTCCACCTGCTACAGTTGCACCAGAACCAAGAGCAGTACTAAATGCTACACTACCACCAGTTCCTACTGTTCCAGTTACTATCCTTAAAGATTTATCATTATGTGTTGTTTGTTTTGTCCAACCAGTAGGTGCATTAGTTTGTTGAAATAACATTGAAGTACCAGAAGGAAAAGGTTCTGCATTGTCTACTGCAGTTTTTACAAAAGCAGTTGTCGCAACTTGTGTTGTGTTTGTCCCTGCATTAGCAGTTGTAGATGTTGGTGTACCAGTCAATCTTGGGCTTGCTAAAGATAAATCTGTAAATACTTCAGTAACCGCCGCTCCACTTCCTGCACCATCTAAAGAAACAACCTTAACTTCACCAGTTAAAATAGTAATTGTAGCACCAGAACCTTGCTTTATAATTATTGATTGCGACCCACTTGTGCCATTTTCTATAATTTGCACTCGTTTCATGGTATTTGGGCCGATGGTAATAGTACATGTACTATCTAATGTTCCAGTATATTTAAGATACATGGCTCTACCTGCATCAGAAGCACCATCTGCAACTGTGGTGGCATGAGTATCAGCATTTGTTGTTATAGCTTCTGTGCCAAACCCAAGAGCTTCACCAATAAGTTCTAGGTTGGTATTTGTTGTATTACCCCATGTTCCACTGGCATCACCAGTGCCCATTTCGTTTAATCTAAGATTATTGACGTAGGTACTAGCCATTTACTTACTCCTTTAA
>Ga0181395_1000591_pt1 | contig 15039 bp, 4 predicted proteins | sample 18SPOviralmetaG_FD_130124 | JGI IMG/M metagenome (GOLD analysis project Ga0181395, IMG submission 130124) | Marine viral communities from the oligotrophic San Pedro Time Series (SPOT) site, San Pedro Channel, CA, USA - 18 SPOT_SRF_2010-12-16 | ecosystem: Environmental > Aquatic > Marine > Strait...
AGGAAGTTGAAAATTGGGGTAATCGTTTAAAAGTTCGCATCATGGGATACCATCCTTTCTCAAAAGCAGACCTACCAGATGAAGATTTGCCTTGGGCAAATATAATGATTCCTTCTACGTCAGGAACTGGTGCATCAAATTTCTCAAAATCTGTTATGTTAAGACCAGGTGATGTAGTAATTGGATTTTTTCTTGATGGTGAAACAGCACAACAACCCATAATAATGGGTGCTTTCTCAAGAACAAGTGAAGTTCTACAAGATTTACCCTCTGATTCTATTGGATTTGTGCCATTCACTGGATATACAGATAAGATTGCTCCACCAAGTGGAACACTAAAACCAAACGAATCAGGTGAAAATACATCTGAGGCACAAGAATCTCCTGTTACAAGAAAAGTGGCACCTGGTGAGGATAAAATATCTGCTTCGTCTACTTTTGGAGTATCGGAAGTCGCTGCCGACGCTTGTGCAGATAATTTTGTTGGAAAGGTATCTGCAAGTTTAGATAATTTATTATCAGGTGTGGGAGAAGGAACGGATTTCTTGTCTGATGTTGCGAGTGTTACGAAAGAAATACAAAATTTATCAACTGGTGCAGTTTCAACCATGACAGAATCTCTATATACGGAGTTAATTCCAACATTTCAGGGTGGGTTGCTATCTTTATATGATGAAGTTCTAGAACTAGAAGGACCATTGGCAGCAGTTGAAGCACAAAAAGCTCAAGTTCCAAAGTTAGCATTACTTCAAGGTAATCTTGATTGTTTGTCAGGTAAAATTGTGGATGGACTAGGAAAAACAATCCGAGGAATGATCGAATCTGCGATCTTTGAAGTAGTTGATACTGGAACTTGTATCACAGAACAACTTGTTGGATCCTTATTAAATGGTATTACAAACGATATTGCTTCAGCGTTAGATGAACCTCTCGAAGGATTGAAAGATATTATTCCAAAAAGTTTTAAAGTTCAAGATCTTCTTCGAAGTTCCTCAAGCATGTTTCAATCTCTTGGTGAAGTTTTAGATTGTAATCAATCTGGTGGTCAGTGTGTTGGGCAAATTAAAAAATTTAGTATTGGATACGGACCTTCTCGATCATTTGATTTAAAGGATACTTATGATAATGTTCTTAAAAATATGAACATTGCAGACACACTCGGTGCCGACAGTGGTCCTATTACAAAACCAGATTGTGCATCCAAAACATTTTGCGGACCTCCTGTCGTGAGTTTCTTTGGAGGTGATGGTGTTGGTGGATTTGGTAGAGCTATATTAGGCGGTGTTGTAGATAACACGGAAGGTTTGTCAGATGTGACTGCAGATTTAAGTCGAACTGCGAGTATCATTGGTGTTGAAATCACAGATCCTGGTTCTGCATATTTTTCATCTCCACCCGTTGTCAGTTTTGAGGATCCATGTAGGAAGGGGTATGGTGCGATTGGTAGAGCTATAGTTGATCTTGATCCAAATTCAACAACTTATGGTCAGATCACTGGTGTTGATATCATTTCTGATGGTGAAAATTATCCAAGTGCAGATACAGATGATGTTATAAATTCAGAAGAAATTCCTGTTGGTGTTATTGGCACTAAAGTAACAGATGGTGGACAAGGATATGTTGATGCTTTTGCAGATGGGTATAATTTAACTATTGATAATGGAAAAATAATATCTGCAACACCGATAAATAATATTAGTATTACCGAGATACCTACCATTGTTGTATCTTCATCTACTGGTGTAGGTGCATTGATTAAACCAATTATTGGTAGACTACCACTTACTCCACAAGGAGAGGTAATTCAGGTGATAGATTGTGTAGGACCTGAGACAAACAATTTAGTTGGATATGTAAACGGTCAACCATATTATGGACCTTATCATATACACCCTACAAAAGGTGTCAAAATGGTAGGTATTGCACATACATCTACACCACATGATATCATATATGATACACCAGAGCAAAGTTTTGCTCCATCCATAGTTAGTGTTGCTTCAACTGTAACTCAGGAACCAACCTCAGATCAACCAACTATAACACCTACATCAACAATGACAAATAACACACCACCACCAACAACACCACCACCAAGTGCTCCACCTTCAGGTGGTGGTGGATATGGAGGAGGATACTAATGGCGGAAAAACCGAATCAAAATTGGGAACAAAGAGTAGTCGATAGTAGAGGACCTAAGTTTCGACTTGATGTTAATAATCCTCAGATGGGTGCTGATGGTGCAAATGTGTATTTGATGTATGCTGTCACAGATAATAAAGAAAAACAATTTTCAGCACTAAGTGAATCTGGAACATATCGACTTCATAACGAACGAACAATTGAAGTTGTTTCGGGATCTAAAAATAGTCCAAGTGATGTTGGTGTAAAGATTAGTTCAGTAAAAGGAGATATTACAATTACTGTAGTAAAAAATGGAAGTGTAAGAATATCAGGTAATAGTGTAACTATTCAAGCAGATCAGGATATTGATTTAAAAGCTGGAAGAAACATCACATTAACTGCAGGATCAAGAGTATTACTCCGAGGACTCAAAGCTCAAGCAAATGCTCTTTTAGGAAACCTGGTGCATAATGGAGGAACATGGTTGGAAAAAATAATTAAACCAACTATGATAGGAAGTGATTATCTTAGTAATCCACCTAAAGATGATAAATTTTTATCGAAACCAGTGGTGGAGGATTAAAATATGTCAGGAGTAACACCAAATATCAATGTTACTGGTAATGAGGCACAATTTAATGAAAAGGTAACTTTTCTTAAAGACATTGAAATTAAAGGAACTTTATTAATTCCCGATCAAGAATTAATTTTATCAAAATTAACAGTTCCATTAATTTCTGGTGCTCCAGAACTGACGATATCTGGTGAGACTACATTTTTAGACAAGGTTAATTTTCAGGACTCACTATCATTTCCACTTTTAGAAATTAGAGATCGATTAGATGTTGGAGTTGGTGGAACAGTTCTTACAGCAAATTCATTTTTAAATCCTGGTAAAGTTGGAATTGGAAGTACGCAACCAGAGAATTTACTAGATGTATTTGGAAAAGCAAAGATATTAGATTTAGAGTTAAAGAATCTCTTAGTTACAGGAATATCAACTTTTAAGGGTGATGTAGAATTTCATGGGGTAAATGGAATATCATCAATTACATTTGATAAATCAGATAATTCACTTAAGTTTCGTGATAATGCAATATTAAAATTAGGAGATAGTGGAGATTTAGAAATACTTCATGATGGTGGAAGTTCAATCATAAGAGAACTTGGATCTGGTCCAGATGGAACTGGACAAATATTCATACAAAGTGATGAAATAGTTAATATTACCAAAGTAGGTGGTCAGAATAGAAGTGCAGAGTTTGATGTAGATGATAAAGTTGCCCTTTATTTTGATGGAACTAGAAAATTCGAAACCACTGGAATTGGTGTATCCATTTTGGGTGATGTAATTGTTCCTGATGTTGGTATTCGAACATCAAGAGTTGGGTTGGGAACATTAACACCTGCTGATCAAACATCCATAATAAATTTAAACGAAAGTGATAACGGACCTCTTAGATTAGATATAAATGGAGGTGCTCTAGCAGTAAGAAATATTTACGATAGATTTGGATCCGCAGGAATTAATAATTATTATTTAAGAAGAGATGAACTTGGTATTCGATGGGCTGCTGTTCCACCTGGCGCAGGATTACAAGGAATATTGCTTCAAAATGAGGGAGAGGATGTTCCCGTCGGTCTTGCACAAACTTTTACAACTCTTAATTTTGTTCAGGCAAATAGTCTTGGTTTAGGAACGGATACGTTAGTTGCCACTGCTCAAAATCCTACTAATCCTACAGGTTTAGCAACAATATTTACGAATGATTTGTGGGGATATGATGGCACTGGTGCTAATGCCTCCATTTATAGAATGACAAATGTTGGAATTGGAACAACTCAACCAAACGAAGATTTTCAAGTTGGAATCAATAATCAATCAGCAGTCATAACAGGTTTCGGTTCTGTCGGTATTGGAACTGAAAAACCAACTCATGACCTAGAAGTGGTTGATGGAACTTTACTGAATAATCTAAGAGTAACTGGTCTATCCACTTTTGTTGGTATCACAACACAGGAAAGCACATTATTTACTAATCAATTAAGTTCGAGTGGAATATCAACTTTTTATAATCCAACAGATTCATCTCAAGGAGAACCTACACAGGGAGCAGTCCAAATTAAAGGTGGATTAGGTGTTGTAAAGAATTTAAATGTTGGAGCAAAATTAGAAGTTGATGATGATACTCAACTCAATCAGAAATTAAATGTTGAAAATGAAGCGACTTTCCAACATAATGTAATTATTAATGCTGACAATAGAGAATTTTTAATTCAAAATAATGCTTCAACTACTAAATTTTCAGTTGATACTGATAATGGTAATACAGATATTAAAGGAACTTTAAATGTTGATGGTGATACAACTCTTAATCAGACTTTAGATGTTGATGGTGCTACAACACTTAATGACACACTTGATGTAGATGGTGCTACAACACTTAATAATACACTTGATGTTGATGGTAAAACAACATTTAATAACGTTACAGATGCAACTAGTCCTACTTCATCTAGTTCTGTTCAAATTGATGGTGGTGTTGGTATTGTAAAATCATTATTTGTTGGACTTAATTTTGATGTAGATGGAGATTCAACATTAGATAAACTGACTGTTGATGAACTCGCAACATTCAATGCTAATATTGATGCGAATGCGATGCTGGATGTTCAAGGAATTTCAACATTTACGGGTATCACGACTCAAAAGAGCACGTTATTTGCAAATCAATTAAGTGTTGTTGGATTCTCCACATTCATTGGTATCACGACTCAACAAAGCACACTGTTTACAAATCAATCAAGTGCAGTTGGAGTTGCAACATTTAAGAATACAATTGATGTAGATGCTGATATAAAAGATCAAAATGATGACACTGGAACATCAGTTGCTGCATCTTTATCTGCAGACATCACGAATGCGACTTATAACTCAACAACTGGTGTGATGGTTTTGACCATTGCCAATCATGGTTTTGTAAATGGTGATTCGATTAAGATTCCAGATGGAACAATATCATTCAGTTGCACTTACAAGGGATCAACAATTAGTCAATTGTATCCAAGATCAAAAGATCCTAATAGTGGTAAGTGGTTAGTTATATCAAATAAAACCACAAATACTTTTGAAGTAAACGTTGGTGATGGTGGACTCTCCGCTGGAGTAGCACATTCATTTGTATCTGCTACTGGTGGTGTAATACATTCTTCAGGACAATATATCAAAGAAGACTATCGTTTAGCATCAGTTGGAACAGGTGTTTCATGGAGACCATCTGGTGTTCAAACAAAAAGAACCATATGGGTATCTAAGAGTGGATCCGATAGTAATAGTGGATTACTTGAAGGTGATTCAAAAGCAACAATTGGTGGTGCAGCTGCTGTTGCAGTTGAAACTGATACTATCAAAGTAAGACCAGGAGTTTATGAAGAAAATAATCCAATCGGTTTAAGAACAGATGTTTCGGTGACAGGTGAGGATCTTCGATTATGTATCATCAAACCAAAAAATAAAGATAAAGATGTCTTCCATGTCAGAAGAGGATGTTTAATTGAGAACTTAAACTTTGGTGGATCAAATGTTGGAGTTGGTTATGATGGATCTGCGTGTGTGGCATTCCCAACTCCTGCTGGATCTGAGAGTGCGGTAAGTGGATACACTGCTCCTGGTCCTGCAAATGAAGGTCCAAGTGGAAGATGGAGATCACCTTATGTAAGAAACTGCACTAACTTTATGACCAGTAGTATTGGAATGAAAATTGATGGTAACAATGCAGATGGTGCTTTCACAGGAATCAATTCAGTTGGTGCTGATTTAAAATCTATGGTATGTGATTCATTTACTCAATACAACGAAAATGGTATTGGTGTTTCACTGACTAATAATGGATATGCTCAGTTAGTTTCTATATTCACAATTAATACAGATATTGCAATTTACGCATCAACAGGAGCACAATGTGATTTAACAAACTCTAACTCATCATTTGGTAATTTTGGTTTAGTTGCAGTTGGATTGGGATTAACACAGTATACAGGTATTGTAAGTAATACAAATACTGCAGGAGAACTTATTGGAAATACAAACCCTGAACAACAAGATACTGTAGTTGCTGTTGGCGTAACTGATGCAGATAATAACGTGAGAAGAGCTTTTGATGGACAAGCATTGTATTTTAAAATTAATACAAATAATTATCCAGATGTGAATGCGACTGGTAACTCAAATATTGATGCAGATGGTAGGATTACTGCACCTTTAGAGAGGTTATCATCTGTTAAATTAAGAAATGTAGATTTAAGTGGATTTAGTCCGATAGACCCACCAAGTGTATTAATTATAGATGCTGATGATAATACATTAGAACCTAAAGGACCTCAGGGAATTGTTGCGGAGGCTACTGGAACTGTAAGTCCTGCAGGTGTGTTGACTGAAATAAATGTGGTTGCACAGGGAAGAAATTATCTTGCAGGTCAAAATTTAGTTGTTGATATTGAAGGAGATAGAACACTTGCAGATGCAATCATGGAACCAATATATTTTACTGTAGATACTGCTACTAATCCAACACCATCACCAGCTGGTATTTCAACAATTACATTTAATGAATTTATTCCTTACGAATTATTTCCTGATGATCCTTTTGCCTTACAAAGAATCAGTAGAATACTAACAAGTTCACATTCTTTTGAATATGTTGGCACAGGAACAGATATAAATATAGCGACACCTCTACAAGGCGCAATTCCGATAAAAGCTAACGAAGTTGTAGCTAAAGATGGGGCACAAATTCCGTTTACGTCAACAGATCAAAAAGGTAATTTTGATATTGGTGAAGGTTTACAAATTAATCAAACAACTTCAACAATTTCTGGAAGAGATTTTAGTAGATCAATTCAGGCAGAAGTTACACCATTAATACTAGCATTGAGATAATATGGCAGTCGCACCACTAAATAAATTTTTGACAATTGCTGTTCCCGTTGCACCAGGTGAACAGACAATATATAAAGCTCCAGTGGGAACATCTGCGATTGTATTATATGCACAGGTAGCAAACGTTGGTGTGAATACCTATCCAACTGTAACTTTTACACATCGTAGAACAAGTGTTGCAACAAGAACTGCAGGAAATATTCGAAATAACAGAATTATTAAAGATGGAGAAATTCCTCCAAATGATTCTCTTATTTTGGTTGATGGTAGATTAGTATTAGAGAGAACTGCACTGGCATCTGATTCAATAATAATAACTGGGGGACAAACTGGTATCACCACAATTAATGATGTAAAGTATGATAATGTCACAGGTGTAACAACAGTAACAACTCAGGATCCACATAATTTCAGTGTTAATGATGAAATTACGATGGCAGGGATTGCTTTTACTTGTCCATCAACAGCAGGAATTACAAGTTCGATATTCCCTGCACCACAAGTTGCGTTTACAGTTAATAAAGTTGGTGCTGGTAATACCAATTTTGAAACAAATACAGGTATTGTAAAAACTCTTCCACACACTTTTACACCATCACTTCATAACTTTATTCGTGCAGATAAAGATGCAATCAGTGTTACAAGTGGAACTCAAAATGGAAATAAAATACAAGTTATAAAAGGAACAACGTATGATTCTGTGACAGGAATTCTTTCAGTTACATCGGCTGCACCTCATAATCTTACAAGTGGTAATACAATTCAATTTACCAATGAGTCTTTAGTTTTCAAATGTTCGCAAGACAATTTTTTTCAAGAGAAAAAATATCCTCGAAGCACTGATCCAGCTAGAAATGGTGTCAATGTAGCAATTTCAACTTTTGTTGGAATTGCAAATACCTTTACTGTTAACGTAGGAGTGACAACCACAGGTGGATTAGTCGGACCACTTCAAATGGAATTTATTTGTAGTATTCTAGAGAACAGTACGTCATAATGCCAAAGTATTTAAGTGGTAGAGTTAAAAGAACTCCACAAGGTTCATTAACGACAGATAGATATCAGTATCTTGGATTAGATCAAGCAGAACCTAACTTAGGAGATCCACCAGAATTAGATGCGATTCCTTCAGGAACGAAATATCAAATAGTATCACTTATAGATCGACCAGGTGAGAGATTCTGGCAAGAGATTGGTGGTGGACTCATACCAGGAACTATTACAGTAAGGGATGAGGGTCTTATTGTTCCAAGAACAGATGCCGAACCAAATTTGGGAATAAGCAGTATCACGGACGTGAACTTTGTAGGAGCTGCTGTTAATGTTGTTGGTTTCATAAAACCTGATGGAGATGCTGGCACCGCAGTCACAGTTACCATATCTCCACCTGGTGATAATCATGGAGTATTATTTAATAATGATGGTGAGTTTGATACTTCACCATTTTTTACTTTTGATAATTCTGTTGGTATTGGATCTGTCGGTATTGGAACTACATCACCAACTCAAAATTTACATGTAGTCGGAAACTTTAGATTAGAAGGAACGTTTTTTGATGAGGAAAATGGATCAGGTAGCACTGGTGATTTACTTATAAAGACAGTAAACGGTGGTCTTAAATATGCATCTGGAAATTCAATACAAGCTGGTGCTGGTGGAACTATAACACAAGTTCAGTTTCATGATTCAACTGGATTAGTTGGTGGTGCGGACAATTTTGTGTTTGATTTTACTAATAACCGTATTGGTATTGGATCAACACAACCTGATAGATTATTGGATGTTCTTGGCAACTCAAGATTTACAGGATTCACAACTTTTACTGATGATGTAACTTTCGTCACTAATAATACAAATAATATTCTTTTTGATAAGTCAGATAATAGTTTAATATTTGGTGATAGTGTCAAAGCAAAATTTGGTGATGATAAAGATACATCAATATACCACAATGATACAGATTTTTATATTGATAATAGTAAAGGAAATATATTTTTAAGAGTAAAAGATACTGAGACTGCTTTAAAAGCAATACCTGATTCGGGAGTTGAATTATATTTCAATGCAGTGAAAAAATTTGAAACGACTACATCGGGAATTGATGTGTTTGGAACGTTGAATGTATCTGGTACCTCTACATTGACTGGACAGGTTGGATTTGGAACTCATGCTACTTTTCCTGATGATGCTATAATTAAACTTGGAGATAGTGATGAATTAGAATTATCTCATCAAAAAGGTGGTGAAACTGTAATAAGAGAAAATGGACTTGGAAATTTAAACATATTAGGATCAGATATAATATTTAAAAACAGTTCTTTAGGTGCGAGTAAAAAATATGCAGAATTTAAGAATGGTGACTCTATAAATTTATTTTTTAATAATGCAGAAAAATTTCAAACGACTGGTTTAGGGGTATCTGTAACAGGTCTTACAAGCACTACAGATTTAGAAGTTACACAACATGTTATATCAGACTTAGTTCCTGATCTTGATGCTATTCATAATCTTGGATCTGAAACTAAAAGATGGAATAACGTGTATGCGTCTAATTTTGTTGTTATTCAAGATATTATTGTTACTGGTGATTTGAATGTATTGGGTATTACCACAACTAAAAATTTAAATGTAACTGGCATTGCAACAATTAAAGATTTAGATGTTTACAATTTATATGTGACAGGTATCTCTACCTTTGTTGGTATCACGACTCAGCAGAGCACCTTATTTACAAATCAAATTAGTAATGTTGGAGTCTCAACATTTCTGAATACTGTAAACGTTAAGACTGCTGGTGGAAGTGTTATACAGGATGCAAGTGGAACTCTTGATCTGAGAGCAAATATAGTTAGTTTAAAAAATGCTGCTGGCAATGCAACTTTTGCCAAATTTAGTAATGGTGGTTCTGCAGAATTATATCATAATAATTCAAAAACTTTTGAAACTGTTTCATTTGGAGCTACAGTTCCTGGCACATTTTTTACAAATCAATTAGATGTTGTTGGGTTTGCAACATTTCGTGAAAATGTTTTTATTGTTGAACAACAACCCATTCAATTTGCTAATACAAATAGAAGGATTTTTGCAGATGGAACAGATTTAAATATTTTAGTATCTGCAACGCATAATCTTAATATAAAAGCTTGTGCTGATGGTGTATCTAGTGGAAAGATAAACATTGTAAACGTTGGTAGTGGTATCACCGTCAATCCTGACAGTTCTGTTGATGTATATCATGAGTCGAGTAAAAAATTAGAAACCACAGTGCATGGAATTGATGTAACAGGTCACATAGAAACGGACACATTAAATGTAACTGGTCTGTCTACATTCGGACCTGGTGTCACAACCCAGAAGAGTACATTGTTTGCAAATCAATTAAGTGTCTCTGGATTTTCTACATTTTTTAATACTGTAATTTTAAATCATGATGGTGGGGCAAGTATCATTAAAGATGAAAGTGGAACACTTGATATTAGATCCAACATATTAAATTTAAAAAATGGAACAAACACTGGGGTTTATCTCTCAGCCGTTGCCAATGATAAAGTTGAATTATATTATGCAAACGCAGCAAAATTAGCAACAAATCCATCTGGTATCTCTGTTACAGGTAGTCTTATTACTTCTGTAGGAGTATCAACCATTGGTGGACATGTTTATCCCTCCCAAAATGAACAATATAATCTTGGAAAAGATTCAACTTTACGATGGAATAAAGTTTATGCTGCAGAATATTATGGAGTATTTAAAGGATCAATAGGTCCTAATATTCCAGTTGATCGAGCAGACACTGTTAAAATTACTGATGATACATCAGCAGATGGTATTCATTATATACATTTTGGAGATGATGCGACAACAGATAATTATGATGCTGTAGAAGTTGATAGCACTGGATTAAAATATCAAGATAAAGTTTTAGTTGCTAACAAAATAAGTTCTGGTATTTCTACTCTTGGTATTGCAACTGCAACTGATTTATTTGTCAGTGGAATATCAACATTTGTCGGTATAACAACTCAAAAGAGCACCTTATTTTCAAAACAGATTAGCAACGCTGGTGTTTCCACATTCTTTAACACTATAAATGTTAAGACTGCTGGTGGTAGTGTTATTCAAGATGCGAGTGGAACATTATCCATAAGATCAAATGTAATTAACTTAAAGAATGGTAATGCAAGTGAAAGTCTTGCAAACTTCAATCAAAATGGATCTGTCGAATTATTTCATGACGGTTCCAGAAAATTTCAAACTCTTGGATTTGGTGTAACTATATTTGATGACTTGCATGTAAAAAATATTAAAGCATCTGGAATAGTCACCGCAACTGACTTTGATTCATTATCAGACCGTGTTTTAAAAACAAATATTCAGGTAATTGATAATCCGATTGAGAAGATCATGAAGATTGATGGTGTATCATTTAATTGGAAGGCAACAAATAAACCATCACTGGGTGTAATAGCTGATAATGTTCAGGATATTATACCTGATATTGTGAGTGATAGTGATCCAAAATCCGTAAATTATAATGGTTTAGTTGGATTACTTATTGAGGTCGTAAAAAATCAACAAAATCAAATTAATGAATTAAGAGGTCTTCTTGATAAATAAAAGAAATTACCCAGTGGAAACACGAAGACGGTAGATGGCAATTAAATTATCTGGCAATACTATCATTGATGATAGTAGAGTCATAGTAAATGCAGATAAGATAGGAATTGGTCAAACCACCCCAAGGTATGACCTAGAAATTCATAGCAACCAGTATGGAACAGATATCCCCATTGGTATTGCGGTTAGTGCCACAAGTATACAAGGTGATGATGTAAATAAAGCAATATCTATTTTTAACAATAGTGAATCATCAACATTCACAGTCAGTTATAGGGGAAGAGTAGACGCATTAGAGTATCATGGAGTATTCAAAGGTAGTATTGATTCTGGTGTCACTCTTGAAAATGCTGAAAAAATTAAGATTCAAACAGATTCGAGTAATGTATCACAATACCTAACATTTGTAGATTCTACGAGTGGTTATGAAGATGTAAAAGTTCATACGGGAATTAGATATAATCCAGATTTCTATGGTAATGGTGGATCTTCAAGACTGAGTATTGATGGTGATGTTGGAATCGCAGGAACTCTTACATATGAAGATGTAACTAATGTAGATTCAATCGGACTAGTTACAGCAAGAACAGGAGTAAGAATAACAACTGGTGGATTGATCGTAAACGCTGGTATATCTTCTTTTGGTGCTCACATTTACCCACTTGCTCATGAGGACTACAATATAGGTGAGAGTGATAGTAATCGGTTTAATGCTGTTTATGCCAAGGAGTTTCGAGGTGGAACTTTTTATGGAACTATAGACGGAGGTGTAAGTCTTGTAGCAGATACTGTAAAGACGATAGCAAGAAACACATCTGCCGAACATTATTTGACATTTGTTGATAGTAATAATGTAAGTGCGACTGCTGAATCAATGTATACTGATGGTAGTATAACTTATAATCCAAACACTGACCAATTAACAGTTTCAAAAATTAAACCAGCAGGAATTATAAATGCCAGTGGTGGTTCTGGCACAGCAAACTATGTAATTAAGGCAGATGGTTCAGGAGGATGGGACTGGGGTCTGGTTGAACCAGGAAATATTGGAACTCTTAATTTTACAGACTTAGATGATACACCAGCAAATTATACTGGTGCAGGTGGTAAACTTGTTAGAGTTAATAGTGGAGCAAATGGATTAGAATTTATAACTGCATCAGATGCAGGTAAAACATATACTTTAGATGCTGTTGACTCTGGTGACAATGTAAAATTAAGATTAAGTGATGGATCCACAAATGATGATGTTCTCATTACTGCTGGTAGTAATATTACCATTGACCCTGTTGCTGCAGGTGGGTTTACCATTGCTGCTGAAGATGGTGCTGGATTAGGTGTGGCAGCATCCGCTGATGATATCTTAAGTGTTACCAATGGTCAAATTGCAGGTGATAGTGCTGGTTCTGATAAAATTGTATTCTGGGATAATAGTGGAACTAAATTAACTTACTTAACTGTAGGAACTGGTTTAGATATAACTGGAACCGAAATTACTGCTACTAGTGCAGCAGGTAAAACATATACTTTAGAAGGTGTTGACTCTGGTGACAATGCAATTCTAAGATTGAGTGATGGATCCACAAATGATGATGTAACCATAACAGCAGGAACTGGTATTACTCTTGATTCTGTTGCTGCAGGTGGTTTTACAATTAATGCTACTGGTGGTGGATCACTCTCAGATATTGATGTTAAACAATTTTCAAATCACACAACCACACCAAAGACAGAACGCACATGTCCCAATCCGATAGAGGTAAACGTTTCTGGTATCGGTGCAACAATTGGAATTGGATCAACAAGTAATGCATATGGTAGACGTTATATACAAGATACAGCACCATCTACAGGTGTTTGTGAGGGTGACATTTGGTTTGATATTTCTACTACTGCTGGTAATGTGGGTTCATCTAAAGTTGCAGTGCTTAGAGATGAAAAAGCTGGAGGTGAATATGGAGGTAGACCAGGAGCAGGAGAATATGCTAATTATCGTGCTGCTTACATGCATGATGGTGTTAATGAATTTGTTGCAGACTCATGGTTTCCAAGAAACATAAACACAAAGTATGATTCACATAATTTTGTTTCTGTTGTTGGTGTAGGATCAACAGGCACTTTTGGACTAGAATCAGGATCTTATAAGATAAATTGGAGAGTTCCAGCTCATCATGTTGATAGATTTCAGAGTAGATTGGCATATAATACAAATCCTAATTTTACTGGAGTTACAACTTACTTTTATGGATCAAGTCAATATTCTGGTAGTGACCCCAATTTGCCAAGTGGTGGTAATTATTCTAACTCTGAGGATGAGTCGGAAGGAGAATTTGTAATTACAATAGCTACAACCACATATTTCAAAATTGAACAGTGGATTTATACTGAGATATACTACGGTGGTGGAACAGACTTTAGAGATTCAGCACTTGGTGTTGCGATAAATCGTGATTCTAACACAAACGTTAGGCTTAATCCACTTGCAAGTCCGACTGAGGTTTATACTCAGATAAAAATTGAGGATTTAGCAACTGCAGTTAAATCACAAGACACAGGCAAAACCAAAGTTGCGATATTAAAAGATGAGAAAAATAATCAAAGAGATGGTGGAACATTTAATTCAAGTGCTTGGAGAGATAGGGATTTAACCGTAGAAGAAGACCCATCAAATTTTGTTGATTTTACTGCCACTCCAAATGGTCAAACAACAGAGGGTTCTGGAAATACACCTGGTTATTGGTCATTACCTGCAGGAGACTATAAGATAGACTGGTCTGCTCCAGCATTTGATGTCAACAGACATAAAACTAGATTAGTTTATAGCACCACTGAATCACATATTTCAACTGCTGGTAATGCATCAACATCACATGTTGAGGGTTCAACTGAAAATACTTCTGATAATGATGGGAATATAGCTACCATCTCTACTGGTCACACGGTCATTAATCTTACACAGACGACTTGGTTTAAAATAATGCATTATTGTAGTAGTTCAAATACTGGTGAAGGATTTGGTAGAAGGCAATCCTCCAGTAGTAATTCTGATACTGGAACTAACATTTATACTCAAGTAAGAATTGAAGACTTAGCAACTGCGCTTAAAGATGGTGGTGGTATAACAATTAAGGATGAAGGCACTGCACTACCAACTACTGCAACAACTCTTAATTTTGTTGGAAATGGTGTTGTGGCAAGTGGAACAGGAGCAGATAAAACAATTTCAATTTCTGGTGGTGGTGGAATTGCAGGAGAAATTGTTGCATGGTCAGGTTTAATGACAGATTCTGATATACCTAATGGATTCTTCTTATGTGATGGACGGTCATTAAACAAAAATACATACGATGCTTTATTTG
>Ga0181395_1000593_pt1 | contig 14995 bp, 13 predicted proteins | sample 18SPOviralmetaG_FD_130124 | JGI IMG/M metagenome (GOLD analysis project Ga0181395, IMG submission 130124) | Marine viral communities from the oligotrophic San Pedro Time Series (SPOT) site, San Pedro Channel, CA, USA - 18 SPOT_SRF_2010-12-16 | ecosystem: Environmental > Aquatic > Marine > Strait...
GGGCCAACAAGAAGGCGAGTATTATACTCCAAACGATTCACAATGGCATATTGATAAATTAGGCCAAATTTACAAATTTAATACTGACATTCCTGCTATGAAAATACCAGAACGTTCATTATTTATCTTACAAGAAATTGGATGTAAAGTTACTCAAAATGAATTTATTACAATTAAAATTCATGATGGTTTATATGATGAGTCAAATAAGTTTTATTTTATGTCTGGACAAAAAGAAACTAGATTAAGAACACACTTACCTTTATTAATGCATCAAGCAGATCATATGGCAGCTCAAATTGAATTTGAGTTATGGGATAATGCAGCTAACCCAAAATCTACGTCTAAACCAGCAAACGCTACTAAAGGTGATAAGACACTTAGAGCAGCTAAAAAAGTAAACACACAAAATAACCCGAATCTAAAAAAGGCAACAATGGATGTCATAGATTCATTTTTTAAAGATTAATAATGGAAATAATACTTAGTATAATATTAACAGCTGTTATAGTTGCTTCGTTTTTTATTGTAAAAAATTTAATACAAAAAAATGAAATATTAGAAGACTTTATATCAAAACAAAGTGAAGCTATTAATGCTTGTGATCAAAGGTTAAAAGAAGTAGACAATAAAGGTATTTTCCAAGCAGACGATGAAATAGGATGGATGTTTGGAGAAATTAAAAAAATACAAGAAGCTCTAAACGAGTTTACCCTTAAATAAAAATTAGTAAAAACCACATGTCAAACAAACTTAAGTATGCCCCTACCCCTCCCCCAGAACCAGTAATCACTGGTTCTCTTGAGCCCGGACCTAAAAAGAGAGGAAGAAAAAGAACAAAAAAACAATATTTTACCCCAGATACAGATTTAGCTATAAAAGAATATTTAGCTTCTACCAACCAAGATGAAAGAGACATTATATTTTCTCGAAGAATACATTATCCTTTCTATAAATTAGCTGAAAATTTAATCCACACATTCAAATTCTATTATACAGAAGTAGATGATTTAGAAGATTTAAAACATGAAGTAATTTGTTTTCTTTTAGAAAAACTAGATTATTTTAAACCAGAAAAAGGTACCAAAGCATTTAGTTATTTTTCAATTGTGGGAAAAAATTATCTTATCTTATATAATAACAACAATTACAAGAAGAAAAAACAAAAAGCAGACCCAACTGCGGCAGACGAAGATGAAGGTGTTTTACATCAATTAGGTAGAGATCAACGTAAACAAGATATAAAAGACTTTATAGATTATTTTACAGAATATACTGATAAACATATGTTTACTATGTTTAAAAAAGACAAAGATAGAAAAGTATGTGATGCAATAAATGTACTTTTTAAACGTAGAGAAAATATAGAAATATTCAATAAAAAAGCCCTATATATTTATATAAGAGAAATGACAAATGTAGATACTCCAGTTATTACTAAAGTAACTAAAAAATTAAAAGTCCTATATAAAGAACTTTACTCCCAATTTATTGAAACAGGGTATGTAAAAGTCTAGAAATCCCATATTTATAATAAAATAATATGGATTCATTAAATCAAATACTTTTTGACGATAAATCCTTCGGAGATTTATTAAAAGAAATTCATGGTAATCAAAAGAAAAAGGCAAAACAACTTGCTTCTTTAATTGCTGAATTACGTCCTTTAGTCCAATCTTTAGGAGATGCTACTGTAGTAGTCCCTTTAATTAAAGAATATATGGAAATTAGTGTTAAAAATGACGATCAATTAATTAAAATGGCAGCTATTGTACAACGTTTATCTACAGGCGCTGCTTCAACAGGAGATGGTGGTTTATTAACTAATGAAGAAATGGATCAATTAATGGATGTAGCTGAAGAAATAGCAAAAACTGTTGAAAAACCTAAACAATTAGAAGAACCTCAAAATGGTATACAAAAGTAATAATTCACAAATAACTAGGGGAAGAAAATTAAATAATTCTCAATTTTTAGCAGTAAGGATTTTAGATGTAATTTTAGATTTAAATCACCCTATGGTTGAAAAATATGGGGGATATGATGCTATAGGTACTATAAGTTATACTTCTTTAGATGATAATACACCTTTAGAAAGACCATGGATAAGTGGAGATACAGCTGTCCCTTTATTTTCATTTATTAAAAAATACCCATTAATAAATGAAATAGTTTTAATATTATCAACATATGATAAAAATGTATATTCTGATAATGGAAGGACAAATTACTACTTACCCGAATTAAACATATGGAATCACCCTCACCATAACGCACTTCCTACAATGATGGGGAGTACAGATGAACAAACAATAAGAGATTATCAAAAAACAGAAGCAGGAATATCTAGACAAGTAACAGATGGTTCTACAGATATCCCACTAGGAAGATATTTTCAAGAACAATTAAATATAAAACCTTTATTACCATATGAAGGAGATACTATAATAGAAGGAAGATTTGGAAATACTATAAGATTAGGATCAACTTCAAAAGAAACAAAAAGAATAGGAACAAAAGAAATACAAGTAATACCTACAGAAAATCAAAATAGATGGAGTAATGAGGGAACAACAGGAGATCCAATAATAATAATTAGAAATGGACAAACAAAAGAAACAGACGATAAAGGATGGCAACATATAACTGAAGATATAGATTTTGACGATTCAAGTATATATTTAACATCTAACCAACAAATAACAGGTTTTACCCCAGCTTCAGATAAAGTACAATCTTATTATTCTAAACCAACATCCCCATTATAATGGTTAAGAAAAAAACTATAACACTTGAACCAGATATAGAAAATCTTCCATTCACAGAAGATTTACAAGAGGATATAATACTTTCATCTCCTCGAAAAATAACACAATTAGAAATAATTGAGGAAGAACAAATATCAGGATTACCTTTTTACACAGATGAAAATACTTCATTTATAATAGAAAAAAAATCAGATACTCAGTTTATATATCCTACAGATGAAATTATATTAAATACAAAAACTAAACCTACAGAAAAAGTACCTGAATTATTTATATTATCTTCAGGAAGCTTAAATGAAATAACAAGTCCTTTAGAACAAAATATAGGAAGTTATTATAAATTAAAACAATTAATATCTTATAACTATGAACATCCTTTATATTATGAATTAAATAATTATCCAGGAATAGATAAAAAATATAATGGAGAAGAAATAGTTCAAAATCTTAGAGATTTAATGGAAAATTGTGTAGATAGAATAATAGAAGCTTATCCTAATTTTATATTAATTTCAGCTTATAGATCTTTAGAGTTAAATAGGATGATAGGAGGTTCTCATGATAATAATAGTCATATAAAAGGGTGTGCTATTGATTTTAAAGTATCTGAAGAGCATACATCTTATGTTTTTAATTGGTGTATTCAAAATTTACCTGAATGGCATGAATTAATGTGGGCTTATCCTGAAAGAGGAAATAAATCTTGGATTCATCTATCATATAAAAAAGGAAAAAATATAAAATCTACAACATTAGCTTCAGAAAGAGAAAATATACATGATTCGTATGATGGTGAAAGAAGAGGAATAAAAAAAGAATACCAAGAAGGAATAAAAAATGCAAATCAAAATTTAGTATAATATGAGTTACATACCAGACTTACCAGGAATATATCAAGGAAAACAAGTAATAATTAATTCAGATAGATTAGTATTTAATGCTAAAGAAGAGTCTATACTTTTATATTCAAATGAAGCAATAGGTTTTAGTACTAATGGAAGCTTTCATTTTGACACAGGAATTTTAGATGAAAATAAATTTGTAGTTAATGCGCCTAACATATATTTAGGTTTAAATTATGAGGGGGATTTACCTTATAGCCCAGCAGTATTAGGATATGAATTAGGGGAATATCTAGGAGCAGACGATGGAGTATTAGCTATATTAGAAGATATAATAGATGTAATAACAGGACAATTAACCTTTATTTCCCCATTTCCAGATCCTTTAACAGGTAGAATAAAAAAGACAGCCCCTAATTATACCCCAAATTATGGTAAATTTAGAAATATTATAAATAGAATCCATACTTTACAAAAATCTGTAGGAGATTTTAAAAGTAATATAACAAAAATAGCATAATATGTCAGCAGAACAACTAACAACAATATTAAATCAACAATGTGGGGGTGTAATATCTAAAGCTAAAACAAAAGTAAAAGCTGAAGGTAAAAAACAAGTAATGAAAGTATTAGAAAAATTACCTTCTAAAGATGATATTAAAGAAAAACTAATATCAGGAGCTTGTAGTATAGCTGCTCAGCGAAAAATGAAAAGAATTTATAATAAAATCCATGGATTAATATCAAAACTAGAAAATATATTATTAAAAGCTCAGGGTAAATTACAATCTATAAAAGCAAAAATAGATAAAATTATAATGAGCATAATACCAAAATTACAAATGATTATGGGTATATTAGCAATTATAATCCTAGTAGTAAAAATAATTATAATTATATCCCCAGCTATATTATCAGCATTATCAGGCCTTTTAGCTAGTGGTATTCTTATACAAAAAATAGCAATGGCTATTTTAAAAGCTCAATCAACAACAGCAGAATATGGGGGCACAATAACAGCCATAACAGATCAGCTAAAAAAATATACTAAAATGGCATTAAAAATTATAGCTACAATAGCTGTAGCTATTGCCCTAATACAACCTGTATTAGCATTTGTACAAAAAATAAAAGCATTTATAGAATTTTTATATTTAATGTATCTCTCAATGTGTAATACTTCAGACACCTCAGTTATGGATAGTGAGGGAAATATAAACCCAGAAGTATTAGAAGCAAAAATATTAGAAAGAGACCCTACAGGATTAGCAGAAGAAGATATTCAAGGATTTGTACAAGAATTAATAGCATCAGGAGATTTAAACGTATATTCAGGGGATTCAGGGGATTTAGGAGATTCAAATTTAGATGGATTAGGTAATGCCAGTGGAACAGGAAATACAAACCAACAAACAGATTATGGATTAGGTGGAGAAGGAGGATTAGGAGGATATGGCAATACAGGTATAATATCAACAACTACAGGATTTAATGGCCATACAGGGATAGGAAATGATACAAGACCTAATAACGAATTATATGGTATTTCAGAAAAGTTAAATTCATTATATGAAGACCTTATAATAGAACTTCAAGGACAAGGTAAAATGGAAATAGTAGAACATTTAAATGCACTTGATTTTGGATTTAAAACACGATTTGAAAGAAAAATTGTACCAATAACTTAAAATAATTTATATTTATAACAAACAACAATTAACAACATGAAAGCAAAAACTTTTGAAAACCTAATTAGAAAAGTAGTTAGAGAAGAAATCGATTATGCGTTACGTAGAGAAATGAAAACACTTAAAGAAGATTTACGTGATGAATTAAAACCAACAATAGTAGAACACACTGAGAGAATAGTAAAAGTACCTAATAAACCCTCAGGACCTCCAACTAGTGTATTAAGAGAAAAAATTATGGGATCAAACCCATTACCTAAAAAACCACAAACAAAACAAAATTTTACAAATAATTCTACATTAAATGATTTGTTAAATGAAACAGCACAAGGAGATACAAACACAGAATCAGGAAACGCACCTGTAAGTATGGCTCAACCTTTCTCAACAGGAGCCCCAATGCCTATGGATACAACAGGAATGCCAGATTCAGTAGCAAGTGCGGTAACAAAAGATTATAGTGGTTTAATGGAAGCAATAGCTAAGAAAAAAGGAAGATAATATATGCCTATAATTCAAGGAACAAAAAGAATAAACCCCCTAGATATTAACAAAAATGTTACTATAGGGGTGGCCTTTCCTTTGGATGAAACTAATATGTTTAGGGGAACACCAACAACTAAAGAACAAGTAAAAACAAATTTATTAAATTTACTATTAACAAAAAAAGGAGAAAGAATAAATCATCCTGAATTTGGAGTAGCTTTACAAGATTATTTGTTTGAAAATGATATAAATGAAGAAGTATTATTTGACCAAATATTTAACCAAGTACAATATTATATCCCTGAAATAACATTAATAGACACTAACATAGAATTAATCTCTGATAAACATACATTAATAATAAAATTAGTATACCAGTTTAATTTAGATCAAACTAGAGATGCTATTACAATTACCATTTAATAATGACCTACAATAAAATATCAAATAAATCACAAGATAAAGACGTTAAATATATAAATAAAGATTATAATTCTTTTAAAAATAATTTAATGGAATTTGCTGAAGTATATTTTCCTAATAATTTTAACGATTTTAGTGAAGGTAATCCAGGTATGATGTTTATGGAAATGGCAGCTTATGTAGGAGATGTCTTATCTTTTTACACAGACACACAGTTGAGAGAATCTATGTTATTATTTGCTCAGGAAGAAGAAAATTTATATAATTTAGCTTATACATTAGGTTATAAACCTAAAACAACAACAGCAGCCAGTACAGATTTAGAAATATTTCAATTAGTACCCTCTATATTACATAATAGTGCATATGTTCCTGATTTTACTTATGCATTAACAATAAATCAAAATTCTACATTTAAATCAACAGAAGGTATTAATTTTTACACAACAGATTCTGTAAGATTTAACAATTCCTCTTCTTTAGACCCAACAGATATTAGTATTTACCAATATGACAATTCAAGTAATCCTGAATATTACTTATTAAAAAAGAAAGTAAAAGCAATATCAGGAGAAGTAATAACACAAACCTTTTCTATAGGAGCTCCTGAAAGATTTAAAACAATAAATATATTTAATAATGAAATAATATCAATTGAATCAATAGTAGATGATAAAGGAAATAAATGGACAGAAGTACCTTATTTAGCCCAAGATACTGTTTTTGAAGAAGTTGAAAACACAGGAGCTAATGATCCTTTATTACATCATTATAATGCACAAACTCCTTATCTTTTAAAATTAAAAAAAGTACCAAAAAGATTTGTATGTCGTTATAAATCAAGAGGAGAACTAGAAATACAATTTGGCCCCGGATCAACAGATAATGCAGATCCAATAATTACTCCTGATCCTAATAATATTGGTTTAGGAATTAAAGATGGAAGATCTAAATTAGATACAGCTTATGATCCATCAAACTTTTTATACACTAAAGCCTATGGAGAAGCCCCAGCAAACACAGTTCTAACAGTTAGGTATATTATAGGGGGAGGTTTACTTTCAAACGTAAATTCAGAAACTATTACAATAGCAAATGAAATTAGTACAACTCCTCAACCGAATTTACCATCAATAGCTATGTCTAATTTTGTAAGAGGATCAGTAGCATCTAATAATCCAGAAGCTGCTCGAGGAGGAGGTGCTGGTGATAGTAGAGAAGAAATAAGAATGAATGCTATGGCTAATTTTTCTGCACAAAGCAGAACAGTAACAAAAAATGATTATTTAATTAGAACTTTATCTATGCCTCCTAAATTTGGAGGTATATCAAAAGCCTATATAACTCAAGATGATCAAATAACTCCTATGACAAATGAACCTAATCGTATTCCAAATCCCCTAGCCTTAAATTTATATACTTTAGGATATGATGCTAATAAAAAACTAACAACATTAAATACAGCAACTAAAAACAATTTAATGACTTATTTAGAGCAATATAGAATGTTAACAGATGCTATAAATATTAAAGACGGTTTTATAATTAATTTTGAAATAGAATTTGAAATAACTGCTTTTAAAAATTATAATAACCAACAAGTATTATTACAATGTATATCAGAAATAAAAGATTATTTTAATATAGATAAATGGCAGATAAACCAACCAATTATTATATCTGAAGTAGAAAATTTAATAGCAGGAGTACAAGGTGTACAAACATTAGAAAGAATATTATTTAAAAATAAAACAGGATCTTCATTTGGATATTCTAAATATAGATATGATTTTGGAGGTGCAACTAAAAAAAGAGTAATTTACCCTTCATTAGATCCAAGCATTTTTGAAATCAAATATCCAGATGCAGACATTAAAGGACGAATAACAACATATTAAAATGGCATATTATCACATCTTTCCACAAACAGATACAACAATATATAGTCATCCTGATAGACTTCATTTAAACACGGGGCATGATGAAATCATTGAAGTAGTAAAAGAAAAAGGAACATCAGACCAAAAACATTATCCTTCAAGAATATTAATGAGATTCTCAAATGAAGACCTTACAGAAGCAATTACAAATGTTATAGGATCCTCAGATTTTAATACAAACACAACATGTAGTTTAGAATTAACTTCAACAGAACCAAAAAACCTAACCCAAATATTAAATTTAGAAGCATACGCTGTATCACAATCTTGGCAAGAAGGATCAGGAAGGTATTCGAACCTACCTACAGGTTCAGATGGAGCAAGTTGGTTACAAAGAAACGGAAGTACAATATATGAAAATAAATGGTTTAGACCAGGAGCAGGAGTAGCATATTCAGCTATTTATGATGGTACTAATAATAATGATGGTGTAATAGGAGGTTTTGAAATAGAAAATTACACAGAAGACCCAACAGGAAACCCTTCATATTTAACCCCAGGAACTACAGGTTCTATTAGTAGTTCAGTTATAACTCATGGAGGAGGAGTATGGTACACAGGTAGTGGTTTTATAGGAAATCAACAATTTTTATATGGTGATGAATTAGATATCAATATGGATATAACAGATATCGTAAAAAAACATAGCGCGAGTTTATTTTCAAGTCAAACATATCCAGATGGTATTCCTAATTATGGTTTTTTATTAAAACAACCAGACACAGTTGAATCAAATACAACAAGTAGTTTTGGAGAAATGCAATATTTTTCAGTAGAAACAAAAACAATATACCCACCAACTTTAACTTTTAAATGGGATGACAGTATACATAATAAACAATCTGTAGCTAAAAAATCAGGCCCCTTAAATGTAACTCTTTATAATAATCAAGCTGAATATAATCAAAATGATGTAGCTAAACTTAAAGTTCATGTAAGAGATAAATATCCTACAAGAGAATTTTCTACAACATCAAATTATTTAAATGTAGGATATTTTACAACAAGTTCTTTTTATAGTGTAAGAGATGCTCACACTGAAGAAGAAGTCATTCCCTTTGATCATTCTAATACTAAAATGAGTACTGATGATGAAGGAATGTATTTTAAGTTATATATGAAGGGATTACAACCAGAACGATATTATCGTGTTTTATTTAAACATAAAAACAATGATGGTACTACTATATATGATAATGATTATTATTTTAAAATAGTTAGATAATGGGGGGTTTTGATTCAGATAAAAAAATAACAAAAAGCTCTGTAGAAAAATTAAAACTAAGCAAAAAAGTATTTAATAACAAAGAATTTGATGATGTTATTGATAGAAATTTTTCTAGTCTTATTAAAACACAAAGACCTATTTCTATAGATAGATTTTTTGGTGTTTATAGAGAACTATTTTATAAAATACAAAAATCAGGAGAACAAAATGATAATTCATCTACAGGGGATGCAGAAAATAAATCTCATTGGGAGTTAATAAGAGAAAGTCAAGACCATTTAAATAATTATATTGATTGGAGAGATAAAGTAATAGATGATTTATTTAAAAAACTAGATGATTTAAATACTATATTAGTTAATAAACAATCAGTTGTAAATAATCAACATCCCGCATACCCTGATGGTACTTTTTTAAGGTCACCAGCTAGAAACGCAGATGGATTACCTATTTGGGTAATGCAAAATGGAGCTAAAAGAGAAATTCAAAATTATGATACTTTTAAATCTTTAAAAAAAGCATCAGGAAGGGAATATAATGAGTCTGATAATGATGTATGTCAATTATTAGAAATATCAACACTAGATGGAATATTAGATGGTCCTCCAATAACCATGGACATAGATATAAATTCTAAAAACTGGCAATCTACAGATTTAGATATAACTCTAGAAGGAATAACAGATTATATAGAATCAGAAATAACATGTTTAGAGGGATCAGATGCTTCTACATTTGCTCCTACTTTCTCTTCTAATGAACCTTTTAATGAAGACCCTTACCAACCAAGATATTCTTCTTGCGAATTAGAATACACCTCCTTAGATATTAATATTCCTGGAGATAGTAAAGAAATAACAGAAATTATATTCCCGGGAGATACTATAACAATAAGATACAGGGCAAATACAGATGAAAATATATCTTCATTAAATATTAAACAAGGATTTACACAAGAAAAAGTTCTAAAAAATACTCAAAAAGAACTAAGAGCTCCTATTAAAAAAGATGCATTTGGAAATTGGGTAGATGAATTAGGAAACCAAATATATAGATATTATGACCTTCCAGGTGTTCCTTTTAGTATGAAAAAACAATGGAAATCTTCTTATAATACAAATAAAATACAACAAAATGAAAGACTATCAGATACATCCTGGTGGTTACCTTGGAAGGACCATGGTTGGAATGATATCTCAGAACAAGAATTACAACTAAGATTATGGGATGAAGTATTTAATGATTCTTCAAATGTTTACTATAATAATGCTATTTCATGGAATGATTTTCAAGGACCTCTAGGTGGTCTTTATGGTGAAAAAATATATTTTTTAACAAATCCTGTAGGGCAAGAAGCAGGACATAGTAATATGTTCGTAGTAAAAGCAGGAACAGATACTATACTTTTAGATGAGACGAACGCTTCTTTTTATCAATGGAATGTTCAATATTATGTAATTTTAAATAAAGATTTTGAATCTACTAATCATATTAATAGATTAAAATTATCATTAAACCATTCAATACCAGGAAGTATTTTAGCCCAAAACGGAGGATATGAAGGGTTAAGAAGTTTAAGTATTATGGAATTAGAAAATTTAGCAAACCAATATAACTATCCTAAATCAGTATTTACAAATAATTGGAAAATTACAATGCAAAATGCTACTAGAAGTAATCAAAAATTAGTATATCCAGGATTTAATAATATATAGATATGTTAAGAAAAATAAAAATAGATAGAAAAATATATGAATCTCGAAAGACAAAGGAAAAAGTAAATGATAAATTTACAGAATTTCTTTTAAAAAAATATACTATAGATGAATTCTTTGATCTATATCAACAATTATTTTATGAAATTGAAAAAAAAGGAAGACTTTCTCATACTACAATAGTAGCTAAAAGCACAGAATACGCAGGAACTCCCCCTAACCCAAAAGATCAAGAAATATTAGATTTAAGAGAACAAGTAAAAAACCTACAATTTGAAATAGACTCTATACCAGAAGAACACCCCTATTTACCTAATGATATGACAGTTATTCAATCTAGAAGTGAACCCTCTCTTAGGTATTTAATGCAATCAGGAAGAAGAAGACAAATAAAAAGTGATGTGGTTTTTGATTTATTAAAATCAAGAGCAGGATATTCAAAATCAACTCCAAATGAAGACTTCTCAGTATTATTAAATGCAGATGCTATATCAGGTATATTACCGGGTCCTGATATAAACACACAAGAAGAAATAAATATAGAAATAGCTAGTGTAAATAGATTTAATCCTGGAGTAGACCCAAATGATCCTTTATCTAATATAAAAATAAAATTTGAAAAACCAGATTTAAGAATTAATCCAGCATTACCTGAAATGAATAATTATAACCCAATGGCTAATATAGAAGAACCTACTCCAACACCAGAACAGTTAGAATTAAAACCAATAATGAATACAAATTTTTTTAACCAATCAAACGTCCCTTTAAGTACTTATAGATATAAAGCAAATTCTTAAAATGTCAGAAAAAATATTAAATATATCTTCCCCCTCATCTTTTAACCCAAAGCAGAGTTCTATATCAGAAAAACAAATAGAAAAAACCTTTGGTAGAGAAGAAGACCATATAGAACTACATATTTATGATCTTAGGGATAACCTACTTCAATCTATATCAAACTTTACAGAATATTATCAGGAACAAGGAGAAGTCCCAAAATCAACACACCAGTACCCCACAAATGTAGAACCGGATATAGTTGATGAAGATTATGAAGGAGCAGGAGATATAGATACAGATACTCCTGGCCCAAATGAAGCAACAGAAGGATATTGGTTTAATACAGGACAAGAAAAAATATGGGTTTCTAATATTCCTATGCAAGTACAAGGGGGAGAAGGAGGACTAACTACAGAAATAAGTGTAGACCCTGTACTTACATTAAAAAATCTAGGATATACAACAGGCAAATATAAAGTTAAACTTACCCCTAAAAGAACAAAAATATTTAATGTATTAGGAAACCCATTTGCTATTAAAGAAATATCGTCAAATCGTAGAGAAATTAGAACAGTTACTCCTCAAATACCTAATCGTACACTTAGTGCTGCTGTTAGTGCTTTTATTTCTGAATTAGAAAGTTCTGTTTATTTTAAAGAATTCTATTTGTCTTTTGGAGAAGATATAAATATTTTAGGGATAAATATTTTATTAAATAAGGATACATCTAAATATGAAGTATTAATAAAAACCCTAGATCCTCTCCCTGGGTTTATTTCGGAACAATCAAATTTTAATATATGTGAATATATAACAGATCCTACTATTTACACTATTGATTTAGGGAATTTAGAAAATATAGAAAATTCTATACCTTTAAGAGGACCAAACACAAAAATAGATGTAAGATTAAATAATAGTATACCTTCTGATTTAAAAAACTTAAACCAAGTATTAGATTATACTGTATCTTCTTCTTATACTCGTTTATTAAATAAATTAGAAAAATCCCAAGTACCTCAAGTAGATTATGATTATATAAGACCAATATCGCAAAGTTGGGATGGTACTGAAGAAGAATCATATCATTTTGAAAATTTTGTCCATTTTAGTAACGCCACAGAACGTTTAAAAAACTTTAAATATAAATTAGAATTATTAGAATCATATAACTCAGCATCGGGAAATATAAACGATATAAGTGTAGGAAGTTCTAGTCCTTATGTTAAAAGTAATAAAGGACTTATTGAATCTAAAATACAAAAAGTTATAAAAGGATTTGATGGTTATGAAGAATTTTTATATTATAGTTCAGGATCTTTTGCTTCCTGGCCAAAATCAACAAATACTAAACCTTATATATTAGCATCACCAACATCTTCAGAAGCTAAAACATGGTTGGGATCTGAAAATGATGCTTCCCCTTCATATGGTGGACAATTATTATCATCTTCCTTATTTGATAGACAAAACTATAATGCTTTAAAAAGATTAATACCTCATCATATTATAACAAATAGTGATAATAATTTTTATGTTAAATTTGTAAATATGATAGGTCAACAATATGATGATATATGGCTCCATATAAAACATATGACCGAAATAAATGATACTCATCATGTAAGGGGTGTATCAAAAGATTTAGTTTATTATACTTTAAAGGGCTTAGGATTAGAAACATTTGACCAGTTTGAAAATGATAATTTAATAGAATATATTTTAGGGGAGGGAACAAATCCTGATAAATCAGTAGGGGGCCTAATAATAGGCAATTATGCTATTGGATCAGATAACAGTTATTATAGTGATGGAAAATATAGCTATCAAACTATAATAACAGCATCTAATGATCTTCCTCTTCCTAAAGGAGATATAACTAGAGAAGTTTGGAAACGTTTATATCATAATGCACCTTATCTTTTAAAAACTAAAGGAACAGAAAGAGGTTTAAGAGCATTAATGAATTGTTATGGTGTTCCTTCTTCAATGTTAAATGTTAAAGAATATGGGGGTCCTACAAAAGACAAAACAACATATAAAACTTTTACATATGATAAATCATCCTTTGCTTTAAAAGGAGATTCGGGGACAGGAGGATACTTCCTAAAAACAGATTGGAGCTCAGATTTAACAAATGCTCTATCTGCTTCAGCAAAAACAGTTGAATTTAGAATAAAACCAAAAAGATCAAATGACACATATCATCTATTTAGTTTACATACAGATGATGATGATCATAAAGATGCACAACCAATACTAACTTTAACCCCTTATGGAGGAAATGATATCTCTTCTTCAGGAGACTCAACACAATATGGTAAATTAGATTTATATATTAATGGAACAGTACAAGCATCTACTGCTGATTTTCCCGCATATAATGGAGATTTTTGGAATGTATTTATAGGAACACCAGGAACTTCAGGATCTTCTTCTGAAGTACAATTTGGTGCTTATCAAACAAACTGGCTAAAAAATACAACATCTCATAGAGCAAGTGCAACACTATTATCAGAATATTCAAGATCTGTATCTTGGGGAGATAATGATTTTGGGGGAGTAGGATATTCAGCAATATATGATGGTACTAATAACAACGATGGTATAATAGGAGGATTCCATATAGAACAATATTCAGGATCAGTAGCAGGAGCAAATTATGCTTATATAGGAGGTATGGAAGCAGATAGCCATGATGATTATGATAATGTAGATGGTTTACGTTATTCAGGTTCCCTCCAAGAAGTAAAATATTATTTTGGAGAATTTTTAACAGATTCTACTTTAACTAAACATTCATTAGAACCTTTTATGTATGGGGGGAATGCAATATCTTCTTCTTATGACACAGTAGTATTAAGATTACCATTAGGAAGTAATTTACACCAAAATTCCTCTAGTTTTCATCCACGAAATGAACATACAAATTATTTACCAGGAATAACTAGTAATATAGCTGATGCTTCTGATGGTACTTCTACCTTAAGATGGGAAGAAATAGATGAAGTTCATTATTTACCTACTCCTGATACAGGAATAACAACTACAAGCGAAAAAGTCAGAATAGACACAGGATCTATTGATGATAATTTATTGTCTCATGAAGTAAAATGTGAAAC
>Ga0181395_1000594_pt1 | contig 14987 bp, 11 predicted proteins | sample 18SPOviralmetaG_FD_130124 | JGI IMG/M metagenome (GOLD analysis project Ga0181395, IMG submission 130124) | Marine viral communities from the oligotrophic San Pedro Time Series (SPOT) site, San Pedro Channel, CA, USA - 18 SPOT_SRF_2010-12-16 | ecosystem: Environmental > Aquatic > Marine > Strait...
CAGAAAGCTCCGTTTATTATTAGTACAGGGTCTACTACAATTAACGGAGTTACAGTACCTGCTGGCGTTTATATGAACTCTGCTATGATTGGCGATGCTACAATCACAAACGCTAAGATAGGTGACGCAGCTATTGACAGTGCTAAAATTGCGAACGCAACTATTGTAGCTGGAGACATTGCGGATGCAACTATTACAGGAGCTAAAATAGATAGCGCAACTATTACTAGCGCAAATATTGCTAGTGGTACAATTACAAGTGCAAATATTCAAGACGCTACAATTACAACAGCGGATATAGCTAATGGTGCTATTGACAACGCTAAAATTGGAAACGTGATTCAATCAGCGGCTTATTCTGCTGGCTCTGCTGGCTGGAAGATAGATAAAGCTGGTGCTATGGAAATGAATAACGCTACGTTTCGAGGGACTATAGATGTGCAAGGTTCAGCGGGGTCTAATCGTTTAAATATTACATCTACAAAAATACAAGTTATTGATTCTAGTAACGTTGTACGTGTTAAATTAGGAGACTTGTCTTAATGGCGTATGGTTTTGAAAGTCGAGACGCAAACAATAATGTAGTTTATTCAACTGAAGATTCGACGTGGACTCTTTTGTTTACAGCAACAGCAAACGCAAATCAGGCCCATACGTTTACAGGTGTACCGCAAATGGCAACTCGTCTAGTAACAAAACTTATGATTGACCAAGTGAACGGAGACGACGAAGCTTATGTGCACGGCCATTCTTTGTCGGGAACAACTTTAACAGCAACAGTTCCTAGCGCAAGTAATACTGTTTCTACATTTTTTATGGTGTTTGGAAAATGACGTACGGGCTTCAAATTAAAAATAATGATAATGACATTCTTATCGATAGTGATTTTGCTCACTACCATTACATTGGCAAAGCAACTTACTCGTCTACTTCAATTGTCCCTGATTTACTTGATGGAAATAACACGCAGCACAGTACTACAGACGGACAATATATGACTCCATCTCAGGTTAATGGAGAAATAATTAAGTATACTATAGCTACAAGCTCGTCTTCTAGCCCTCCCCCAATGTGTTTTATTAAGCCTTCGTCTACTGGAAGTTCTGCTCCCCATTGTGCAATTGTACTTACAAAAAGGTCAGGATCTAGCTGGGAAATATGGGTTTTACAAACTCGTGGCGGCACTCGAACTGTTACAAGCGGTACATTTTCTAGTGGCAATTTAGCATATTCTACCCCTACTTCATACACACGCCCTGATTTATATTGCTTTTCGCCGCTTAGTCACATGACAACTACCCAAGCCGCTGTTGGATCAAGCACTTACGGTCTTGCAACTTTTAATTCTAGTGGGGATAAAACATTTGATTCGCGTTTAAAGCCTTTAAAAATAGTTGGAGCTCAAGCAGTTAATGCCCCCTCGATTGCAAGAACAGCTAGTAAAGCTAACAGTTGGGACGTACTTTTTACTCCTGATCAGTCTTTAAATTACAATGTAACTCGGTATGTATCAGAGTCTGATGCTTCTGATCTTATGTTTTATGCTCCTTCTCTAGCGCACTCCTGCCAAGAACATAAACAAAATACAGATGGTGATGGATTCCAAGCTCAAGGCTATAGTTCTTTTTTCTATGCTTGGGGTAGAACTGATTTATGGTGGTGTTTTTACAGAAATGTATTTAGGTTAAGCCATGTTAACTCAAGTACAACTCAAGTTAATTCAACTTATGGTATATATGCGTCAGGACATGTATGGAAATCGGTGCAAAATAACAGCTCAATACTAGCTGCTATAGCCGCAGCTGCGTTAGCTTTTGTAACTTTTGGAGCTTCTTTAGTTGTTGTAGGTGCTTTTGTTGCAACAACAGTTGTTATAGGTGCGTTTAATAGTGTTGGGCTAGCTTCAGGTACATATTTACCCTACCAAGACGGAGCAAGAAACCAAAACGAAGATGTTACAGTTTTACTAAGTAAGGCATCTTATTATGACTAGTACTGTAGAAATAATAAGTAGAGAAGAAATTAACGACCTTATTAAGGTTAAACTAAAAGTAAAAAGTAGTGAAATATTTTCTGTAGATAATGACAAACTAGATTCCCCAGATCGTTTAAGTGATTATTATTTAAACTTACGCGCTAATCGAGTTACTCATAGGCACAACAATCGAACGGTAGAAGAAACTATTTGGTTGCAAACTCCTTTTTCTCAAGATGAACTAGACGAAAAAGTTGCTGGTATTGTTGCTGACGTTGATAAAACCCAAGTTTCTAGTTTTGATTTTAAACCTGCTCAAATCCAAGAAAGATGTTTTGTTGGCGGGGCAAATGAAAAAAATTTTTACACAATAGAACAAGCACCTCAACCATTAAAAAACCAACTAACAACTGCTTTTCCCTCTGTTGATTTATCTACAATTGCTCTTATATCAACGGCTTCTTACCACGATATATTAAAACAAGATGTAATAACAACATTTCGTTGGGAGTGGGATACTCCCGCATTGATGGAGGGAGATGTAAAACTAATAACTAAAGCTAGAAAATACTGCCTTGGTGTTCGTAAATCTTACGACAGATGTTATGCTTTTACCGATGAAACTTTTAGTTTTATACCAGAAACATGTACTATTATGGCAAAATCGTTTCATGTTAATATTCAAGATGGTCTTGCAATGCCAAATTTTTACGACGTTTATTTTTCAGGAGATGCGGCTGTTGTTCAAGAAGCGTTAAGTCTGCCTAACCTTGTGGGTAAAGAAAATACGTACTACGGTGTTACTGTTGTCGACGGTACTGTAAAGAGAGCAAAGCAATATTGTTATGATAAAGTAAGTGTTTTTTCAAATTGGGATGAAGCTATGACACGTATTGCAAGTGAGCATGGTGTATCGTGGGGTTAATTAATTGACTAAAAATAAGAAAAGCATTGTTTTCGCGCGTAAATACGTGTTAACGTGTAAACAGGAGTATTTATGTCTGAACCTCGACTAGTATTCGATGATAAACATCGAGTGGGAGAGTGGGTAGCCGAGCATATGCCTGACGGCGCATCCTGGCATGATTACTACGCAATGGGCGCTGAGGCAAACGGCGATTTAGTAAGTGGCATAGTGTTTGAAAACATGAACGCTCACAATGCTAACGTCCACATTGCAGTTAGCAAACCCACCAAGCTATTTTTGGAGCTTTTAGATCACGCTTTTATCTATGCGTTTGAAACTTGCGGGCTTCGAAGATTAACAGGACTGGTGGAGGCCGATCACGTTAAAGCTCTCCATTTAGATTTACATATTGGCTTCCAAGTTGAAGCTGTAATGAAAGAGGCTGGGTCGTCTGGCCAAGATTTATTAATTCTCGTGCTTTGGCCCGAGAACTATCGTAGAGGAAAAAGGCTATGGGCAAAAACACAGTCGCCGCACCAGATTACGCTCCACTAGCAGAAGCTAGCGCAGAAGCTGCTCGTATTCAAACGGGCTTAGGTCGCGAACAATTAGACTTTGCGCGACAACAATATGATCGATCAGCACCTATTCTTGAGGGCATAGCTAACCAACAAATGGCTGCTCAAGATGAACAGATGGCGCAAGCAAGAGATTATTATAACTATCAGAGAGATACATACCGTCCTCTTGAACGTTCTATAGTACAAGACGCAGAACGATTTAATACTGAGGCATATAGAAACGATATGGCTGCGCAAGCAGCGGCAGATTCAGGTCAAGCATTTGGTATATCACAACAACAAAACCAAAGAGCTATGGCGGCAATGGGGGCAAATCCTAATTCTGGAAGATTTGCAGGGATGCAAAACGCATCTGGTTTACAGCAAGCAGCACTTCGCGCAAATGCTATGACAGGTGCAAGAACGCAAGCACAACAAATGGGGTACGCGCGAAAGCTCGATGCAGCAGGATTAGGACGTGGATTAGCAGGCGCATCGCTAGGAGCTTACGGTGGAGCCAACCAAGCGGGATCTATGGCAGGTGGGAACATACAATCTGCAGGTCAAAATTACATGGGTAATATGGTTGCAGGTGCTAACACAATAGGTGCAGGACAGAAAATGCAACTTAGCGGTTTAAGTAGTGTTCTTAACTCACAAACACAAACATACATTAACTCTAATGATAGTTTCATGGGTGATTTAGGGGCTGTTCTTGGCGGTGCAGGGGCACTTGCTAAAGGCGGTGGATTTATGGCTATGTTTTCGGACAGAAAAATGAAAGAAAATATTGAACCAGTTGGAGTTGATCAACGTACAGCGTTAACTCTTTATGAGTTTAATTATAAAGGAGATACTACACGTCGTTTCCGTGGTGTTATGGCTGACGAGGTTGAGCTTAGTTACCCAGAAGCAGTTACAGAAACAGACTTAGGGTTTAAAGCGGTTGACTATAATGCTCTCGGAATAGAGTTTAGGGAGGTAGCGTAATGGCTAGGCAAAGTAAGTGGAAACAATTTGGAGACGCATTTAACGCTGTTTACAACGCTGGTACAACGCTAGGAAGCGCCATTGAAACAGGTGGAATTGCGTTCAAAGACTATGAAGACGAGGAAGGTAACAAATTAACAGGTCTTGCGCTTGACCGCGCTCGAACAGATGACTACGCCGATGTAGAACGAAAATGGGGCGACCCAATGGAAGCTTTGCGAATGCGTGTAGGTGTTGAAACACTTGGGCAGGGTAGATTACAAACTGATTATTTAGGTGATACATATGACGAACGAGTTTACCAAGGTGGTATTGGAGGAACAAAAGAACTTAATGCAAATATCGATAACACAATATCTCGAACAGGACTTAACACAGCTAACAGAGATAAAATAAATCTTGATACGGAAATAAGAGCTGGAAGTAAATACAGTGAAATACTTTCAAACGCAGAAACATTTGATGCTAACTCAGCTAAGATGTCTGCGTTAGGTGAGTCGTATAGGAATCCCGCTTATCTATCTAGTTTAACATCTGGATATAAAAAAGATGATGCTAAAAACACCGCCGACGCAATTAGATTTGGGTCTGCTGAATATGCATCTTATTTACAAAATAATGATTTGGCTGATTCAAGCGAGGCTAAAGAAAGATTTGTAAAGTCTAAAATAAATCTCTCTGTAATAGAAGACCCTGAGTACCAAGAAAACTTTAAAGCTGATCAACTAATAAAAATGAAACGAACGCTTAGGCTAACTGAAATTGAAAATATAATAGCGCAAGATCCTAAGACGTTGAAAATTGCAAAAAATCAATTAGACACTGATTTAAATAACGCCCAAGTAGCACTTGCAAATTCTAAGGTGCTTAGCGATATTAATACTGACCCAGGTGTAATGAAAAATCAAGTTAAAACTGGGTTACTGAATTCACAAACTGGGTTAACTACGGCGGAAACAGAAAATCTTAACGCGAAAGAATTAAATTTAGCAGCTCAAAGATCCTTAGCGGTTAACGCTTATATATCTGAGTGGACTAAATCAGCTGACTCAAACGACGCAACTTCTATGTATCGACTTATAGCAGGTTTGGAAACAATTGATCCTGTTTACGCTATGCAGCTTAAAAAAGATTATGGCGAACATGAACTTTGGGAGATTGTGAATAATTCTTTGTTAATGAAAGCAAAACTTAGTGAGGCAATGGCAACAAATGGCGCACGCGGCGCTAGAGAAATTTTAGACGAGTTAAACGGTGAAAAATTCGGGGTTCAGATAAGAGAGACTGAAGGAGGCGGGTTTGAAATGGTCGAAACTCAAACTCAAGGATATGGTCCTGGGCAAACAATAACTGACGTAGTGCGTACAATAGCAAAAGGCGACGACGAAACTAAGTTCATTCAAGATCTTACTGCTGCTTCAGATCCTGCTAGTCTGCTAGAATATTCTAAAAGTATAGCAGATATGAATTACAAAGAAGCTCTTACGTTATTTAGTAAAGCGCAAGCTAAAGCAGCAGGGGTGAGAAAACCTATAACGATGGATCAATGGGCAGCAAGTATAATACAAGATAAAAATGCTCCTGCGTCTGACTATAGTGCAGCACTAGCGTACATGCTAAAAGACAACCCTGAAGCATTTGCATTGGTAATGAATCAAAGAAATATAGAAACAATAACTGACGGCGTAAATAGCAAAATACCTCCTAAAGTTGGAGGTGAAGTTACAGTAGATATGGATGCTCCAAAAACTGAAAACGAAGCGCTTAGCGCTGAGGCGGTTGTTAAGAATTTAACGTCAAACAATTTGGGGGTAAATGACCTAAAATCATACCTTAACAATAATAAAAATCTTCTTCTTAAATATGGGCAAAGTGACGTCTATCTTTCTGAAATGAATAAACTAGATGCGGCTAAAGACTTTTTAGACACACCAACAGGTGTACCGTTAACAGCAGAAGCATTAGAAGAACATATAAACGCGTTAAGAGTAACTGCGGAACCTACATTAGAAGAGCTTGAAGCTAAAAGTAAAAAACTAACGACTGGTGGCTTGTTCCCTAAAAGCTCGTACAACAAAATGAAAAAGGCTAAAGAAGAAGCTGAAGCAATGTTAGAAGCTTTTACATCTGACCCTGCAGGAGTTCTTTCTATTGTTATTAATTCACTAGAAGCTGGATACAACAAACCCAGTACTCAAAAATTAAGAGTAACAGAGAAAGATCGGCTAGAGCACGCACAAAAATTACGGGAATTAATTTCTAGTTTAACTCAAGACAGGTAAATTTTAAATATGTCCGAAGCAATTCAACAACTTAGGCAAAAATTTCCAGATTTTGACAAATTTGGTTACAGCGATGAAGAAGTAGTACTTTGGCTAGCAGATGAAACAGGGCGAGACAGACAAGAAGTTGGTGAGTTACTTGGTGTTTATGACCCAAACCAAGGTGACTTTAGTAGAGGTATAAGTTCTGCAATAGATTCTACGCAGGCTATGGGTTACGGAGCCGCCGCGTTAATTACAGATACAATTGGAGCTGATGACGCTAGAAATAGTATGATTCGCGGCTACCAAAAAAATATGGCGCAAGTTGCAGCGCGTTCTCGGCCAACAGATACAGTAGAAGGCATAAATAGCATTGGAGATGCTATTGATTTTGGTCAATATTACTCTGGTTATGGGTTAGCGCAAGGTGTTCAAGCTCTAGCAACAGGCGGCCTAGGCGGTTTAGTTGGAAAACAAATAGTTAAACAGGGTATAAAAAAAGCAGGAAAAGATCTTCTTTCTGACGTATCTCAAAAATCTATTAAAAAAGCAGGAACTATTGGAAGCTACGCAGGAATTGGTACACAAGCTGTAGGTACAGAACTAGGCGCAACTTACGGTGGAGCAGTTGATAAAACATTAGAAGAAGGTGGCAACTTAGATGATATAAATCTTCCTCGTGTTTATGGTTATGGTACATTAGCAGGCGCGGCTGAAGGTATAGCAGATGTTACTACTTTAGGTTTAGCAAAAGTTGGCCCTGCTCGTAACTTATTAAAGGCCGCTAGTAAAAATCGTTTACGCGGAGCAGTTTCTCGCGGAACGCAAGGTGCTGTTGTTGAAGGTGTTACAGAAGGTATTCAAACGGGTCTTGAAGATTTAGGTGCAGGATATTCTGCAGAAGAATCACGGTTTTTTGATCCTACAGCAGTAGCGGCAGGAGCTATTGGCGGAGGGCAACTCGGTGTTGTTGGCGGAGCTTTAACACGCCCAAAACAAAGCCAGACTAATTTAAACCAAATTAAAGAAGAAGCTAAAGCCGAAATTGGTGAACAGCTTGGACTAGATCTTGATGATTCTAACTCAGTAGAACAGTACAAAGCCAACCAACAAAGACAAGCAGAACAAGCAGAAAAACAAGAAAAAATAGATAAAGATAATCAGGACGCTGAAAACGAAGTTTTGCGAGCTGAAGCTTTAGAGTTTTCTAAAAAAGAATTTAAAAAACAAATGGACGCGGGTTTAGAAGCATCTATTGACGATAAAACTTCTGATTTAGGAAGACGATTTAACGAGATTTTAAATACTCCGACTGAAGATAATCCTCGCGGTTTACTTGACGATGATGATATTAAAAACGCTAAAAAAGAATTTGTAAAAATTGTAAAAGAAGAGCAAGCAAATGGTTTTAATTCTGCTTATGAAAACGAACTTAAAAGTCGTGTAGCTTCAAAAATTAAAAACGAGGGGCAGATAGAATTAGATTTTGACCAGCAGACTCAAGATGAAAAAACACAAAAAGCTATGGCAATGCCAGTGCGTAATCAAAAGACTGCTATAGCAAAAGCAGAAGCTTTGTTCGGAAAAGACTTTATTAATAACGACACGTACGCTGATTTAGCCGCTCAAATAAATGCAATAAATTTTAATGTTAAAAAGTTTAATACCGAGCTTGATAAAATTGTTAGCCCTACACCTCCGATAGAAAGCCAGTCTCAAGATGCACTAACAACGACAGAGCAGTCTCAAGCTGCACCAAACGCCGCAGAAGGACAAACCACTAACCCGTTAAGAGATAACGCAAAACTAAGAAGTATTTTAACTAACCAACAAAACAAAGTTTACGATGCGTTTTTAGAAGCAGTAAACGACGGGTCAACAGCAGATTTTGTTAATGTAGTGTTTGACCAACAAAAAGAATTAAAAGACCCAAGAAAACAAACGTTGAGCGAAGGACAAAAAAGAAAAGGTAAAAAACTTTCTACTATAGGTTTAAGAAAACCTAAGGTAGATCCTAGAAAAACTGGCACAAGAACTTTTCAAATTACTTTTAACAATCCCGAATTAAAAAAACGATCTGGTATTGAAAATCAATCTAGCGCAAAAACAGCGTCTACTACGTTTGTACGCGAGTTTAAAAAAATGTTTGGGGCAGACCAAGTACGTGAAGCACTTTCACAAGCAGGAATTAACACTGGACTTGGTGAAACTTTTACAGACCAACAAAGTAAAGAATTTCTTTCTGACCAAGAAAACCAAGGTGGAAACATTAATTCCCCAGGCGGTAGTCAAACTGAAGGCGCGGGCTCTAGGATAACTATATCAAACGAAGAACGAAAAGCTTTCAAAAAAGCAGGTATGTCAGAAGAAGCTATTAACAATGTTACGGCTAAGACAGCCGCCGAACTCGAAAACGAACATGCAGATATTATATTGCAAAAACTAAAAGACGCAAAATTTTCTGTTGAAAATGCAGATAAACTTTTACGGCAAAATTGGGTAGAAAATACAGCTAAAGACGGTCCAAGTTACGACGATCTATCAATGGAAAATAAAATTGATTGGATGCACGCAGTGTATGAATTTCTTGGGTCAGACAGAACTCAAGCTGATTTTAATACTTTAGAGTCTGTCGCAAATGACTTACGGCAAATTACAGATACAGGGAGAAGTAACGATGGCAGTCAAGATAACCAAGTCGGACGAGCTGAAGTTCAAGCAAATGATAAAAACCAAACTAGTTCCGAACTTTCAGAAGATGGTCAAAGCGGGACTCAAACTAACGCCGCAGGAACAGAAAACCCTGGAAATTTCACAGCGGGGAAGGACAGATCCGAAGTCGTAAAAGTAGAAACTAAGAAAAAGAAAGTACTTAAAAAACCACCGCAAACTAAACTTGGAGTTACTCAAGAAATATTTGAACCTACAATTGCTCAAAAAGCTATGTCTAAAGTTAAATTTTCTGGCCTCCAATTAACTGGTACTCCGACAGTATTTAAACCTACAACTCGTGCCGCAATTGAAACACAAATTAAAAACTTAACAGGTGAAAGATCAAACGTACGTATACATGTGTTTGACACCGAAGGTGATGCTATAACCGCTGTCAACGAGGGAAGAGTACCTCCCGCAGATGTTAAAAAAATACAAGCAAGTAAACCGTTTGGGTTTGTAACTGAAGATAATGAAGGCAATCCGCACGCACATTTTATACTAGAACGTATTCCTGAAGGTGGTGAGTTAGCGGCATTTATGCACGAGGTTGGCGGGCACGTCGGCATTGACAGTATTATTGATCCTGATCAACAACTTGAACTTGCGCAACAAATTTTTGATTGGGCTGATTTACAAAATGATTCAGTAGAAAGTAAAATAGCGCAAAGAGCTATGGCTAGAGTCAATTTTGCAAACAAAGATAACGGTTTAACTGATTTTGAAATTATTTCTGAAGCTATTGCTTACTTTTTAGAAGAAGCATCTCTAGCTGGCGTTGAACCTAGCGTAGATAGTTCTGTTGGCCAATTTTTAAAACGTCTTAGGGATTTATTTGTAGCTGCTTTAGATAAACTTGGTGTTGCGACTGCTGATTTAACTATTCAAGACGTAATGGATATGGCGTTTGGTGCCGCTCGTATTGAACTAATGCACGGTCAAACACCTGCGAGAGTACAAACATTGTTCACGTCACCATCTTTAGCCGCAAATACTAGTCTTGGTATTAGTCGTGATTGGGTAGGAGATAATTTAGGTGGGAAAAACGCTCTTAGTGTATATGATAACGCCGCTGAAGTAGGTCGATTAGCGTCACGATCTTTGAAATTTGTGCATCAGGTTGTTCGAGAAAACAGAGAACTAATGCCAGCGTTAGGTCGTTGGTACGATGGCATGCTAAAAGTAGAGGCCACAAGAAATGAAATTAAACGAACATTTCAAGGTATTAGAAAACAAGTTAGAGAGCTTGGTAAAGGACGGCTAGCTGTTATTAATAAATTTCTTGGCGATTCTACCTTTGACCAAAAATGGGGGTATGACCCTAAAGAGTTTCACCCCGATTTATTTGCCAATAAAAAAATAGAAATAGATTCTGTAAAAAAAGAACAATTTAGTAAGTTATCTCAAGACGAAAAACAACTTGTTGCAAATATTTTTGCCCACGGTGAGCGAATGCGTCAACGAAAAGTTGCTCTTGCTAAAAAACTTGGTGTTGAAGGTATTTTCTTTACCGAAGCAGGCTTAGAAGGGCCATATGCTCCGCTAAAAAGGTTTGGTGGGTATGTCGGAGAATTAAAAACTGCTCGATTAGCTCAAGCTGAGAGAGATGCAAAAGCTCCAGGTGCATCTAAAAAGAAAAAAGATTTGTACGAAAACTTAAAATCAGACCGAAACCATTACATGATTAGTTTTTTTGACACTCCCGCTATGGCTACCCAATTTGTCGATGCAAATAAAAAGAATTACGCATTTGGTGCAACTTCAGAACGTGCTCCAAGTATTGACAGCGACCGTGTTTCTAACTCAGAAGTTTACGAAAAAGTAATGGGTGCGTTAGCCGCGAGTAAAGACGCAAACATGGATTCTAACGCAAAAACTGCTTTTAGGAATATGATAAAAAACATGTACTTCCAATCGCTAGATGAACGTAGCGCTAGAACATCAGGAGCAAGACGTTTAAACAGAGCTGGTTACGAACAAAACATGGTTAGATCTTTCTTAAACCACGCGACATCAGAAGCTACAATGATAGCGCACATGGAAAATGGTACTGAGATTAACACTGCATTTAGAGACGCTGAGAACTCAACTAAAACTGAAACAGGTGAACTACGTAACCCAGAGAAACAATTCGCGTTTAATACAATAGCGCGTCATTACAATAAAATGTTAACGCGTGCTGAAACTCCTATCCAAGACCGTATAACAATTATGAACTCTGTTTATATGCTTCTTACAAGTATTGGGTATCATTTAACAAACGCAACTCAACCTGGTATGGTTACTGTTCCACGTATCGCAGGAGACTTTGCTGATTATACTGGTGCATGGAGTGGGTTATTTCGTGGGTATAAGCAAGCCAGACAGTCAACTGGGATTGGTTTAAACTTAGAGCTTGATATTGATCTTACTAAAGTATCTCCTCAGTACAAACGTATTCTTGAAATAATGAGAGACAGAAATTTAATTGACCAAGGTATGGAGGAAGACGGAACATTTGATCGTTTTAATACAGGGTACGAAAGCCTTAATAGAGCATCAGATACTTTAGGAACTGTAACTTCTAAATTATACAATGTAGCTAAATTTGTCGAAGCTCAAAACCGTATATCTACTGCTGTAGCGGCGTATGATATGGCAAGAGCCAATCCAACTAAACTCGCTGAAATGAAAATGACAGCCGAAGAGTACGCAATTGCAGTTGTCGAAGATACACAAGGTGATTTTTCTCAGCTCGATGCTCCATTGTTAATTAAGTCTTTGCCAAAAATTGTAACACAGTATCGTAAGTACCAACTTCTCATGGCGTGGCATTACACTAACGGTTTCAATCAAGCTTTCAAAGGCGAAACCCCGCAAATGAAAGCCGCTGGGAAACGTGTATTAGCTTATTCATTAACGCATGCAGTTATGGGTGCAGGAGTAACAGGTGTTCCATTAGCGTCGCTTGCGTTTTGGGTTAGTACTCTTTTGGGTGTTGGCGATGACGAACCAATGGATATGGAGCGTTGGATAAAAGAAAATATAGATGACGGAGTTTTAGGCACAGCACTTTCTCGTGGTGTTTTCACTACATTTGGTGTGGATCTAAGCACTAAATTAAATCAGTCAAAAATATTTCATCCTTTACCTTACGCAGATTTTCAAACTGGGGAAGCTGGGGCAAAAGATATTATTATGGGACTTGTTGGGCCTGCGGGTACTACAGGGGTTAATTTTTTCCGAGCCGCAGAACATTACAAACAAGGAGATTTACTAAAAGGTATAGAGTACTCAGTACCAAAAGGTATTCGCTCAGTCGCAGAAAGTTATCGTCTAGCAACAGAAGGTTACACTACACGCGCAGGAACTGTGCTTGTCGATCCTCGTGAAATAGATACATACAGTTTACTTGTGAATGCAATGGGTATTCCAGCTACTGAAGTTAATAAGATTAAATGGACAAGAGGTCAGCAATATGAACTTGAGCAGTATTTTGGTAAAGAAAGTTCAAAAATTCGCAAAAATTATATTGAAGCTACACGTAATAGAGACCGTTCTGCACAAGCAGAATTAAGGCAGGAGTGGAGAGAACTTCAAAAAGGGAAAGATCGTGTACGACCGTTTTTTAACGATGCTCCTGGGGCTTTAAAACGACAAAGTGTTAGCGTTCTAATTAAAGCGCCGAGAGCTAAATCAAGATTAGAAAAAAGAGAACAAGCCAAATTTGGGAACTAAATAAAAATGCACTTTAACAGTTTTGTAAAAGAAAAAAAACTTGCTAATCCTATATACTGTTGCGTGTGCACAAAAGAAATAAATAACATAATGGATAGCCACGACCCAGAACCTTTATTCCAAAAACCAAATAGGGTTTGCAATGTGTGTAATGAAGTTGTTGTATCAATACGATTAGAAAAAATAAGAAAAAGGGAACAAGTATGGCTGGGATGAAAGGACACACAATAAAAGGTGGGCATAAACGTGCTACTAAATCTGGAGCGGGAATGACCAAAAAAGGTGTTGCTAAGTATCGACGTGATAATCCTGGTTCTAAGTTAAAAACTGCTGTTACAGGTAAAGTTAAGAAAGGAAGCAAAGACGCTAAAAGGCGTAAATCTTTTTGCGCTAGATCAGCAGGTCAAATGAAAAGATTCCCAAAAGCGGCTAAAGATCCAAACAGTCGATTACGTCAAGCTAGAAAAAGGTGGAAATGCTAATGAGTTTATACAGAAATATACATGCAAAAAAGAAACGTATCGCCGCTGGTTCAGGTGAAAAAATGCGTAAACCAGGCACTAAAGGTGCGCCAACTGCGGCAAATTTTAAACGTGCCGCTAAAACAGCAAAAAAGAAAAGGAGCTAATCAATGCCACAAGTGGGGAAAAAATCATTTTCGTATAGCAGTGCAGGAAAAAAGAAAGCTAAAGCTTACGCCACTAAAACTGGTAAAAAAGTTGTGAAAAAGCCTATGGCTAAACGAATGGGTAGTAAGAGGTATTAACAAATAACCTCCCTGTTGGCTACGCCAACCACCTCAGCCCCCGATCCCAGTTCGGGGGTTTTTTTATGACTGAGAGACGTTTGCCGTTGTGTCGGCTTTCTCTGGAGCAGTAGCTAGCCCTACACCCACACCGTCCATCAGTTTATGGTACTTTAACTCATAACAGCGAGACATACCGCTCGGTATAGTAGAACCTTGACCGAGATACATTCTCTTATTAGGTTCTCCAGTTGGTTGCATTACAAGATAACCTGAATTATCTAGTTCGTCGCGTAGTGCTTTTGGCGCAACACTATTCTCCTTGCACCAGTCAGCGAGAGCTTTAACTGAAATAAACGCTTTGCGGTCTTCCGTACACAACCGTCCTGCAGGCGGAGCACGTAACGGCATCGACGTATCTTCTTTGTTTGTGTTCGCAGATCCTAGCCGCTTGGTAACGATGAGTCGTCCGTGTAATGTAGCAATGAATGTAGCAAGGTGTTCACGTATATCTGTGTTAACTTCACGCCTGCTTTCACGCATCTGTACTACTTGAGCAGATGCCCACTTCTTCATTGCGTTTACATCAAACGAAACTAGCCCAATCTTTTCTGCAATCTTACCCGCAACTAACGCTGTGACAATTGTATCACGATAGAAACGTTCCTTGTTATCGTCTTCTGATTGTGGATTAAACTTACTTCTTGCGGCTACTATTTGCCGTCGTACCCAATCTTTGTTTTTTATAATAAAACGTATGAAAGGAAGACATGCTTCTCCGTAAACATTATCCATGTGGTGTTCGACAAAAGACTGAGTAATATCAGGAAACGTATCTTTTACAAAACCTTCAGACAACGGTACTTCAAAGAAGCGTAACTGTGTTGCTTCAACCTTATATCCAGCAGGTAGTTTTGCGATGCTTTCTAAAATACTATCGTTAGAAGTAATAAACGAGTTCTTAAACCACTGACCGCCTACTGTAGCAAACCGCCCATTGGTAGATAATCTTTCTTTGTCTCGTCCGTTGGCGAGCGCGTATCCAGTCCTGGTTAGCTCCTCCGACGTTCTACCAGAAAACTCGTCAAGGAGTAGAGGGACAGCACCCATGATTGCG
>Ga0181395_1000599_pt1 | contig 14915 bp, 17 predicted proteins | sample 18SPOviralmetaG_FD_130124 | JGI IMG/M metagenome (GOLD analysis project Ga0181395, IMG submission 130124) | Marine viral communities from the oligotrophic San Pedro Time Series (SPOT) site, San Pedro Channel, CA, USA - 18 SPOT_SRF_2010-12-16 | ecosystem: Environmental > Aquatic > Marine > Strait...
AAACTCTTAGGCATTTTTGACCCTCACTCCATTTGGTTTTCCGAGAATAATTTTCATATGCTTCTTGCCACCGAGGGTTCTCTCGTACCAACCGTCGTAGCCGGGATATTTTCCGTTTGGATGTTCACCGATATATTTTACATCTTTTCCGGGTAACATTTTTTTGATATCTTCAATGTCCGAAACAAACGGAACTTTTTTGTACTTGATCATCACATGTGCCATTCCACCACTTGCTTCTACATAGTTGCCTTTTGTTCTCAGCATCTTAGCGGTTTTATTGATCATCACTTGTTTGGCGGCATCAGTTCCATCAGTTCCGGAACCAGCCAACTTCAATCCCCCCGGACCCTGTTTCCCGAAACGCACTGCATCAATTTCTGGATCGTTGTCAGTATTTGTACCAACCCAAAAAGTAAAGTCAGATGGAAGATCGCTTGGTTTGCTGAAATCAACATGTCCACCGATAGGAGAATATGTTCTGTCAATCAAGTTGAAAATATCTCTAGAGATTTCGTTATTCTTTCCGAGCAACACTCTAGGGATATTTGCAAACTTTCTGTTTGGCAACTTTATCTCTTCTTCTAAAAACTTTCGAAAGGATTTCATTTATCTTCTCCGCCGGTTTCTAAACCGTCTAAAGAAATCTTTTGGATCTCTATAGACTTTTTTGTAAAAATCAGGATCAATATAGTTTGGATACCCATCGCCATCATCGTCATCGCTCACATCAAATGGATCACCAATACCACCCGGACCAAAAACATTTGGAAGATGTGGTGCAATACCGAATGGATCAAGATATGGAGCGACCGGAGCCAGTGGATTTACTCCCGGTGTTGGGGGTGGTCCGGGGTTCGGTGTAAACGGTTTAGATGGATAGTCTGGTCCATACGGTCCTGAGTCTGGGGTTTCAGGATAGAATGGATCTTGTGTGTCTGGATCGTGAAAAATAGGCGGGAGATTTCCCGGCATCACAGGATCTCTCATACCCGGAGGTAATGCTTCACCTTCAACATAACCTCTTCTATTCAGTCTCACTTCTTACTCCAAGTCCCGCCTTCGCCTTTGTACCACTTTGATGCCCAAGCGTTTGCATATGCTGATGGGTAGACATCAAACTTTGCCTTGGCTTTTGCAATGGCTTTCTTCCAGAGAGCAGGGTTGTTTGGTTTGTTTTCACCCTCTCGTAAAAATTTTCCAAATGACATCATCGATTCGTTTTTCTTATCCAAACCTTTTGCTCCTGTTTTTACCATTACTGGTTTTTGTCCCTTTTTAGACTCGCCACCTTTGGCTTTGTCCCCGGCTTTCTTTTGTGCATCTCGTTTACGTCTGACAAACTCTGCTCGTCCTTCTTTTCCGAGTTGCTTGGCTTTCTCAGCGGAGAGACATGCAGAATAGGCATCACCTTCTTTTGCGTCACCACACTTGCCGATACGATCACCGGATGCGTTGAAGCGATCCCAACCACCTTCTTCTTTACCGCCGCCTCCGCCTTTGCCGAACCAGTCGCCAAGTCCAGAGTCTTTGTATACTTCGTTCATGCAATCATCACAACCACAGTTGCACTCTTGCTCTTCTTCGGCTCTTTTTTCTTTGCCATCACAATGTGCTTTTTGTGAGAAACCTTTTGGATTATCACAGTCGATAGAGTCTTTATACTTTTCTGACCATCCTTCACGGAGAACTTCAACTACCTCGTATCCTTGCTTTTCCAACCTTCGAATACCGATACTATCAGTGGCAAACTTGAAGTTACCTTCCTTAGCGTGCTGCATGATTGAGACATCTTTTTTAGGATACAATTTTTTGATACGCTTGGCTTCTTCTACAGCATTTTTGTATCCAAAGACACCTCTAGTTGAAATCCTTGCTTGTTTCATACCTCGTTGATTTGCGGGTAAGTTTAGATACATGGCTTCTGATTCACAATGTGCCTCAGTAACTTTACCCTTCTTCAGAAGTTTTGATACAGGTTTATTCTTTTCCCAGAATTTACATGACCAGTAGCCGGGAGTGGTCTTGTCTTTCTTGTCGGCACAGTTATGTCTTGCACGAAAGTTTTTCAATCGCTCAGGATCATCTCGCTTGATCGAAAGATTTGGATCACCAAACTTGACCATAATCACATTTCCCGAAGACGGATTTTTTACATATACCCCAAACTTTTTCTTGGAGCCGGAAGGAAGACGAAACGGATCGTCAAGTGTTACTTTTTTACCTTGGTATTCTGCCATTATTGTTTCCCACGCATTGTTCCATTTCGATTATGAAATGTCATTGTTCTGGCTGCTCTTCTTGCAAGTTCACCTTCCATGCCAAACGGACCAGATGGCTCAGACGGCTCATCAAGTGGTGGTTCGTAACTCGGCGAATCTGGTGGTGCGTCCGCAGGCGTACTTTTCGGAAGATATGGATTGTCTAGCGGATTGGGTTGTACCTCTGGATTACTCGGATTCCAAAATTCTGGTGGAACGCTTGGCAACGGAATGTCAAAAGGTAGTCCAAGTGGATTATCATCGTCATCGATTTCAGTCGGAATTTCAAAGGGAAGTCTAGGAATCAGAGGATTGTAATCAGGATGCAGCCAGTACGGAACCATAATGACAGGTCCATTCTTTCCTAGTGGATAGTACGGATACAATTGATTGGGATCACCAAAAATTGGTGTTGGATCAAAATCCGGAAGATTCGGATATCTAGGATCAATCGGAATTCCTTCGGGTTCATCAGAACCGGGACCGTAATCTGGACGAGGCCCCGGAGTTGTCCTCGGTCTGCTGAACGGATGGTCTGGTGGGTAGTCTGATGGAAATTCTTCTGATATATTTTTCATATATTTACCTCACCCAAAATTTGCATTTCTATAATCTTCGGGTACTGGAGGCCAATTCCATGCTGGCGGCCACCACGCTGGTGGATTCTCTGCTTCTGGATCTGGCCATGCTGGTGGCCAAGGTTGACCATCTGGCCATCCCGGTGGTTCTGGGAATTGAACTGGATCGTTCCACCATTCTGGTTCATACTCTCGTCCGGGTTCTCCGGGTCTTCCATCTCCGTCAGGATCTCTTTTCGTTATTCTTTTGGGAAGAAATGCTGGTTCTCGTACAGGAATTCTGAGTGGATTTTTCAAAATACTTGGATCTGGAAAAATTCCCGGTTTACCCGGAACAAATACCGGGGGAAGTTGAATTGGATTATCTGGAAGAAAAGGAATCTCTATAGGTGGCTCATCGAATCCGGGAATACCGGGAGTCAAATTTGGAATATTGAGTGGACCGCCGCCACCGGGATTACCATCTCCATCGGGATCCCACCATGTTGGTGTAAAATCAGGTCTTTTGTATGGTCCGGGGTTAGTACCATCTGGATCAAAAATACTTGGATCTCTAACGGGAGCATCAGCAGGGGTACTGGTTGGAAGTTCCGGAATGTACGGATTGTCCATCTCTTCTTCGGGACGTTGGTAATTGTAGGTTCTTCGATTGAGTTTCATGAAACCGTCCCCTTGTCCTGTTATTTAGTGATTCAAACAAGTCGGGAGAAGTTTCCTTGCTTCTGGAAAGTAATCTGATTCTGAAATTTATCAACCAACTGATCTGCCTTATGTGAAATTACAAAAATATGGCTTTGTGTTGAAAGTTTATCCAATAATTTCAAGAAATCGTCCGATCCGATGGCATCCAGCGATGCGTCAAATACCTCGTCAAGAATCAGCAGGTTTGTATTTGCAGAGTTCTTGAGTCTGGATACCTCACGCCAAGCCAGAAGAATGGCAAGATCAATACGCATCTTCTCACCCTCAGAGAACGACATGTACGAGAAGTTATCACGATGCCGACTCTTGATTGTTTCGTTGAAGTTTTCATCCAGATCAAACGAAACATAGAAGTCCATCTCTTTGAGATGCTTGTTTACCAGTGCATTGATAATCGGAAGGTAGTAGCGAATGACCTTGGCTTTGATGCCAGAGTCCTTGAGCATATGTCCAGCATGTGTGAAGGTGTTTCGTTTGATCAAAAGTTCTTCTTTTCTTTTCATCAACTTTTCACGATCAATCATTACGTTATCCAGTTGTGCCTTGACATCTTGGATGTCCCCATCCTCAGACTCTTGTAGTTTTTCTTTTTGATTTTCAATGGTTGTGAGTCTACCCTTTGCCGTTTTTTGCGTTGTCACAAAGGCAATGCGATCCAGCCTCAATTCTTCAATACTTTTTTGCACGGAAGCAATCTCATTACTTCTTTCGATTTGTTTCTTTTCCATGCTGTCAAGTTCTTGCAGTGCTGTCTTCAAAGTGTCAATTACATTATCTGCCTTTACCGTTGCTTCGATACGACTATCTTCAGTGATTTCTTGATGGCATGTAGGACAGTTTTTATTGTCGGTGTAGAATCTGCTATTCTTTTCATTCTCTTTGATCTCTCGATTCATTCTCATTCGGGCTTGAGCATACTTTTGAATACGATCAGTCACGGTCCTTTCATCTGAGATTTTCATAAGAAGATCACTAATTTTTTTATCAATCTCCGTGATTCCCGATTCTGCTGTATTGATGGTTTGATTTGCGACAATGACTTCTTCGTTCAAATTCTCTAATTGCTCACCACTTCTTTTCTCCAAAGATTTGATTAGATTCACAAGACCAGTTCCACGCTCTTTGTTGATAGAAAGATTTCTTGTGATTTCATTCACTTCGTTTTTGACTGCCGATGACTTGTCACGAAGAACAGAGTTCATATTTGAGAACACCTGAATATCAAGAATATCTTCGATGACAGTACGGCGATCTGCTGCCGACAGTTGCATGAAAGGCACAAAGGATGATGCACCCAGAATCACAACCTGTGTGAAAGACTTGTAGTTCATTTTGAGAACTTGTTCCTCCAGCATCTTTTGATAATCTTTAGAACGAGCAATGACATCCATCAACTCCCCATCCTTGAAGACTTCAAATTTCTTTGGTTTGAGTCCTCTATGAATCTTGTACGAAGACTCGCCTATCTTGAATTCTACCTCAACCACACAATCCTTTTCGTTGACAGAGTTCGGAAGTTGTGGAATGTTGATCTTACGAAACGGCTTGCCGAACAATGCAAACGTGATGGAGTCCAGCAGAGCAAAAGACTTGCCGTGTCCATTGAGTCCACTGACAAGCGTGGTGCGGTGACGGTTCAGGTCAATCTCAGTGAAGTGATTGCCGAAGGAGCCGAAATTTTTACATCTGATCTTCTGGAATTCTATCATAAATCGAAACTTTCAAGGAATAAATCCTTGAACACTTCTTTCAATCTTTCACATTCTTCAGGGTCATCACGAAATGACTCATCAACATGTTGATTGATAAGTGTCAAGGTATCGGTGGACAAAGCAGTCTCATCGATGGCTGCTTCATCGACCGGATCATTTGCTTCATTTTCAAGGAAGGTCACGCTCTCTGGAGATTCGGCATATATTCTTTCGAGCATTCGATCAAACTTTGCCGGATTCTTTTTATCGTGAACAAAAACTTTTACGTAACAGTCTTTATATTGTGTGTAATTTAGTTCATCAATATCAAGCGTGTCTCTGTATGGTATCGCATGAAACAGACGATGTGGATTTTCGATAAACTCAATCTCATCTTTATCTGTATCGTAGATATGAAAACCTTTTTTCTCAAACAAATCTGAGAAGGTCATTTGATACGCTGTACCAAAGTAGGACACATTGTTATTTTCGTGCTTTTGGTGGAAGTGTCCGGACCAAACCCTATCAAATCGATCACAGAATCTTGGATCCATTCCTCCATTATGACGCACATTTCTCATCACTTGATATCCGTCAAGTTCAAAGTGACCACACAGAATCGGTGCATCTACATCATGTATCCACTGTAAAATCTCATCTTGATTTTCTTTGTTGACCCATGGAACCATAGCAAAGTTCTTATTACCTAAACCAAGAACAACAGGTTTGGTGTAGATGTGAAAGTTTGGATACTTCGTATCAAACAATTCTTTTGGTGAGTTTACGTCATTTGTATTCTTGAAATAGGTATCGTGATTACCGACGATGCAGTGAACATTGATTTTTTCTTCAAGAAGACGATCCATAAACCGAGTTCGCATCTGATGCAAAGTATGAAAGTTCACATACTTTCGACGATCCATCAAATCACCCAAATGTAAAACCTGAGTAATTCCCTGTTCTTTCATCATCGGAAAGAAGATGTCATCGAAGAATCTAAAAGTGTATTCCAAAAATACTTGGGAATCACCTTTTGCTCCGAAGTGCGTGTCGGTGATGATTGCAATCTTCAAAATAACTCTCCGCCACCTGTGGAGCCTTTAGTTCTTTTCTTTCTTTTCTTTTTTGGTTCGACATTTACAATGTCATTTTCGGTCAACTTCAAGTGAGCAGCATAAGGATTCTTTTGACTGCCATCTGGGTCGAGCATCGCAGCGAGTTCTCCCTTTGCGTCTGCCGCCTCCATGAGTTTGTACTTGATTGTGTCCTGCTTTTTTTCTCGTGTGATACGACGAAGAAATGCGAAGTATGTGATTTGTGTAAAGTATGAAAATGGATTGCTTGATTTTTCAGGATCAAAGTTCTTGGCTGCAATCAGACAATTTTCAATGGCATCACCAACCATTTCATCTCGAAAAGAATAATTGATAAAGTTGGGACGAGTCGAGAGTCTTTCTGCAATGAGAATAAAGCATTCACCAATGTACTCGGTTATCTGCGGAACAAGATCTCCCGCCTCTTCCGCAACTTTGACTTGCTTCTTCCACGAAACAATCTCTTCAAAGAATTTCTTATTGTCGATATAGTGTTCACTCGCCATTTCAATAATCTACCTTCAATTTTTATTATGTCAAGTAATCTTCTGGATTTGGTGACCAATCGGTGTAGGACTCACCACTTCCTTGATCTTCGTTTTTGACAATTTCAATATCTGCTCCATCTTCATCAATGTCATCTATGTCATCCATCACTTCGTCAAGAAAAGATTGCATATTGTCTTCCATTTTATTCATTATTTTTTCTTTATCAGAAAGTTGATCTTGGACTGCCTTCAAAAGACTGTCGATACCACTCATATTTTTCGGAAGTCGTGACATTGTGCTTGATATTTTATTTTGTTCAAGAGAAAAACCTCTGTTGTGTTCGTCATCCAATTTCTTTTGAATCTCGTATGCTTTCAAAATCTCAGGATCCGCGTCGAATATTCCAAGAATATGAGTTTTTTCGATAGTCGCCTTGTTCGGAATACACGCTCGCATCCAGTCGTAGAGAACAATTGATTCTTTTTTCATTCCGCTCATTGGTTCGACATAGTGCATAACCTTCATAACCATAGGTCGATCAACTGTAATTGAATCTTTCTTATTCTGTGTCAATTGTGCAACGATGTCCTCACCACTCTTCAGTTTTAGAATTCTAAAGGGGGTCTTACTCATTCCGTTCTCCTTGTAATGGCATTTTGATAACTTTGTATTCAAAGCCTTCCGCGTCGTATATTTTTTTACGTTCGTAAAAATGACGCAGCGTATGATTGACGTATTTTTTCCATGACAAATCGTCAACTATGTCATAGAGTCGTGCGGTGCTTTTGTGAACAGACTTTCTAAGTTGTCTTCCAATACTCTGTAGCACCCTGACCCGACTCTTTGACGGTGACGCGAACACAATATTATTTAGTCGTTTGATGTTCACACCAGTTGAAAAAGTTCCGTACGATGCAATAATGATTGAATCATCTGTCTGTTCGACCAGTTTACGAGCCTCTTCTCGCTGCTCTACGTCTGTTCCACCGTAGATAAAATGAACTGGTCGATCACAATCCTTGAGCATTTCGTGCAAAACCTTTCCGTGCTTTTCGACAAATTGAAACAGTATGAGAGTGTTGCCTTTTGTATTTTTCGCTAGGTCACAAATAAATTTGTTTCTGCGATTATCTGTCACAATCCATTCTATCTCATCTGCATACTGTGTTCTACGCATGAACTGTCGATCAGTTCCTCCATATGATAGCAAAAGACAATCAATAGTCAAGTCTGAAAGTAGTTTGCGTTCCATCAACTTCTTGGTGGTCACAACTTTCTTGGTTGGACCAAACAAACCTTCGATGACTAACTTGTGTGTCAGTAGTCCGTCAAGTGTTCCGGTCGTTGCAATACGATATGGACACATGGTCAAGCGGGAGAGGATTTGTTTCAATGATTTCGATTTGAACAGGTGTGCTTCGTCGCCAAAGACAGTCCCAAATTGTTGAAAGAATTCTTCGGGCATGTTTACTAATGATTGCCATGTTGATATCACAACTCGACTGCGAGTTGCTTTTTCCTTTCCTGAGTAGAGCATGTGACAATGCGTTCGGGCGTTCCAGCCCTCTCCGCCATACTCGATAAAGTCGTGAAACATTTGTGAAACCAGACCCACGGTGGGTACGATAACCAAAACCTTTTTGTCCTCGGGAGTAAGGTTCATGAAATGTCTCATAAGTGTATAAATGATCAAAGACTTGCCAGAGCCAGTGGGTGAAAGAAGCAAACATCGCTCGGTGTTCATACCGTGGAGTATGGCTTCCTTCTGGTGTTCGTGGGCTTTGACCGCCTTCCCCCCTATTTCAATGTTCAAACCGCTCATAAGCGATTCTAGGTGGCTCTTTGACCATTTCTTTTTTGTTCTATTGGGCTTTTCTAAAGTATACCCACGATCTCTACAGAACTTATCAACATATGATTCAAGTCCTGTGTAGATTTTCTGTGAATACATGTTGTAAAGTTTGATCTGCCCGTCCCACTTCTTTGCACGATAGGAGGGCATAAACTTGTGACCGGGAACTTTGAACGTAAAAAAATCAGACAACTCTTTTGCATGATGTCTCTCACATTTTACTTTGATATTACAGGAGTCCAAGTCCTCGATCACATAATCTGGCATACATTATATTTATCCCCCAGATAAAAATCTACGCCACTCAATCGCGTTCTTGATCTTGGTATGTCGGAAGGTAATCTCTTTCACTACATCCTCAAGATATTCTACCATTGATTTGATGTAGGTGATTACTTCTTTTCTTTTGCAGAGATCTTCATCACTGTTCAAAAAGATTGGAATGTCCTGTTTGAGAATATTATGTTGAAAAGGTTCCCATCCTTTTTGCTTCAGAGTATCCTCGTCCATTTTTCCTGTATAGTATTCCCACTTCAGACGATATAGACGATTGTATTCATTCGTCGCTTTTTCGAAACGTAATTTTGAATCATGGTATAGATTCAAATACTTGTTATGAAGTGTTGGGAGACGAAGGGATTCTATGTCCAGTTGCGTATCATCGATACGAGCATCAGCCTCTACCATCTTTCTAATATCACTTAGTTCCATAATGTAATCCTTTTTCCCTTTTCTCTCGTTGACACTCGGATTATAAGAGTAACCAAGGGCTTGTCAAGAGAAAATCAGATAGAAAATCCAGATTCCGGTTCAACGAAGTCGTAGGTGTCGAAAGCGAAAGAAGCAGTCGCAGTAAACGGAGCAAGATCATTGATTGAAGAATCGAATTCTAAACCAGTCAAAGAGACTGGAAATATATTTCTAAACTTGATATGCAGATTAGCGTTACTTTTGCTATCCAACAAAATAAGTTCAGCGTCACGATATTGATTATTGAAGTTTTTTTCATGCCCCTTGTGGTCTTTGATCAGATAGATGGACTTCATCCAATCTTGAATCTCTCTCCAGTTGGACATATTTTCATCAACAAGGAATCCAATTTCAAGATTATCAAAAGTAACTTTTGTACTTGGAATCTTGAGAGAGGAGAATCTTGTAGGTTGCTCGATTGCACTTTGGGAACCGAATCCGGGCAATGTCACAGTTTGACAAAAATAGTTGAATGTATCAAATCCTTGAATTTGAAATCTAAAATAGTTTTGATACAGAAAGTTTACATTTTCAGGCTGCTTACGCTTGAGCGTATTCGGTTTTGAGGTTTCTGCACCGAAAGTAACACCGGGAAGATTGAACCCGTTGGTCATGATCGAATCTTTGGTTGCACCCGTAAAAGTAAATTCTTCTCTAAAATCCAAAAATGGATTCTTTTCAAAAGTTTTTGGATCACTCATATGAGTATTTAGGGTAAAAGATAAGAGGGGCTTTCGCCCCCCTTACCTTGTTGAGTTAGACACTCTATCTTAGACTCTCGCACCATGGAGGTTGAGAATACGGAAGATTCTATAGTATTGGTTATTACCAAAGGCATTCGAATTGTGTGGATCCGAACGATCAGTTCCGCCACCAGAGACGAATGGGTTGTTGACAAGACCGTAACGAGTCTTGAAACCAATTCTAGGTTGGAAGTCTTCTTCACCAACGGCACGCACCATTTGGAGCGGGACGTATGGGCAGTAGAACATACCAGCGTCATAAGGGCTAGTGCCTCTATATCCAACACAGACAAAATCTGAGCCAGAGTTGGTGTAAGGATCAATGTAAACCTTGATCTTACCATTCAGAGTACCAGCAAACGTGTTACCAGTATCATCAACATCGAGGTTGATGTCAGGTGTTGGGGTCAGGTTCAAGAAACCAGACATGGCAAGTGCCGAAGCGACATCGGAAGTCGTGACGATAAAGTTACCCTTACCACGACGAGTTTCCTTAGCGATGACGTTTGCTTCACGTTCGATTTGGAACATCAAGCCACGGAACTTCTCAGCACTCCAACGACCATCGGAGTCAGATTCGACATCATAGATGCCGCCGCCGCCGAGGGCACCGAATGCGGTGACACCAGAAGAACGGAATCTAAGATCAGTTTGCTGACATCCGAGTTTCGCATTTCTGTAGATCGAACGAACAACTTCACGGTTGATTTCAGCAAGGATTTCAGCCGAGAGAATGTTAGCCAATTCAGTTTCAGCATCCAGACCGTGAACAGCCTTGAGATCCTGAGCGAGTTCGGAGGTGTATTCAGCCTTCAATGCACGAGTCTTAGCAACCACGGATTGACGGTCGATTGAGAATGACATCTCACTGAAGGTACGATCTGCTTCTTCGAAGAAGGAAGAGGTAGCACCCGGCAACGCTCCTTCAAACGAGAGAGTAGATGCTCGGGCGGTGGTAAGACCAGAACCGAATGAACCACCAGTAGCAACACCCTGTCCAGCAACACCGACAGAACCGCCTGCATTACCGAGAGGGTCACCAGTACCACCGGAGATTGGGAAACCAACACCAGCAGCAGTGCCAGCCTGACCCGTGTTACGGGAGAAGCCGGTAGGTGCTTCGTCGAAGAGTGCTTCGGCAGAACCTTGACCACCCAACTTAGACTTCATTGCAAAGATAAGACCCGTAGGACCAGACATAGGCTGGACACCACAGATATCATAAGCAATCAAGTTAGGCATTGATCGACGAACGAGTGAGATGAGAACAGGGTTGAAACCTGCAACGCTAGAGAAAGCACCAGAGGTGTCACCATAAATGGAGTCAACCCCGGAGTGGTTACCAATTTCGGCTTCCATAAGAGCCTTTTCTTGGTTTTCAAGGATAATCGCAGTAACATTCTTGCGATAATCATCCTTGATGGATGGGAGGTCGTTGTGTTCGATGACGGGTTGCCACTTATCACGCAGGCCTTCGACTAAAAGTGTGTCAGACATTTTTTTTCCTTTCGAAAGAGTGTCTAATTAGGAAGTGGTTCGATTCTTTTCAATCTTTGCGGATCGAGAAAGAGCGGAAGAATAAGCCTCCATCGAACGAGAAAGATCTGGTTGAGTTTCTTCAACTGCTTCTTCTTCGGTCATGGAAAATTCCTCAACAAGAGGAGTTTTTTGGGCAACATAGGAGTCACTGGAACCATCAGCAACGGACTGTGTAAAGAAATTTTCCTTCAGAATGCCCAACTTTTGAGCAAATTCTTGAGGACTGTCGAAATCAATCTTTTCAGCAAGGTTTCTAAAACGATGCTCTTCCGTCTGGGTCAAATCCTTAGTGTGGGATTCGTAGACGGCTTCAGCAGATGCCTTAGCACCCTGTGCTTTGAGTTCAACATTTTGCTTGTATGCCTCATTGAGTCTTGAATTCAATTCGTAAACTTTGTGATTCAGTCCTTCAACAATGTCGTAGGCTTCATCGGGCATATTGATGTAATGGGTTTCGAAAAGTTGCTTCAAACCCATCATGAATGATTCGGTGATATCGGAACGAATGCCAGAGTCGATTGCAACTTGATTTTCTTTCATCCAGTTTTCGACAACATAGGAGAGGTATTCGTCCATCTTATCAGCAAGAGCATCTGCTTGTTGACGAAGTGCAGTTTGGAATTCTTCGTACATTTCAGCACGAACATCTTCCATCTTCATGTCAACAGCAGCGTTGAACACAACGGCAGCCTTACTCTTGAAGTCTTCAGAGATTTCATCACCATCAAAGAGACTACCAAAATCAGCAGACTCATAGTGAGACATCTTCTTCTTCTTCATGGTTTCTTCTTCTTCTGTTTCAAACTCGTCCAAGTCATCAACAGGATCAGCACCACCAGTAACAGGTTCAGCAACCTTTGGTGTAGTACCATCAGCAGAGATGGGTCCACCCTTCATGCCGGGAACTTCTGCAACATCTTCGGCTTCTCCGCCGGAAGAATGTCTTCTCTTCTTAGCGGTAGGCTCGGTTGCATTTCTAGCACCCTTCATCGCACTAAGTTTTCGTGGATCGGTATGTGATTCTTCGCCGAGGATTTCTCGGGCGGTTTCTAATGCTTTGTCAAGACTCATGTGAACTCTCCTATGTGTTCTTTTTATTTAGCGAATTATAAATTTCGCAGAAAATCTGCGAAGCAATAAAGTTTCGCTTCTTCAAGATTTCTTGAAGCCGTTTTTTCGATGACTTTTTTATGTGATTCAATAACTTTTGATGTGAGAATACCGTTTTCCCACACCCATTCTTTTCCTTCCATGATGCCTTGAACGTAGGCATCAGGAGCGGAAGGATCTGCAACAATATCAACTGCGGCAAGAGAGAAGTCATCTTGTACTTCGTTGATACCACCTTTGTTTTGTTTCAGAGAACCCATGCCCCGAGAAGATACGCCGATCTTGACACCCTCTTTGATAAGATCTTTTACAATCTTACCGTATGGAGTATCGAGAACTTTTGCATTTCCGTAGACATCATTACCATCAATGCGAAGTTCCTTGATCAAGTGTGAAACTCTTTCAAGATTGAGTTGAGGACCATCGGGGTGACCGAGTTCTCCCATCGCTCGTCTTGGCTTCACATATTCATCATTGTATCGACGAACTTCGTTCATCAAAGTTTTGTTTGGATAGACGCGACCATTACGATTCTTTTGCTCCGCCTGCATAAAGATACCGTCAATGTGGTATTGCTTCTCACCATTTACTTCTTCGGTGACAAGATTGATGTTGTCATTTACTTCTGTGATTAGTAACATATGTTTTCCTTAGAGTGGTCTTTGGGGTGATTCAGGGTTCCCATCATCGCCAGTGGTGTCGGGCTGATCAGTGGTTCCTTGATCCTCAGTAATGTTTTCCATACGTTCTAGAACTTTGCGACGTTCCTCTTCTGACAGTTTTGACAACCTGTTGTGAGACAATGCTCTAGCGGCGGCTTCTTTGAGTGACTGTTGTTGGCGGTAATTCATTTTTTTTCCTTCAAATATTTCCTTGCGAGATTGCATTTCTTCTACGAACAAGGTCTGCAATGTTTGCTTTGAGATTCTGCGAAAAAGGATTCGACAAAGGAAGCCTTTTACTATCATATCTATGCGTTGAGAAGATTGGATCATCTTCTCGGGTCTGTGGTTTTTGTGTTTGACTCGGATCTCCTTGTCCGATGGAATCACCACCGGACATTGTTTCTTCTTCATCATAGTCTTCAAGATCATATTCATCAAAACCACGATCAAGATCAGTGGATGTGAGAGAACCGGCTTTTAGCCTCTGGACAGGAACAGCACCCGTGCCTAAACCAAAATCAGCACGCTTTTTGATTTCACCTGTGAGTTCGTCGTATCGATCTTCGGGAGCCGCTTTGGATCCCGGTTCTCTAATACTGGTTGACGCGGATGTGTAAGGATCAGCGGAACCGGGACTTTCCAAGGGATTCCCTTCTAATGGTCCCATTGGATCAGGAAGTCTGGATTTAGGATCTTTGTTTCTAAAACCTTTGAATTGAAAAGGAGAAGAATCCTTTCCTACTTCAATATCCTTCTGACCCGGTGTTTGAAATGCCCTCAGATTTTTTTTTTCGGAGAGTTCATCATGGGTGGCATGCCGCCCATTCCACCTTGCTGCTGCATCATCTTTTGCATCATTTTCTTCATCATCATAGGATCCATTTGTGGCATTTCACCTTCGATGCCGGGGAAGTTTGGACGAAGTGGATCACGGGTGATCTTGGGTCCGGGGTATCCACCGGGAAGACCACCGGGACCGACTGGAACACTTGGATCATTAGGATCTACAGGATCATTGATACCGGGACTTGTTGATGGTGTTAGTGGATTACTTGGTGAACCCAGTGGAGCATCATCGGGAGTGCTTACAGGCATGTAAGGATTCCGGAATCTAGACGGTCTACTAGGAGGATTCTCATTTGGGAGATCAATAGGCTCACGTAGTTCATATGGATCGTAAGTCGGATCGGTATTGATTGGTCCTCTTGGACTGAAAGGACTTGGAATAAATCGTGGAGTTCCAATCTCGGCTTCAACACCATCTACTGGAGTATTGCCCGGAGGAACACCGGGGAAACCGGGATTCGGAACAATCTTAGGACCGGGACGACCACCTACTGGTCTGGGATCATAGGGAAAGTCGGGTGGGAAACCAATTGGATCACGTGTGATCTTAGGACCGGGACGACCACCTACTGGTCTGGGATCATAATCAGCGGGA
>Ga0181395_1000605_pt1 | contig 14874 bp, 12 predicted proteins | sample 18SPOviralmetaG_FD_130124 | JGI IMG/M metagenome (GOLD analysis project Ga0181395, IMG submission 130124) | Marine viral communities from the oligotrophic San Pedro Time Series (SPOT) site, San Pedro Channel, CA, USA - 18 SPOT_SRF_2010-12-16 | ecosystem: Environmental > Aquatic > Marine > Strait...
ACAAGAGTTTGGTGTAGTTAAATATTATAAACCACAAACATTAAATCCAACTGGAACACTTGGTAAGTTAGAACAATGGTTAGATAGTAAAGTTGATATAGCTTTCAAACATTTAATGACTAAACCAAATGCTTATTTATCTAGGTCTGTTGTATGGAAACAATATAGATGGCAATGGATTTCTGATAACTTTGGAAGTATGTCTGATGATTTACAAAAACAATTTATTAAAGAAGCTAAAGAAGCTAAAATACCTAAAAAAGTTATTGAAGAACTAGAAGGATTAAAAGGAATAGTATCTGCACAAAAAATAGATAACTATGATTTAGCTAATACACAAAGTAGAGCTTATGGTTTAGCTGCAACAAAAGAACTTTTATATGATGCATCTAAAAAACATTTAATATCTGATATAACTAGAAACATATTTCCATTTCCTGAAGTATGGTTTGAACTTGCACAAACATGGAGTAAGTTACTTATAGCTAATCCTTATAGAGCAAGACAAGCACAATTATTTGTAACAGGTGCTAGAGGTTCTAATGCTAATAGTTATGTAGGAGAAGGTTTCTTTGCACCTGACCCTAATGGTTCAGGTTCAGAAATGTTTGTATATCCAGGTTCAGATTTCTTAACTAAATCTATATTTGGTGAACAATCTGATGTACGTGTTGCACCTAAAGGTTTTGTTCAAGGTATTAACTTGTTAGGTCAAGGTTTTATACCTGCACCATTACCTTATGTAGGTGTTATTGCAGATAAAGTATTACCTAGACATGGTTTAGGAAATGAAGTTAGAGGATTACTTTATGGTGAGTTTGGACCTCCAAGAGCATCTGATGTAGTTCCTTTACCTGCATGGCTTAAAAAAATACAAGCTGCTGTTGGTGTAGGAGATGAAGCACAACAATTACGTGCATCTACAACTATTGATATATATAAATATGGTAAAGCTGTTGGTAGAGATAAAGCATTAGAAAAACAAGGTAAACTACAAAAATACATAGATAAGGGACTTACAGTAGATGAAGCGTATTTAGAGTATTCTAAATTTCAAGCATCTAAACTTTATTTATTTAGAGGTGTATCACAATTCTTTTTACCTACAGGTTGGACACCAAGATATTATATAGAAGATAAAAATGGTAAATGGTGGGGAACACAAGTACTTGCTCAAGAGTTTACTAAATTAGTTGATGAAAACGATAGCGATACTATAGCTGCGTTTAATGATTTTGTTGCTACATACGGTATAGAACATGGTTGGTTAACTGCACCTAAAACACAATCTAAAGTAGGTAGACAATCATTTACTGATAGGGTTATGGAGTTTCAAGCAAAACATAAAGAAGTGTTTGATAATTTAGATGTATCAGGATATTACGTAATACCTGATAGTCCATATGATGAACGTAATTATTCACAAATGTATGATGCATTTAATAAAGGTGACATAGAAACATTAGACCCTGAACAGTATCAAAGACAAGTAAATGACACATTAGGTTATTACAGATATACAGCTTTTAAAGAACAAGTAGAAGCTACAGGTGCTACAAGTACAGAAAAAACAATATTACTTAGAGTATATAGAAACTATTTAATAAAGGAATTACCAGGATTTCAACAAGATTATGGATTAATTAATCCAGTTAAATCAAAAGAGGTTTTACGAGAAATGCAAGATAAGTGGTTGACAAATGATACAATAATGAGTACAGAGAGCGGTAAAGCATTTGCTGAGTTTAATCCTGTATGGGAACAAGCCCTTTCTATATCTGCTGAGTTATCACCTTCAGATAGTCCTGAGTGGTGGTTAAGCAGTAATGATGCAAAAGCTAAAGCATTAAGACTAGGAGTTGCACAGATTGCAAAGAAAATTATTGAAGACTATCCTGATTTCAAGTATGTTTGGATTGGTGTTTACAGTAGATTATTTAGAGATGATACAGAAATAATGGGTATTATAAGTGGATAAAATAAACGAATTATTACAAGAAAACTTTGGTATAACAGCAGACCAAATAGATAGTGCTGAAGCTAGACAAGCTCTTGGCGGATTTTATGACAGAGTAGTAACAGCTATTGAACTTGAAGACCCTACAATTATAGATTTTATTATTGAAGAAATAGAAGCAGTACAAGGACAAGCAGGTGGTGCAGGACTTGTTAATGAAAATGAAGTACAAAATATAGTAGATGAAAGTGTTAATCAAGCATTAACTCAATACAATCTTGACCCAAGTTTTTTAAGTGAACGTGGTTATTATGTTTATGACCCTGAAACTGGTGGATTAAAACAAGTAGAAGTAGCTAGTGCATTTCCTGATGGCTTTGCTTCACTATATAACATAACTTTACAACCTGAATTAGTTGCAGGATTACAACAAGATTTAATTAGAAGTGGTGTAGTTGAAGCTGATTACTTTGATGATGAAGATGAGTTTGGTCAAAAAACTGCAAACGCTTTATCTGTTGTTTTAGATTATGCAGATACAAATATATTTATTGATAAAGATAGTGAACAAGGTGAAGCACTTATAACAGAATATGGTACAGGACATTATGGATTTTTAGAAAATGAAAGCAGAGATATTATATTTGCTAGAGCTGTACTTGATTTAGCAGTAGAAGCATTAGGTAGAGATGTACGTTTACAAGAAGAAGCACAAGAAAAACTTAGAGATGAAGAAGCAACACAAGTACTTGCAGCACAATATACAATACCTACTTATGCAGAAATGGACGATACTCTTGATGAAATATTTAATCAGTTAGTACCTAGAGAAGCTACTGCAAAAGAAAAAGATAGATACGTTACTGCATTAGCAACACAGTATTCAACAAGATTTAAAGAATTACAAGCATTACAAAAAGCAGTACGTACTAAAAATATATTTCAAGATGCAGATATGTCAGTATCTTTAGAAGGCAGAGAACAAGTAGTACCTGAACAAGAATTACGTACAGATATATTTCAAATAACAGACCCTGAAGCTGAAGTAACTCAACAAATAGAACAAGATTTAGAAGGCGAAATGTCTGCTATTGAACAAGGTAATGCAGCTAGAAGACAACAAGCAGCATTAATACAAGCTATGATTGGACAGTTATAATGTCACGTGACCCTAAACAAGACCCTTATTATAATCCTGATTTTTCACCAGAAGTTAATGAAGTAACTAATGATTTTACTTATAAAAAATTTAATAAAAAACAAATAACTGGAGATGCAGTAATTATTAAAATGAATGATGGAATGAAAGATTTTGATGTTTTGTTAATACAAAGAAAAAGAGGTCCTCATCAAAATGGATACGCTTTACCTGGAGGTATTTACGAAGAAGGAATGGATACTATTGAAGACTTTATAGGTAGAGAAGCATTAGAAGAAGTGGGTTTACAAACAACAGATATTGTTGATAGTTATGATTTATCTCCTAAATTAAACAGATTTGACTGGGACGCTAGAGCAGGTAAAGGTGTTGATGTATACGGAAAAGTATTTGTAGTAGATAGTAATTTTATTCCTATTGCTTCTGATGACGCATTATCTGCAAAGTTTGTAAATATAAAACAAATTACAAACAAAAATATTGATTTAGCATTTGGTCATGCAGAATGGATACTTGATAGTTACAAAGGTAAAGATGGTTTGCAAGGACAAGGTTTTAATGATACTAATAAAAATAAACTGTTTGATATTGTAGAAGAAAATACAAAACGAAATCAAGAATTTATTGTAGAAGTTAATAAAAAAAGAGAGTCTGATAATTTTAATGCTATTGATTTATCACAAGATACAAATATTAGAAATACATTTGATGCAGAATTTGAAACAAATTTTCCACCTGACCAATTTGAAGGTGAAGGACCAATAGAAACTACACCATTTGATGAACATATGGCAGCAACAACAGATGCTGAAATAGCAGAATGGTATGGAGAAAAGTATGGTAAAGATTATATTACTGATACTAAAACTATGACATCTTCACAAATAAATAATATAAACACAGAGTTTAAAACAGATGTAGCAAAATCTTTTGTAGACGATACAGATGAAGTTGCATTGTCTGCTAGAGAATGGCTTAATGAAAACACATCAAGAGGTGTAGACCCTACAGCACAAATGGACGATACATTAAAAGCATTAGAACAATCAAACGCTGATATGTTTCCTGATGAAGTAATTGATACAATAGATAATATACCTGATGACATTGTTATAGATACACCTAATGCACCATTAAAAGGTAACCAATTAAAACAAGTATTAAAAAACAGATTAAAAAAACTTGCTATTGGTGGTTTAAATTATTTAGATATGTATGAATTAGGTTTAATTGGATATGCTGTAGCAGAACCTGCTGCACAAAAATTATTAGAACCAATAATGCCATACATTGTACCTGGATATAAAGCACCTAAAAATAATGAAAGTTACAAAGACCAAGTAATAGCTAATTTACAAGAAACAGCTAAAATATCCCCAACTGCAAAGTTAGTTGAAAACATGCCTGAAAAAACAGAGTATGAAAAACTTGATAATTTAGGGTATGGTTGGCTAGGAAAGATGTTAGATAGATGAGTGAAATAACTTACGGACCTAAAGGTACACAGATAATAGTAGTTGAAGGTGCTAAACAAGACGAAGAAGGTAATTTAGTAGAAGGCAGTAGAGTAGATACTGTTTATTATTTAGGATACCAAGATGCTAATGGTACTTTCTTTTTGTGGAATGTACCTGCTAATGAAATATCAAATGTAACAGATATAAATGAAGAATTACAAAGAGGTGCATTAGAACAAGAAATTATTAATACATTACCTAATACAAAAGTATCTTTAACAAACTTTAATAATTTAAGTATTAGTGGACAAATAGTATCAGCAGGTAGCTATACAGAACTTAAAACAGATTTAGAAAATATAAGTCCTGTGCAATCATTTATTGAAGATATGAACACGATTGCAGATGAATTATATTGGTGGAAAGATAGTGAATATGTAAATATAGTGCAAGAAAACTTTGCTGAAACAGGAAGTTACGAATTAAACGCTTCACAAATGGCAGAGTTTTTAACTAAATATCAACTTAGTAAAGAAGAATATAACGGTGCTATAGAAAGAGCTACTAACCCTATTGGTTATGGAGATAAAAAAGCTCAATACTATGACACAATTAAATCTGATGCACAAAAACTAGGTGGTGTAATATCTGATAAAGGTGCTATGTATCTTGCAGAAAGATGGGCAAGTGGTAAATATACATCTACTAAAGTATCTCAACAATTAAATGCAGCTTTAGATGATTACTCATCATTTACTATGGATACAGGTTTTGCAAATGCAGTTGGAGATACAACAAAAATTACAACTAATGAAACTAAAGTACAACAGTTGTTAGATACTTATGTACCAAAACATTTACATACAAACTTTACTATTGCAGAAGAAGCAGGTAATTTACGTAATATAGGTGGATACGAAACTAAATTAATTGAAAAAATGAAAGATGTACGTTTTGCACAATACGGTATGTATGACCGTGATATAGCTTGGCAAAACATTGTAAACAATTATGTGTCACAAGCATCTAACATTTGGGGTGTACAAGCATCAGAAGATGACCCTGAAATACTTAACGCTGTTAGAGAAAATAATCAAACAGAAGCTATACAGAAATTTAGACAAATAGGTTTAGATAGAGGTTATCAAACTACAGTAAATAGTTTTGCTAGTGATATGGCAGATGCTTTTGGTACAGGCGTAGTTAAATCAGCAGGATATTTGGAGGGTTAATGAAATATAACTTACTTGGACAAAGAGGACCTGAAGGAGAAATTAATCCTGATGCACCTGAAGGTGGTCAATATATATATGACAATCCACCTGGCACAGGAGATAATTTAGGTATACAAACTTCTACTACAAGTAATGGTAGTAGTAGTTCTGTAACTAATGAAGCAGCTATGGCTATTGCTAGAAGTTTATTTAGTTTTTTTCCTGAAGCTGTATTAAAAGAGTATGCAAAATCTTGGGTTAAATATGCTGACCCACAATTAGCTATAGCTGATGTAAGAACTACAACTGCTTGGGAAAATGAATTTGGCTATCTTAAAAGAGAAGATGGTACATTAATTATGTCTGAAGGTGAAGCATTAAGTACAAAAGCTAGTTATAAAGAAACATTACAAGAAGTTGGTATTACAGATACGGAACAATTTAATCAAAAATTTAAAGATTTAGTTAGTGGAGAAGTTTCTGCTGCAGAGTTTCAACAAAGAGTTGACTTAGTATATAGTCAAGTTGTAGACCAAATACCTGAAGTAGAAAGATTATATAGAGAAAGATACAATATTAATATAGACGCACCTACAGTATTTGGTGCATTAATTGATGAAGATATATCAGATAAAGTATTAAAAGGTGATATACAAACATTACAACTACAAGCACAAGCAAGTATTAGAGGGTTTACACAAAACTTTGCTAGATTTGAAGAACTTAAAAAAGCAGGACTTACAGTACAACAAGCTAGTCAATTATATGAAGCTGCACAACCAACAATGGAATTAGCAGAAAACATAGGTAGAGAGCTTGATATTACTACATTAGAAGAAGCTGCTATTGGTGATGTAAAAGCTAGTCAACGTTTAAGTAGAGTACAAGCTGAAGCACAAACTGAATTAGGTGGTGTTAGTGTTGGTGCTGCAAAAACAAGAAGTGGTAAAATAACTGGACTTGTAGAAGAATAGTGTATACTATATGTATAAGTGTTGCGTGGTCCACTCAATGACCTGCAAATCGGATTTCATGCCTACGTTGAAATCTTGTACTTAAAACCGTAGAGTAAAGGACTTTAGTTAGAGCTACAGTATCTAAAGTCAAGTGTGGTCTGTAGCCTCACGATAAGCGTCCACAGGGCTTATCTGCAAGAGTAACACTGTGAGGAGGTACGAAATGACGGAACAAGAATATAATGCTACTGAAGATAATTCAGGTGCAAAACAGATGCGTGAAACCATTAAAAGAAAAGATGATGCTATCGCTGATTTAGAAGCTAAGTTAGCTTCTTATCACGAAAAAGAATTAGATAGTACTGTCAAAGATATTGGTTTAGACCCATCAACAGGTTTTGGTAAAGCATTAAAGCAAGTGTATAAAGGTGACGTAAACAACGAAGCACTTTTAGATTTTGCAAAGCAAGAGTATGGCTATGAAGCTACTGGTGTAACTGGACAGGTAACACCACAATCTGAACAGGAAACTGTAGTTCAGAGTGATGCTAGAGCTAGAGTAGAAGCACTTGAACAAAGTTCACAGTCTGTTGTACCGCAAGATGCAACTGAGCTTTTAAAAAAAGTAACTGAAGCTGGTAACGCAAAAGACAGTATCAGGGCTAAATTAAATTTATTAGACGCTCAGAAGCAACAATAATTTAAGTATAAGATAACAATTTAGTAGGAGGTGCATTGTGGCAGCTATAGGCTCCCCAAGCCCAATCTCAGCTTCTGAGATTAACAACTTTACAGGTGAACTTTTTAAAGTTACACCTCATAGAACTCCTCTATTATCAGCAGCAGGTGGACTAACTGGTGGAAAGGCTATTCAAAGCACTTTCTTCCAATTCCAATCTGTTGATAATGCTGTTGTATCTTCAGTAACACCTGCCGCAGAAGGTGCAGGACCAACTTATAACGGTCGTTCACGTTCTGCTACACAAGGTGTATTGGAAATATTCCATGAAGCAGTACAAGTAACATTTACTGCTCAAGCAGCTTATGGGGAAATTGTGCCATTTGACTTGGCAGCAAACTATAAAAACAGTATTGACAAACTTGCATTAGAGGGTACTAACCCTATTAATGATGAAATGGCAGCTCAACTTGAGTTGGTATTAGAGCTTGTCGCTAAAAAAGCAGAGTTCCAAGCATTCAATGGAACGTTCTCTGACGGAACATCATCTGATAGACAAATGAGAGGTATTAACGCTCATATGGACTTAACAGGTGGCAATATCTATTACAATGATACTGCAGGTAACGGTTCAGGAACAGACCAAAAAATACATTGGGACACCGTAGCAGGTGCTATGAAAAAACTATATGATGCAGGCGCTCCATTAAGAGAACCTGTTCTTTTCATTAGTCCTGCCATGTTGTTGGACCTTAACAAAGAACTTGTTAACCCAACAGTATCAGGTGCTTTAACAGGAGGTATTCTTCCACGTGATAGAAACGTTGGAGGGGTTGACATTGATACTATCGTAACTCCATTCGGAGCTATGGGATTAGCATTGTCTGATTACTTACCTAGTGGCAAAGCGTTTATCGTAGATATGGCGTTTGTTACACCTATCTTCTTGAATATCCCTGGAAAAGGAACCGTATTTATTCGTGACCTTGACCAAGGTGATAATGCAAGAATGGGCAAAGCAGTTTACATGGAAATGGGATTTGACTTCGGTCCTCCTCAGTACCATTGTAATATTTCTAATATTGCCTAAATAAAAACTTGAAGATTAGGGTGGATACTCCACCTCCACCCTTTTCTTCTGCTAAAGTAGGAGATTATGAGTTTTAGTAAATCAATAGCAAAAGAAGCACTTATAGACATTTCAGAAGATGCTAGTAATTCTAAAGTAGTTAATACTGATGGAATGATATTAACAGGAATTATATTTCCTGCAGCAATGACAGGGACTGCTGTAACTTTTGATTATTCTTTAGATGAAACTGCGTTTTATGATGTAGTTGAAACTAATGGTACAGAGGTATCTTATACTGTTTCAGCAGGAAATGTTGTAAGAGTAGAACCTAATGGTTGGTATTTCGCTTCCGCAGGATACTTAAGAATAACATCTAATGGTACAGAAGCTGCAGATAGAAAAATAACTTTAATATTTAGAGCTTCTTAGGGTATAAATGAGTACCACAATAGGAAACCTAATAGATAGGGTTTATAGAGAATATCTTGAACCAAATGATGATGTACAATCTTTTTCTATTTTAAGACTAGGATTAAGTGCAGATGCTGCTGATACTACAGTTAACTATTCTAATGATTATTTAACATCAGAAGAAGAAGATGCATTAGAGCCTGGTGCTGTTGTAGAAATAAATCAAGAATTAATGCTTGTTACATCATTAAGTACATCTGCAGAACAATTAACAGTTAAAAGAGCATGGAAAGGTACTACTTTAGCAGTTCATAGTGTTGATGATATTATTAAAATTAATCCAATATTTACTAGAAAAGCAGTATTCAGTTCTGTATCTGACCAAATTGAAAATCTTTACCCTACGTTATTTGCTGTAGAAACTAAATCAATATCAGCTACTACAGGAATTAATGTATTAAGTGGTGCAAATGATAATTATTTAATAGCACCTATCAAAGCAGTATCACAATATACAGATTTTGATGCAGGACAAGATAGTACAATATCACAATTTAGAGGAGTATCAGTTGAACTTGTAGACTTACCTAATCCATTTACCTATACAGATGATGCAGGTGTTAGCCAAACTGTAACATATACAAATGGTCCAAGCAAAGTAAATGCTATACAGTCTTTCGGTATTACTGCAGGTAAAACTATTTATGTAACTTTCAAAAAAAAATTTGTATCTATTACTGACGAAAGTACAACTCTTTCTTCTGTTGGTTTAGAAAATGAATACGAACCTATTGTTATGGCAGGAGTAGCAGCACAATTAGTATCAGGACAAGATATAACTAATTTGAAAGCAAACTATATTACTGAACAATTCCAAACAATTAATGTTCCTATAGGAAGTTCTAACACAATTAGAAATGCTTTATTACAATATCAACAATTATTAATACAACAAGCAAGAAAAGATTTAAGAGCTAGGTTTCCTGAACCAGTATCTTTTAATAGTATTACTTATCCGAGTACGTAATGCCTAGAGTGCCAACTACTTCAACTATATCTAATCCTAAAAGAAAAGGTTATGACCTTATATTAGATGATTTATTATTTAGAGCAGCTATAGCACCTGATAGACAAATGACTATATCTACTGCAGAATTTCCTAATCAACAAATAAATTTAAAATCTAATCCTGAAGATATAACTACTAATATTGGTCAAATATTTTCTCGGTCAAATTTTAGTGGTGGTCAAGGTTTAGATACTGCACATAGAAGAAATGCTAAAGAAAATGATGTTACTAGATTTTTTGATAGTAAAGGTGTAGATGTATTTCATGGAGATGAAGAAAATTCTTATCATGTACATTTATTACATGAAACATCTGATGTAAATGTAAGAGGTAGCTCTACGCAATTTGCAGGTACTAATAATTATATGGCACAAACTACAGATGGAAAAATGTGGGTAACTGATAATACAAGTGTGTATTACTCTACAGATGGAGATAGTTGGACTGAGGTTAATAGTGGAACAAATAATGCTACACATAACTTTACAGGCATAGCAGCGTTTGGTAACAAATTATTTCTTACTACAAAAAATGGAACATCAGGGTCACAGTTAATTGAGTATGATGGAACAAGTACTTGGAGTGTACGTACTACTGCACAATCTAGTTCTGGTGGATTAACTGGTGTATGGTTTGTTAAAAATAGATTATGGATAAGTGGTAATGATGGAACAGCTGAGTACATTTGGGAAGTAAGTCCTTTTAATAAAAGTTGGAGTAGTTCTGATTTACAAGATGCAGATAGTATTATAGAAGTAGAACCTACACATCAGATTTCAGGTATTGTAGATGGTGGTGGTGCAGTATTAGCTTCAAGCACTGATGGAAATATATATTCTTTTAAACTTACAAGCGGTGCTTTTGTAAATCAAGGTCAAACAAAAATACCATTTGAAGAAGTACATTCTATTGCAGCATCAGAAGGCATTATATTTTTTGGAACTAAAGAAGTTGCTAGAAATGTAGGACGATTATATAAAGCAGAATTAGTAGCTTTAGATAATTTATATGTTCTTGCTAATAGACAGTTAATAAAAGAATGGATTACTGCTGTTGATACAACACCTAAAACAATGTTTGTGTCAAGAGATAGTGTATATATAGGAATAAAAGAAGCAACTAATGAGGCAAATTTGTGGCGATATTATCTACCTACAGGTGGTTTGGCTAGAGATTTACAAACAGTTGGTAATAGTTTTGTTACTGCAATAACACAAAATAACGGTAAATTTATTATATGTGTATCAGGTAGTGATATATATAAAGAACAATCTACCTTTGAAAGCGAAGGTTATATTATATTACCTAACGCAGATTTTTTTACATCAGAAGATAAACAATGGGTTGGTGTAGAAGTAGAACATGATGAATTAGCTGAAGGAAAAAGTATAAATATATTTGTATCAACTGAATATGACACTATTGATAGCCCTACAGATGTTAGGTGGGAGTTAATAGGTCAGTCTGTTACTGGTACAGGTAATGTAGAATATCAATTAAATAGAAATGCTAGATATATAAATACTAAAATTGTTTTAGAACCTAACGTTACAAAAACAATAAGTCCTAAATTTAGAACAGTATCAGTAAGAGCTTTGCCTAGACCTGAACTTATTGTAATAACAGTACCAATAAATTTATCTGACCAAGTAGAACGACCAAATAGAAAAGCATTTAATGTTAGAAATTTAGGAGAAGTAATTTATCAAACATTAAAACAAAAAGAAGGAGATAGTGTTACATTACAATTATTTGAACCTAGCGAAATTATTAGAGGTGTAGTAGAATTTGTACAGTATCCAATCTCTGAAAAATCAGAGAAAGGTTCTGTAACACAATATTGTTTACTTAGAGTACGAGGTGTGAGAGCAGAAGATGCTGCTACAATAGTAACAAGATTGCTAGGTGTAGGACAATTAGGAGTAGCAGGTTTAGGATAAAATGACAGCACAAAAAACTTTAATGCAAAATGCTTATGAAACAACATTAGCTTTAGCTATTGGTGCAGACGCAACAGAAGTAGCAATACAAGTAAATGCAGCACCAGTAGGTACACCTTCAACTTCAGTTCCAATGTATTTAGTTATAGACCCTGATAGTGATGCTACAAGAGAATATGTTAAAGTTACTAGCAGAAGTGGAGTATCTCTTACAGTAGTAAGAAATATTGATAGTGATAGTGGTGGATTAAACGCACACGCTGTAGGTGCTAAGGTCAGAATGGTTGCTATGAAGCAACACTTTGATGACTTAAATGACATAGTAGATACAATAATGAACTCTGATGGTACTGCAGTAAATACATCAGGATTAGTTAAAGATGAAGATAACATGGCATCTGATAGTGCTACACATCTTGCTACACAACAGTCAATTAAAAAATATGTAGATGACCAATTAGATACAAAAGATACATTAGCTGAATTAGATGATGTAACAATAGCATCTGTAGGCGACAATGAAGTATTAGCTTACGACAATAGTTCTAGTAAATTTATTAATCAAACTGCAAGTGAAGCAAGTCTTGCAACATCAGCACAAGGTGCATTAGCAGATAGTGCAGTACAACCTGCATCATCTGATACCTTGACTAATAAATCTATAGATGTAGATAACAACACAGTAACAAACATAGAAGTAGATAACTTAAAGTCAGGTGTACTAGATACAGATATAAGTTCTGTTGCAGGTACAGATACTACAATACCATCAGCTAAAGCAGTAAAAACTTATGTTGATGCACAAGTAGATACTAAAGACACTCTTACAGAACTAGATGATGTAACTATTACTTCTGTAGGCGATAACGATATTATTGCTTATGATAATTCTTCAAGTAAATATATAAACCAAACAGCATCAGAAGCAGGATTAGCTACATCAGCACAAGGTTCTTTGGCGGATAGTGCTACACAACCTAGTGATAATATATCTACTCTTACAAACGATAGTGGATTTATAACTGCATCTACTACAGATGCTTTAACAAACAAAACAATAGATGCTGATGGCACAGGAAACAGTATTACAAACATTGAAGATGCTAATATCAGATCTGCTGCAGCAATAGATGCAAGTAAGATAGCAGATGGAAGTGTTAGTAACGCAGAATTTCAAAGACTTGATGGCGTAACTTCAGATATACAAACACAGCTAGATGCTAAGGGAGATGTAACAGCTTCATCTACAACTACATTTACAAATAAAACTATTGATGCAGATGGTACTGGTAACTCAATAACAAATATAGAAGATGCAAATATTAAGGCATCTGCTGCTATTGATGCTGCAAAAATTGCTGATGGTTCAGTAAGTAATGCAGAGTTTCAAAGATTAGATGGTGTTACCTCAGACATACAGACACAATTAGATGGTAAACAAGCATCAGGTTCTTACATAACTGCAAGTAGTTCTGATACTCTTACTAATAAAACATTTGATGTTGAAGGTACAGGTAACTCTATATCTAACATTGATGTTGCAGATTTTAAAGCAGCAGCAGTAGTAATTGAAAGTGAAGGTATTGCTTCAAATGACAATGATACAACTTTGCCTACATCAGCAGCAGTAAAAGATTATGTAGATAACAATTCATCAGGTACAGCTAACGCATTAGTGGCTAGTGATAGCGATTTCACACTTACAGATGGAGTAGCTAGTGGTATTCATTATGAGTTAGACAATACAGATATGGCGGATTGGAACGCAGGTGGTGTTGCATTAACAGCAGCAGGTGGAATGTTTAGACATAATCAAACACAATCTGCTACATTTACAGTAGCAGCAACAGAGGGAACAGTTCTTGCAGGACCTATTACAATAACAGGTACAGTAACAAATGCAGGTACAATGGTGATACTATGAGTGAAATACAAGTAAACACAATAAACGAATATACAAGTGCAAATGGTGTAACCATTGATGGTGTTTTAGTAAAAGATGGTGTTGCACATAGTGGTTTAGTTAAATTACATAGTGTTACAGCTAGTAATCAATCTTCGGTAGATTTATTATTTGCAAATACAGGTTGGACAACAGCAAATTATCATAGCTTTATTATTAAAGGTAGGTGGATTAGACCAGTAACAGATAGTGTCAGGTTGTATGGTGCTTTTTATAATGGGAGTTCTTTAATTACTGGCACATACAGAGCAGGTCATCATTATTATAAACTGAATGGCTCTGATAGTGGTTATGCACAAGATGATGATACAGATTTTTTTGATTTTTTTGATGGTAATTTTGGAACAGGAACTAGAGAGGGAGCAGAAACAACTATAGAAGTATTTCCATCAGGAGATGGAACTACAAACAGTAATCCTGCTGTACAAACATTTGCTAGTGCTAAATCATTAGTAAGATTGAATGATGGCTCAGTTTATAGAATAGATACAGATGTTTCATTTGATAGTGATAGTGCAATTAATGGTTTTAAATTTTATGCAAGTTCAGGCAATATTAACTCAGGACAGTTTGATTTTTATGGGGTGAAAAGATAATGGCAGATAGTGTAGAACAAAATAAAGTAGCTTTTAAAGAACAATATCCTGATGCACCTGATGATGCAATTCAAGCCTGGGCAACTATTAAGTATCACGAAGATGTTAAAAAAGAAACAGTTGGATATAAAGATGATAGAAGAAAATCTTATCCGCAACTTGCAGAACAATTAGATAAGCTATGGCACGATATAAATGATGGTAAGCTAGATAACACAGGTGCTTTTTACACAGCTTTAAAGAAAGTAAAAGATGACAACCCAAAGCCAGGAGAATAAATGCCAGGTAGTATAAAAATAGATGATGGAAGTGGTAACTATACCATATTAACTAACGCAGGTTCGTTAGGTTCAGACAAGACACTTACTATTCCTAATGAAACAGCAACACTTGCTACTACT
>Ga0181395_1000607_pt1 | contig 14860 bp, 12 predicted proteins | sample 18SPOviralmetaG_FD_130124 | JGI IMG/M metagenome (GOLD analysis project Ga0181395, IMG submission 130124) | Marine viral communities from the oligotrophic San Pedro Time Series (SPOT) site, San Pedro Channel, CA, USA - 18 SPOT_SRF_2010-12-16 | ecosystem: Environmental > Aquatic > Marine > Strait...
AAAAATTTATCTACTGATTCTTATGATGCTATATCTGAATTTGCTAGCACAGCTAAAGGTGTAAAAGCTTTAGAAGAAATAATGAAACTTAATAAAGATGCACCAATACCACAAACAGAAACAGCTATTGATGCTGCTCCTAGTTTAGATGATCTTAGATCTATGATGAAAGATCCTAGATATTGGAAAGATGGAGATAGAGATCAAGCTTATATTAATAAAGTAAGTAACTTATATGAAAAGTACTACGGAAATAAGAAGGCGAGTTAAAGCTACTTGGCGAGACGCACAATCTTTTGCCGAATGGCTAGATCCTATTGAAGGTAAAAAATTAAAACCAGCTATAAATTATAGTGAAGGATATGTGTTAAAAGATGATGATGACGTATTAATTTTGTATATGACATATAATGATACAGATATTGGTGATACTTGTGTCATTCCTAAAGAAAATGTTGTTAATATTTGTGAGTTGAAAAATATTAAAAAAAATGTCAGTAAAGAATAAATAGACCTCTAAGGCCCTAGATATGCCTGTAAAGATAACATATCAAACTCCTATGAGACAATCTAGGTAAACTTAACAAGCATACGGAGGTTAAAATGTCTGCTTCTATTACTAATGCTTTTATCACTCAGTTTGAAGCTGAAGTGCATATGGCATATCAAAGAATGGGTAGTAAGCTAAAAAGCCTAGTGCGTACTGTAAACGGAGTAAGTGGCGAATCTGTAAAATTCCAAAAAGTTGGAACAGGTGAAGCTACAAGCAAAGCAAGACACGCAGAAGTAGTTGCTATGAACATTTCTCACACAAATGTAACTGCAACTCTAGCTGATTTCTATGCGTCTGATTACGTAGACAAACTAGACGAGCTTAAAACCAATATTGACGAAAGATCAGTTGTTGCAAATAATGCAGCATATGCTCTTGGTCGTAAAACTGATTCTATCATTACAGATGCTATGAGTTCTGCTACTACACTAGCTAACAATGCTGGTGCTCAAGGTGGTACTGTGGCAACTGATATGAACGTAGATAAGTTCCAAGAAATGCAAGCGCTTTTCGGAACTAACAGCGTTCCTGATGATGGCGGAAGATACTGGGCAATCGGCCCTAACCAATGGTCTAACTTATTAGATGATGATCAATGGTCAAGAATGGAATACATTGGATCTAACGAATTACCTTTTTCTGGTATGAATTACACAGCGAAAAAATTCTTAGGTTTCTTAGTATTTGTACATTCTGGTCTAGACACATCTGGATCTACTGATAGACACACTATTGCATGGCACAAGTCATCAATGGGTCTAGGTGTAGGATCTGAAGTTAGAACTGAAGTAAACTATATACCTGAAAAGGTATCTCACTTAATGACTTCTTACCTATCCATGGGATCAATTCTAATTGATACTAATGGTATTAGAGTACAGAAGTGTGCGGAATAGGAGATAAATAATGGCATACGCAACTTCAAATCCGATTAAGAAAATTGCTGGAATGGGTGCTGGAAACTCACTATGGTTTTATACTGATGGTGATGCTAAAGCAGCTGTTGTAGCTTCAGGTTATTTCAATTCTGCTTACAAAGAATTAAGCAAAGGTGATGTTATCCTTTGTTCAATCGGTGTAGGTGGTACTCACGAAATGGACACAATTACAGTTACTTCTGAAACAGGTGCAACTACTGTAACAACAGTAGCTCTTGCATAAGGAGATTAACAGCTATGAGGGGGTTTATCCCCCTCTAGTTAAATAGGAGAAATTATGGCAATAAGTGCAGCAATAGGTGTAGGTAAAAAAATAGTTGGCAAAGCTATAAGTGCTGCCAAAAAGAAAAAAAAAGATTTAGAAACTAAAGGTCGTAGAGTTAAAGGATTACAAACAGAAAAAGTAGTAGAAAAAGAATTAGATACTGCTATGAAACAGTATAAAAAAACAGGATCTACTAAAGGTTTTGAAAATGTTAGACAAGGAAAAGTAAGTCCTGAAGGTTTAGAAAAAGCTAAAGCAATACAAGATACTCCTAATATTGTTACTGGTGCAGCAGCAACTGCACAACAAGCTACAAAAAAAGCTATAAGAGGTGCAAAAAAAGTTACAGCAAAAGCTCAAGAAAAAACTTCTAAATTAATGGAAGGAACAACATTAGGTAAAGCAATAGGAAAAGATCCAACTAGAGCTGCTGAATTAGGTGGAGCTGCTTTATTAACTGGAGCTTTAGCACAATCTGTTATTAAATCTACTATGAAACCAGAATCTTTATATGATATTTCTAGATTACCTGATGGTAGATTTTCTACAACATTTAGAGATAAAAATAAAAATGTTATTTTTTCAAGAAAAGAATTAACAACAACACAAATAGATGATGTAAGAACTAAATTAGCTGTATTAGATAGTATTTTAGAATCAAGTGAGCCATATAAAAGAAAAAATGAATTTTTAAATACTGCTCAATATTTAGGAAAAACATATGGAATATCTAATATAAGTGGTAAAAATATATCTCTTTTAATGCCTTCTGAAGTTTATGAAGGAAAATCAACAACATACAGAAAAAAGAAAAAATAGTGTATGGCAGTAACCAAAGTAGATATAGCTTCAAGAGCGTTAGTAATGATAGGAGCAAATCCTATTGCTTCATTTACTGATGGAACAACAGAAGCTAACGTAACTAATACAATATACGAAGAAATTATTGAATCTAGTTTAACTAGACATAATTGGAGATTTGCAACAGGACAACAACAATTATCTTTATTAGCAAACTCTCCTACTGGTAGATTTGAATATGCATATCAAATACCAGCTAATCCTGAATGTTTAAAAATATTAGCAGTTACAGTTAATGATGCATTAATACAGTATAATAGATATGAAGATAAAATTTATTTAGATGGTTTTGGATCTCAAAGCACAGTTATAATGGATTATATATTTAGACAAAGCGAAGATCAGTTTCCTCCTCATTTTAGATTAGCAATAGAATATAAACTGGCTAGTATTTTTGGTGGATCAGTAGCAAGAGACGCAGCTCTAGTTAGAGAATTTGATCAACTGAGTGAAAGACAAATGTTAATAGCTAAAAATACTGACTCACAAGAAACTACTACCAAAACACTTTCTACTGATAGATTTATAACAGAAAGAAGAAGCAGTCGTAGTGGACTTGTAGTCGGATAATGCCTAGAAAAGTAAGACAAGTATATACCAATTTTTCAGCTGGAGAAATTAATAATCTTCTTAATGCTAGAACTGACGCTAAAGCATATTTTGAAGGCGGTAAACAAGTTCGTAATTGGTATTTATTAGATGAAGGTGGAGTAATGCGTAGACCAGCTACTGAGTATATGGCTACAATGCCAGCAGAATGTAGAATAATTCCATTTGTATTTTCTAATGATGAGGTTGCAATATTTGCACTGTCTAACAATCGGTTAGATGTTTATTCCAGTGCTGGAGCTGTTATTCAAAGCAATATTACATCAAATTGTAATTGGACAACAGCTCAATTATTTGAATTAAATTTTGCACAGTTTGGTGACACAGTATTTTTAACACATAGAAATAATCCAATTAGAGAAATAAAAAGAACAAGTGCTTCTACATTTACTGTATCTGCATTTAGCTTTGAAGAAGATGATTCAGTTACAGTAGGTGGTGTAAATAAAAGTGAACAACCATTTTATAAATATGCAGATTCATCAATTACAGTTACATTATCTTCTCATGCAACTGGTACAGGAAGAACTCTTACTGCTAGTGCAGATGCTTTTACATCAAATCATAATGGCACATATTTACGAGTAAATGGTAAACAAGTTAAAGTAACAGGATTTACAAGTGCTACTGAAGTAACTGTCACTGTTATAGAAGATACTGTAAGCACAGGCCCACACTCTGATTGGGAAGAACAATTAATATCTGCTGAAAGAGGTTACCCCCAGGCAGTGTCATTTCATGACAATAGATTATGGTTTGGAGGTGTAAGAGATAAACCTTCTGCTGTTATTGCTAGTCAAATTGGAGGTTACTTTAATTTTGATTTAGGAACTGGTTTAGCTAACGAAGGAATTAATGTTGCTATTGCAAGTGATACAGTAAATGAGATAAGACATTTTGTATCTTCTCGTAACTTACAAATATTTACTGACAGTGGTGAGTATTATGTCCCTGTATCATCACAATCTGCTGCAATTACTCCAGCAAGTATAGCATTTCTTCGACAAACACCTTATGGCTGCAATAGAGCTGCGCCAATACCTTTTGATGGAGCTTCTTTGTTTAGTCAAAAAAATGGTAAAGCAATTAGAGAATATGTATTTTCAGATATTGAACAAGCATATAGATCTACAAGTGTATCTGTATTAGCTTCTCATTTAATAGACACACCAAAACAATTATCTATGATGACAGGTAATGAAACTAAACCAGAACAATTTGCTTTTTTTTTAAATAGTGGAACTAATGATGATGGTAAATTAGCTTTATTTCATTCTATTCGTGATGAAAAAATAGCTGGTTGGACTATGTGGGAAACACAAACTGGAGATAAATATCATAGTATAGCTGCATTAAATGATCAATTATTTGTTATAGTAAAAAGAGTAGTACCTTCTGGTACAAAATATTTTTTAGAAAGATTTGCTAATGATGATTCTATAACTCTTGATTGTTCTACAACTACTACTGTATTTCAAAAAGGAACACCATTAGTAAATGGTGGTAGTCAAACTGGAAACTCATTATCCGTAGATGGATTTAGTTCTGCACCAGCTATACAAGAAACTTTTACTATTGCTGGTAATGCAACTAAATATACTATTACTGCTGTAACACAAACTGCTGCTGGATATGATTTAACATTAGATCAAAACTTAGCAGCTTCTCCTAGTAATAATGCTGTAATAACTATTGTAGAAGGATTTGTTCATACAGTAAATGCAATTTATGAAAACACAGATAAAGTATTTGCAGTATATGGTAATGGATCTTTAGGTGAATTTACAGTAGATAGTAATAATAGAATAACATTAACTTCTGCTCCTTTTCCAACTGGAACTAGAGTAGGATTTAATTTTATTCCTATATTAGAAACAATGCCAATAGATAAGGAAATAGATACAGGCCCATTAACAGGACAGCCTAGACGAGTTAATAAAGCTATTGTAGATATATCTGGTGGATTAGATATAACTATGAAAGCACAAGATTTAAATTCAAAAGAGTTAGTAATACAACAAGCTGGTTTTACTTCTGGTACAGATATTAGTCCAGTTACAGATAAAAAAGAATTTAATTTTTTAGGTTATAGTAAAAATCCTACAATTACTATTAGCCAAAACGATCCTTTACCATTAAAGGTATTAGGAATAGCTATGGAGTTACAGTTCGCATGAGTGGTGTAGAAGCAGCAACATTATTTGCCATTAGTCAAGGAGTACAAACTGTTGGTCAATTACAAGGTATACAAGCTCAAAGAGCTGCATTAGCAAGAGAAAATTATAGAATTGCAGCAGAATCAAGATTAGCTGCATTAAGAGCATTAGAAGCTGAAAATCAAAGACGACAACAAGCTGAAGAAGAATTAGCTAACAATGCAGCATTTCAATCTATTGCTGGATATTCAGATGATAGTATGAGTTTTTTAAATATTAATAAACAAGTAGCAAAAAATATGAATAAAGATGTTGCAGATATTAGACTGATGGGAAAAGTTGTAGATACAAAATATAGCAGCATGATGTTTGAAAATAGAATGAAAGAAAGAGATTTAGTTTTTGGTGGTTATACTTCTGTTATTGCAGAATTAACAAGTGGTTATGCAACATATAAATATATGAAAGGAAATAAACAACCATCAATTAATCAAACATATACATATAATAGTAGAGGGCGGACTAATTATCCGTATGGATTATAATGGCATTAACTAGAGGAAAAAAAGAAACATCAGTTACTCCTAGTTCAATAGCTAGTAGAATGGGAGTAGTTCCTACTTATGGTGGAGATTGGTTAGCAACAGCTGCTGAAAGCATTGGTAAAAATTTAGATGTTCAAACTAAACGTATTGCTACTATGGAAGAAGAAAAATGGAAAGCACAATTTAGTATTGATACTTATAAAGCTATAAATGATTTTGCTATGCAAAACAGAATGAATCCAAATGGATTTACTAAAAGTGTAGATCCTTATGTTTCTGAATTAGTAAACCAAGTACCAAATAAATACAAAGGTTGGGCAAAACAATATGCTGGTATGATGGCAGCTAGAGAAGGGCAACAAATAATTAATAGACATTATAATGCACAACAAGCAGAATTAATAAAATTAAATGAAGATGGAAATCAAATATGGCTTGATAATAATTTAAGAAACTTAGAACAAACTCCTTATGCAGAATGGGATAATCAAATGTTTAATAGTGTGTTAGCTGAGTTTTCAGAAAAAGCAGTTTCTTATGAAAATATGTATAATTCATTAGATCCACAATTTAGAAGTGGATTAGATTCTCCTGAAATATGGAAAAGAAAACATCAAATAGCTTTTGAGGGTGCAAGATTAAATTCAAAAAATAGAGCATTATTAGAAGCTGCACAAATATTAGATAAAGAATATTTATTGCAAGCAGATTTAAACGGTGATGGATTTTTTCAAAAAGAATTTATTGGAAAAAAAGAAGAAAAAACAAATGTTGAAATTGCGTTAAATCAAATTAAAAAAAATATGAAAGAATATATTAATAATCCTGATGTAGATAATCTTGATGGATTTAGTACATTAACTAATACAACAAATGAAGAAAGAGTAGGATTGCAAGAAAATGCAATGAGTTATGTAGATAATATGCATAATCAAATGACAACAGAACAAAACAATATAAAAAATGGAATTGCTGCTACATATAATAAAAACATAAATGCTATGGAAGCAAGTGCTAATAAACCATATACAGCATATACTAATGAAGAATTAACAAGAAGTTTAAATGCTATTGATGCAACAACAGAAGATAGAGAAAGAATTATAACAGCAAATACTAAAAGTAATATTATAGGTGCTTTAAGTAAAATACTTTTTACTTCTGATACTGACACAACTCAAATTATGTATAAAAATAAAGATTACAATTTAGGTCAATATAATAAAAGTTGGGTAGGAACAATAGGTAGAATAAGGGAATTAATGTTAGCTGAAGGAATACCTGAAAGTGAAATTAATGAAGCTGATATTAAAAATCAAATTATAGAACAACACATTTATGATATGACAGGCAAAACATCAGATGGATTATCATTAGAATATGATTTTGCTATGATGAATAATGAAGAAGCTATGGAAGGTGATTTTTATAAATTAAAACAATATGCATTAAATATGGGAGTAGTACCTCCAGTATTAACAAAGTATATAACAGAAAATTTAAACAATCCTTTAAATTTAGAAATAGAAGGTAATAGAGATACTCTTGTAGAAATAGCTGCTATGTTAAATTCTTTACAAGAAATACCTTCAGTTAATGGTATGGGAATAGAAGGTGTATCTTCTGATGATCAAATGTTGCTTTCTGAATTTTATAAAGATTATAAAAGTTATAGAGAAAATACTTCAGGTGGTATTGTTGAAAGTGATTTTATTAAAAATTGGTTTCAATTACATAATAATTTTAAAAATGAAGAAGCAGATAAATTAGTAGAAGTATTTAATAAAAAATTAGAATTAGTAGATAAAAATGTATTAGAAAACGATTTATCTACTGCTTTAGAAATGGCTTCTATTGCAGTGTTTGGTGTTGATACTGGAATAGGGCCTACAAGTTTGCTTACAGCACAAAAACCATTAATTGATATACCAATATTAAGAAATGTAACAATAGCAGATAGAGAAAAAGAAGGATTATTAATGGACACTTTAGTAGATGAATTAATGGATAGATTACCTCAATATATGATTAGTTATTACTCAACTAGAGGAAAACCTGTAACAGAAAGAGATTTAAAAGTAAGAACAGCTAAAGAAATAAGAAATGATATTAATGAAATTATTAAGTTTGCTCTTAGTGATATTAATGCTGAAGGGTATGGTTACGAATAATATGACAAGAGAATTAGTACAATTTCCTATTATGCAAACATACAGTAAATATCTTACTGAAGATGAAATAAAAACTGACGCAGTAAAAACTATACAAAATAGATTGTTTGGTATGAGTGAAGAAATAAGAAGAGAAATGGGTATTACTGAAGATTTTATGGATCAAAATAATTTATTTGAAATGATTGATGATAAAAGAATAAGATTTACTTATGATAAAAGTTCAGGAATTGATAAACCAGCATATAGAATAAGAGTTGATTATGATGGTGATGGAACATTTTATGATTTATCTAATCCTAATGAAGATACATTATATGCTCCATATGATTTTTCAGGAAGCAAACCTGATTATTTACAATTTAGTCCTGATAATTTAAGAAATGATGCATATCGTTCTGAATGGTCAGAAGGTTTTGAAAATAGAAAAAAAACATATGATCAAACAATAGGAACAGGAAACGGTTGGATAACACAAAGTAGAAGGCAACTTGCAGAATTTACAAGATTTACCATGTTTAAATTAAAAAATGATATTCATAATTTAGGGAAAGAAGGAGCAGAAAAAGTAGCAAGTTTAATTCCCGGTCTAGATTATAATTATGATAATTGGGAAGAACAATCTCAAAAAGTTTTAAAAAAAATTAATGAAGGTAATAAATTAGGAATTACATATACTGATGGTGCTTATAATTTTATTATTGATAATGAAGAAGGTGGTATATTTAAATTTGAAGCATATGAAAATATAAAAGGTGATATTACTATAGGATATGGATTATCCTTAAATGATAAAGGTGTTATTAATGAACTTGTTAGTAGAGGATATAATATAGAAAAATTAAAAAACAAAACTGAAAAAATTAAAAAAGAAGATGGTGATGCTATTACTAGAATAAAAGTAGATGAAGCAAAAAAAATATCTAAACAAAAAATGAAAAATTTAGATGTAGATATAAGTGGAGTTAAAAATAGTCATTTACAAATTGTATTAGCAGATATGCAATATCAAGGATTATTAGGCCCAGCATTTACGCAAGCATTAGCTAATTACATTAAGACAGGTGATAAATCATATTTAGGAACATACAGTGCATATACAAATGATGGAAGTGCATTAAGAAAAGAAGATTCTAATTACGCAACAAGAAAAGTAACTGTGTTACAAGAATTATATAATGATGGTTTGGCAGCAAGAGATGATAAAAAATCTGGTATTTTTGTTCGTAATGATAAAAGAGCAAAAATATTATTAGCTTGGTCAAATGGTCAATACACTAATAATGTAGAGGAAAAATAATGCCTGAAATAGGTATTGGTTTTGGTCGTTCTTTTAGAACATACAAAGATATAAAACCAGTTGATACAACTTCTGCTTTTGAAGATATTTATCAAGCTGGTGTAAATTTTGGTACAGGAGTAGTTGATGAAAATACTTTTACTCTTGGAGCATTATATGCTGCAAAAGCTATTAGAGGTGATACTTCTATGTATGACTATGATCCTGATTACAATATATTTGCAGATCCGCAATTAGATCAATATCAAGATTACATTGGTAATTTTATGCATAGTAATAATGCAGAACATACTAAAGTTTTAATTAAAAAATTTATAGAAAAACAACAAAAAGTTGGTGGATCTCCAGCTTATATTATTGGAAGAGTAATTGGTGGTTTATTAGATCCTTCTAGTTTGTTTGCTTTTACAAAAGCTGGTAGTTTATTAATGAGTGGTAGCAGATTAAAAAGAGCTGCTGGTTTTGGAGGTATAGTAACTGCTGAAGAATTATCAAAAAGAATGTTAACTGATGAAAGACCAATGCATGAAACAGCTTTAATTAGTGCTGGTGGTTTTATTATACCAGCTATGTTTCCTAGTATTCCTAAAAGTGTAGGTAAAAAATTTGATGATAACGCTAATGCATTAGATAAAACTGATGAGATTATTTTTGAAAGTAAATATAGTGTAGGAGCAGCTGCAAGAAAAAATAATGATTTATTAAAAGAAGAAGAAATACAAGCATTAAATAAAATAAAAAAAACTGGATTAGGATTTATAGCAGAAGATTTTCCTATGAATCCAGTAGTTAGAGTATTGCAAAAAGGAATAAGCAATGCACAAATATTTATAGAAAATGTTTTAGACAATCCTTTATATCAAGTTAAAAATGCTAAAGATGGAGTAAGTGTTTCTCAAACAATAGAAAGAAATATAGCTGCTAGATTTACAAGTCTTGTTTTAAAAAATACTACAATTATTGAAGGAGCATATACTGAGTATTTAAAAAGAATGGGATTAAAACCACAAGGTTTTTTTGAAAGAACATTAGATATGAAAAGAGGAACTAATAAAGGTAATGCAAAAATTCTTTCTCCAAAACAATTTAGAGAACAAATTACTATGCATAGATTAGGTGATAAAAATGTAGAGCCTGAAGTAATTAAAGCATCAAAAGGATCTGATGATTTTTTTAATACTATTGGTAAAGAATATGAATCATTAGAAATTGTACCAGCATGGGTAAATACACAAATACAATACTTAGAACTATTAGAAGTAACTGTAAAAAAAGCAGATGTTAAAGCAAACATAGCTGTAAGAATAAGAAGATTAGAAAAAGTAAGAGATGATATTAAAGAAAATGGAATATTAAGAAAAGAAACTTATGTTCCTATTATTTATAAAAAAGATGAAATAGTTAGAAGGTTTAAAGATTTTGAATTAATAATGCGTAGATCAATAGCAAGATCTAAATTAAATTTATCAGATGATGAAATAGATACAGTTATTGAAAGCTTTATAGAATATCAACCATATATAGCTTTTGAAAATTTAAGCAGACAATTTAAAAGATTATCAAGATATTCTACATTAGATTCTAATCAAAAAGAATTATTAGAAACAGAACTATTAACTAAGATGGATAGAATATCAGCTAGATTTAGAGCAAGAAATTTAAATATTGATTATGAAGAATTGGCTGCAGCTGGGTTTATTGAAAAAGATATTAATATAATTAATAGAATGTATTACAATCAAACAATACCAGATATTGAATTAACAAAAAGATTTGGTGATCCTATGGGATATGGATCTAACTATCAAGCTGGTAAACATATTGTAGGTATAAGGCAAATAGCTGAAGAATATGATGATATGATTGAAGATAGTTTAAAAGTTGTAAATGGTAAAAAAGTTATGACTGCTAAAACTAAAAAATTAATTAAAGAAAAAGATGAAATATTAGAAGATTTAGACGCTTCAATATCATTATCTAGAGGTACTTATGGATTACCAGAAGATCCTAATAGAGCTATAAGCAGAGGAATAAGAATAGCTAAATTATATAATGCTATGAGTATGTTAACAGGATTAAGTCAAGTTGTAGATACTGCTAGATTAGTTGCTATTAATGGTGTTGGTAAAACATTTAAATTATCTTGGGAAATGTATTCTAGTGGAATGGCAAAAGAAATATATAAAATGTCAAATAGATCAGCAAATCTTGGTGGTGAAGCATTAGATATGGCAACAAGTCAAAGAGCTATGTCAATGTATGGAATAGATGATGCATTTGGAGTTTTTAATAAATTTGAAAGAGGTGTTAGCTCAGTAGGTAATTTATATTTTACATTTTTAAATTTAAGTAATCCATGGAACACGGGTGTTAAAACAATGGCAGTATATTTTAATGGAGCTAGAATGTTAGAATCAATTGAAAAATTAGTTCTTACTGGAAAATTAGATAAAGTTAATAAAATGAGATTAAGAAATCTTGGTATAACAGATGATCTAGCAAAAAAAATATATACGCAATATACAAAACATGGATATGGTAAAAATGCTAAATCATGGAAATCTGTAGGTGATAATTATAAACATATGAGAGTTGGTAACACAGAAGTATGGGATCAAACAGATGATGGTATAGAAGCAGCAAAAGCATTTCATGCTGCATTAGGTAAACAAGCAAAAATAGATATTGTAACACCTGGCAAAGGTGATGTGCCATTATGGGCAAATACAGAACTAGGTGGTATATTATTACAATTTAAAAAATTTGGTATAGCTTCTACACAAAGAATGTTGTTTAGAGGTTTGCAAGAAAGAGACGCATTATTTATGCAAAGTATTTTAATGTTAATGGCAGCTGGTGCTATGGTAGACGCATATAGACAAAGAGCATTTAATAGAGATTATTCTAAAAAACCTACTGGTCAAAAACTTGTAGATGCATTTGATAGATCTGGTTTAGGTGGATATTTTTCAGATATTAACAATGCTGTTGAAAGATTAACTAATAATCAAATAGGATTTAGACCTTTATTAGGAGCTAAAAAACCTTACGGAACGTATAATCAAAGAAAAAATCTTGGGCCTTATGGTATGCCAATAGCTGATGTTCTTGGCCCAACAGCTTCTCAATTAGAAAATATAGCAGATATTGCGTTTAGTTGGGGTACAGGTAAGTACAATCATCATACAGCAAGGAATGTGCGTAGACTTTTACCGTTTCAGAATGTATGGTTTTTAGATTCATTATTTGACGAGGTAGAACAAAAAGGACTAAGATGAGTATAACAATATCGGCAACTGATCCAAGAATACAGTATACTGCAAGTAGTAGTCAGACTACATTTGCTGTTCCATTTGAATTTTTTGCTGACGCTGATTTACAAGTAAAACATACTAGCTCTGGTGGAGTAGATACTACTCTTACACTTTCTAGCAATCCAACTACTGTAGCACAATACTCAGTAAGTGGTGCTGGAGAAACAGGTGGTGGTAATATTACTTTAGGATCTGGTGCTACTGCTGGTGATAAATATACAATTACTAGAAACTTAACAGTATCAAGAAGTACAGATTTTCCTAGTTCTGGTGTATTCCCAATAGAAACACTTAATACAGAATTAGATAAAATTATTGCTATGATACAGCAAAAAGGAATTGATATTAATTTATCTCCTAGAGCTTCTTCTACTACATCAACAGCATATGGTTTAACATTTCCAGAGTTGGTCGCAAATAAGCTGCTAACTGTAAACAGTGCTGGTAATGCATTAGAATTTTCACAAGAGATAGGTACATTTAAAGGTAATTGGTCAGCAAGTGTTGCATATGTTCAAAGAGATATTATCAAAGATACGTCAACAAATAATATATTCATTTGTAATAGCAGTCATACCTCAAGTGGATCGCAACCAATTACAACTAATACTGATTCAGCTAAATGGGATTTAATAGTAGATGCTGCAACTGCAACCAGTTCAGCAACTGCGGCTGCAAGTTCGGCAACAGCAGCAGCAAGTTCGGCAACAGCTTCGGCAAATTCTGCAACTGCTTCAGCAACATCAGAAACTAATGCTGGTAATTCAGCAACAACTGCTTCTACTCAAGCAAGTAACGCTGCAAGTTCGGCTAGTTCTGCTTCAGGATCTGCTTCAACTGCAACGACTAAAGCATCTGAGGCTAGCACCTCAGCAACCAATGCAGCTTCTTCGGCTACTACTGCTTCTACTCAGGCAAGCGCAGCTAGTACCTCGGCAACTAATGCAGCTTCAAGTGCAACTGCGGCTGCTAGTTCTGCTTCAACTGCTTCTGGTCATGCAACAACAGCAACCACAAAAGCAAGTGAAGCTTCTACTTCAGCAAGTAATGCTTCTACATCAGCAAGCACAGCAAGTACTCAGGCAAGTAATGCTAGTACTTCTGCTACAAATGCTGCTGCTAGTGCAACAGCTGCGGCTGCTAGTTTAGATTCTTTTGATGATGTATATTTAGGAAGTAAGTCAAGCGATCCAACAGTAGATAATGATGGTGACGCTTTGACTGAAGGTGATCTCTATTATAATTCGTCAAGCAATACTTTAAAATATTATAATGGTAGTGCTTGGGTAGGTATAGTAGCAGATACAGATGTAAAAGTTCTTGTAAGTGCAAATGATACTACTGCTGGTTATCTTAATGGTAAATTAGTAGCTGGTACAAATGTGACATTTACAGAAAACAATGATGGTGGTAATGAAACATTAACGATTGCAGCAACGGATAATAGTATTCCTTTTGCAATCGCATTAGGTTAGGAGAAATATGGCAAATAATTTTAGTCAAGCAGACGCAAGTTTAGCAAATAACTCTTTAACTACTGTGGTAAGCACAACTTCTAATAAACAAATTGTAATAGGTTTGTTAATATCTAACACAGGTACAGCAGCTATAAATGTAGACGCTGTATTAAATGATGGATCTAACGATAGATACATTGTTAAAGGAGCTCCTTTACCTGTTGGATCTAGTTTAGAGTGTGTTAATGGAAAGATAGTAATTCCTTCTGGTGGCAGTATTAAAGCAAAGAGTGATAATGCTAGTGGCACAGCTGACGTTATTGTTTCATTATTAACAGACGTAGCATAACATGGCATATTTAGGATCTAAACCTTCTAGTGGATTTATAACCACAGCTAAGCAGCGTATTACATCAAGTACTAATAATTATGTAGACTTAGATAATGCTATTTCATCTTTAGCAGATGTAATCTTATGGGTAAACTTTGTCAAACAAGATAGCACAAATTTATCTTTAACAACTTCTACTCGTATTACTCTTGGTGGAACATTAGTATCAAGTGATATTGTAGAAATTGCTTATCTAGGAAAAGCAGTAGCAACACAAAATCCTTCAACTAATTCTATTACAAATGATATGCTTGTTAATTCTAGTATTACATTAAATGGCTCGGCAGTTTCTTTAGGTGG
>Ga0181395_1000614_pt1 | contig 14815 bp, 8 predicted proteins | sample 18SPOviralmetaG_FD_130124 | JGI IMG/M metagenome (GOLD analysis project Ga0181395, IMG submission 130124) | Marine viral communities from the oligotrophic San Pedro Time Series (SPOT) site, San Pedro Channel, CA, USA - 18 SPOT_SRF_2010-12-16 | ecosystem: Environmental > Aquatic > Marine > Strait...
ATATGTGTTTTTAAATTGGTATACACCATCTATGTATACTTGTGTATTATTTTCGTGTGCGGGATCTACTCCTAAAGTAAAGGTAGTATCTGATCCATCTCCACTAAAGTTATTAATTGTAAGACCGTCTCCAGAAACTGTTGCTGAAATTGAATGTACTGTAAGTGTTCTACTTGCGACTGGAGCATCTGCCATAGTAAGTGTAGTTCCGCTTACACTATATGCCGAATGTGCTTGATAAACACCGTCTATGAATACCATTAAGAACTTTTCATCTGTAACAGCTTGAGAAAGTGTAAAAGCAACTCGGCTACCGTCCGTAGCTGGTGTGGTTGTGCCATCAAATATATCGGTTAAGAACCCATTAGATCCTACTCCGCCAACTTCTCCCCATGCATCAGTATAGCCTTCAAACTTTCCTAAAGTAGTCTTGTATCGGAACATACCTGCAGCCGCAGAACCAGGTCTTTGAGCAGTTGTTCCGTCAGGCATTGTTAGTGCCCCAGTACCACTAAGTACTATATCATCTGCAATTTGATCTCCTGTGATTTGATTATCATCAATATGTCTAGTAAGAATTGAATTTGATGCTATTTTTGTTCCATCTACAGCATTATCTGCTATATTACTCAATGCAATAGTATTTGCAGCAATATCTGCTGATACAATACTTCCATTTACAATACTTGCTGAAACTACTGAGTTTGCAGCAAGTTGATCTGCTCCAACGGCATCATCAGCTATTTTTGCTTGTGTTATTTGATCATCAGCAATATGGCTAGTATCAATACTGCCATCGACTAATTCTGCTGAATCAACAGTATTAGCTGCGAGTGCTGCTGTAATTGATATACCTGCAGAGCCGTCAAAGTTTGCAGTACCTGTTACATCTCCTGCAACGGCGATTGCTCTAGCTGTTGTTAGTGTTGCTGCTGAGCCTGTTGTGTTTTGGTTACCTGCAGCGTTTACGCCCGGTAAGTCAATGTTTGCTGAGCCGTCAAATGCAACTCCACCTATTGTTTTAGTAGCTGCAAGCTTAGTTGCTGTTGCAGCGTTGCCTGTAGTCGCTTGGCTACCTGTTGTAGTTACTCCAGGTAAGTCAATATTAGCTGTTCCATCAAATGAAACTCCACCAATAGTTCGAGCATTTTGAAGAGCTGTTGCAGTAGCGGCATTACCAGTAGCACTACCCGCTGAGCCCGAAACGTTACCTGTTACGTTACCTGTTACATTTCCTTCTAAATTTGCTACAAGAGTTCCTGTTGTGATTGATAAATCACCTGTAGAAGCTCCTGTAAATGTTCCTGTTCCTACTATAAACTTATCTGCACTTTCATCAAATCCCATAAAGGCATTTGCAGAACTTCCTCTTTCCATAACGATACCCATATCGTTTGCTGGAGTACCACTAGTTCCATTTCCTAACTCGATTAATCTGTCTGAAATTACTGAGTTAGTAGTATTTAAAGTTGTAGTTGTTCCATTAACAGTTAAATTACCACCAATAGTAGTATTTCCTGAAACTGTTAAGGCTGTTTGTGTTTGGTTAATTGTTACGTTATCACCCATGTAAGTAGCAAGGTCTGATAAAGCAACTTGCTTCATAGTTCCAGCATCATTTATAACAACTCTATCTGCATTTGCTAGTGTAGTGCTGATAGCGGAGGTATCTCCATCTATTATATTTAATTCGGCTGCTGTTGCAGTTACTGCTGTTCCACCAAGTGATAGTCCTGTAATATTTGGACTTGTTAAAGTTTTGTTTGTAAGTGTTTGTGTTAAAGTACTTTCATCAGCTACAGATATAGTTGAACCCATACCACTATGATTAGAACAGTAGTAATACAATAAACCTGGGGCATCTTGTTCAAATGCTACTTCTGTATAAGCTCCAGCACTTCCTGGAGTTCCTACTTTATTATATAAAATTGTTCCGCTTGATATTTCTGAGCCGTTTGCTGCTGTTCCTATTCTGAAGGGGTGACTTGAGTTTGAAGAGTCTGATTGATCAAATCTATATACTACACTTGGAGTTAGTTTTGCTATTGTCTGAGTTCCACCATCAAGTGCATATTTGTTTCCACCATCACTAACAACTGTTACTGTTATTTTATGAAATGCTGGTTCAGAAGTATTATTTAAATGTGTTGTTCCAGAGGCTACTAAGTCAATAGTTCCATCTCCGTCTTGATAAGTTGCTGTAATATTTGTTTCTGTGTTTCCACTAAACATTGCTCCTACAGTATCTTGTACTACTTCTGATAAGTCTATGTTTGCCGTTCCATCAAATGAAACGCCATGAATTGTTCTAGCTGTTTCGAGTGCAGTTGCTGTTGCAGCATTACCTGTTGTATCTTGATTAAGAGTGCCGACTACTAAGTCTATAGTGCCATCACCATCTTCATAAGTTGCAGTTATATTTGTTTCTGTATTTGAACTAAACATTGCTCCTGCAATGTCCTGTATTTCTTCTGTTGTTTTACCACTAGAACCATATGAAAAAGAGCCATCTCCGTCAGATAGTACTGCTTGTCCTGATGTTCCATTTCCTGATATGTTTAGAGCTGCTGCTCCGACTGCATTATCCGTAATTTTAGCAGCTGTTACCGCATCATCATTTATTTTAGCGGTTGTAACAGCAGATGAGGCTAGCTGATCTGCTGTTACCTGTGCATCATCGATGTGTCGGGTAAGTATCGAGTTTTGCGCGATTTTAGTTCCATCTACGGCGTTATCAGCAATATTACCTGTGGCAATAGTATTTGCTGCAAGCTCTCTGCTTGTAATATTGTTTTCTGCTATTTTAACGCCTGTTACAGCGTTATCTGCTAGTTGAGTTGTTGTGACAGCATTAGTTGCTATCTCAGAACTGCTTACTGCATTTTCTGAAATAATAGATGACGTTACAGCATTATTAGCTGGAAATGTATCTACTGGTCTTTTACCTATATATGCCATTATGATTGCTCCATTACTGATACGATTGTATCTATTGAACTGGCTGTGTCTGATACAACCTTAATTATATCTCCTGTTTCTAGTACTAGTTTTTGATCTCCACCTACAGCAACAAGAGCGCCGCCTTCAAAGACTTCTGCGTTTTTTACTACATGAAAATGTGCGCTTGCTGAGCTATCGTATACTCTTATACTAACTTTTACAGGGCTAGTACTTGTTACATTTGCACAAGTAAGTCCTATTACAGTAGTAGTAGTTGAGCTCGGCACAGTATATACTGAAGCTTCAGATGTGCCTGTAGCTGCTGCGGCAGCGTTTTTAAATGTATTTGCCATATTATTATCCTAGTGCTATTGCGAGTGCGATAACATCATCTTCGATAGCTTGAGCTACGATAGAATTATCTGTTTTACGAAGGTATATTTTACCGTCTACTGCGCTTATTGCGAGTTCTCCAACATCTATATCGCTCGTTCCAGGAGCAGTTGTGTTGGTTGTGTTTCTTTTTAATTTAATTTGTTGAGTCATTAGCTGTATGTGCCTCCATCAATATTTTGCATAACAAAGGCTGACCCGTTAGATACAGGAATTTGTCCTGAAGATCCTACTGAAGTTAATCCTGTTCCACCTTTACTTACTGCTATGGCAGTTGCACTCCATACACCTGTAGTAATTGTACCTATTGTAGTAAGATTACTTAAAGAATCGATTGCGTTTTCAAAAGTTGCTTCTGTTGTAGCATCTATATTGTCTATGTTTGTTAAAGTTAAACTTCCATTATTATCGTTAAATGGATATGATTGACCGATTTTAAGAGAGTTTCCACCCGATCCAGCTTCTAGATTTGCTTTTAAAGTACCTTGTGTGCCTGAAAAAACACTGCTGCTTTCTTGTGCATCTGGAATAAGTGCAAATTTACCATCTGAATCATCAAAACCAAAGAAAGCAAATCGTGCGCTTCCATTGTTGTATTTCATTTTAATACCACGATCTAGGTTATCATCACTTCCAGACTCACCTATTTCGAAGATTGGATCAGCTATTGCAACTGTGGTTGAATTTACAGTAGTAGTTGTACCACTTACTGTTAAGTTACCTGTAACTGTTAAATTATCTCCAACTGTTACCTCTGAAGTACCGTGACCAACTGTTACTGGAACTCCAGAAACACCTGCTCCAATTTTAATTCCACCTGTAGTGTCAGTAGTATCGATTGTAACATCATCACTTGCATCAACATCAAAAGTAGTAGCATTTACATCTACTGCTCCATCTACTGTTAATGATCCGTCTATGTCTGTATTATCTAAATTTGTTGTTCCGTCAACATCAATATCTCCTGAAATATCTAGAGTTGGTGCGGTTAATGTTCCACTTAAAGTAAGATTTCTAAATGTTCCTATATCTTTATTTGAGTCTACTACTACAGCTTTACTTGCTACTACTGTTCCTGCAACTGAGCCATCTACTAAGTTAAGCTCTGCAGTTGTTGAAGTAACTCCATCTAATATGTTTAATTCTGCTGCTGTTGAAGTTACAAGTGTGTCTGAGCCGCTTGTTCCTATATATAATGCTGCTGTTCTTAACTCTGAAGTCGACTTATTTGTATCTACAATTAATGCCGAACTTGCTGTAGTTGTACCATGAGCATGGTCCAGAAGATTAGAAAAGTAATTACCGCCAATTACTGTTACTGCATTTGAGTTTGCTGGGTCTCCGATAAACAACCTTTGACCCATGTTTCCTTGTGTGCCTGTGCCTCCTGAGAAAGCTAGCTCACCTGCATTCAAAGAACTGGGTGCGGTAGCCCCTGTCGTTCTTTTAATTTTAATTATATTTACTGCCATGTTGTTATCCTAAAATGAGCCACCATCTAAAGTAAAGCTCGTGGGAGAGGAACCTCCCGCTGAGGCAATTGTATGCCATTCAAATCCACCTGATACTTGTCTGTAGACATATAATTCTTCTGTCGAAGTATTATACCAAAGATCCCCTTCTCCTAAATTATCACCTGTAGGAGTTGAAGATTGTCTGTAAAATTGATCTGCTAAATCTGCTAGAGCTTCTTGAACATTTCCTCCACCTAAACTACCTGTTTGAGTGTAAGAGATTTGTTCTGCAAGTCCAGCTTGTAGTGTTAAATCTGTTGTTGTTGTAACCGTTATTGGGTTATCACTTTGATTTAAAGTAACACTATTATTAGATTCATCTACTGTTACATAGATGGGAGTCTCATTAATAGTTACCGTAATAGCCATTATCTAGTTACTTCAGGGGTTACTGTTATATTACCTTGTAGTACTCTAGTAACTGCACCTGCACCTGATGTTATTTCTAAATCATATACATATATGCCTTCCTCAACAGCAGAGGTAGTGCTATTAGTCATAGATAAAGTTATCTTACCATTGGCAGCGTCACTAATCGTACACGTAAAGGTGCCCACAACCGTACTTGAGTCGTGAGTTGATCGGAACTTAGACGCAACTGAGTAGCCAGTTAAGTTCATAGCTGAGCTGTTTTCTTGCAGGGTTAGAATACGATTAAAAGTCGCTCCCTGCTCTAGTGTGAAATTGTAGGTTCCTGCTGCCATTTTATTATTTTCTCCATTATTGTAATTATACCAAAATTTAAGGTAACTGTCAAGATATTTTTTTCTAAGGTTTGGTTAGCTTGTTGAAATTGTGTAGGTAACATCTGCCCACCCCGGACAGTTTGTTTTTAATGTTTCAGAGTGAGATAAATCTGCTTCTAACATTTTAATTGAAGATTCATCTCCATAATCTTGAACATTTGTATCGGTGCTCATATCTAAGTTAACTCCTGCTGTATTATATTTAGTTTTCATTGAAGGCATTGCTGGAAAACTAGGTGTTGCCTCTATCCATGCCCGGCATTTAGTAATATTCCACTCTCTAAGTAGTCCTACTGCATGGGCGGCACATTGATGTGCGTAACCATTACCTCTATAAGTAGGGTGCATAGCATAAGATCTTATGACCATTATACCAGGCTGATGCATTATAAGTATTCGAGTATGAATAGCTTGACCATCAGCTCTTTCTGTTACATAAGTACGTATTACGCCATTGCCATCGACACCATCGGCTACTGTTACTTTTCCTGATTTAATTATTGAGTCTTCATATAGACTATTTTGATATAAACAAGCAGAAAATTTATTTACTCTTGCCGCATAGCTATTTGAACCCAAAGGATAATCTGCAAAACTCTCCATAAAAAATGTAGAGTCTGACTCCACTAAAGGTCTTGTTTTCCAACCATTACTTGATGTTACTATTGTTGATGCTGCCATTAATATTTACCTCCAACTGTCCAGCCTTTGACAGTTAATAATTCGTTTTCTGTTTCCACATAAATAACCTCTGTAGGCTCATCTATGTACTCTTTTTTACCTGCATATTCTTCTGCAAGTATCCACTCTCCATCTATTAAAATAGGGTGGTCATTAGTTATTTCTAATTCATCTTCTAGTATATAGTATCCTTCTCTTTGTTTATGAATAATATCTACTACTTTTGTTTTTCCTTGTGGACTTTCAACTTCATCACCGATTTGTAAGTTTTCTGGAAGCATAGCAGGAGTAAGACATTTACCGCCTCCGCCACCACCACCATTATGTACTAATATCTCATTTGCAATATAAGTATGAGAAGGCTCTACTACAATATTCCAAACTTCGGTCTCTTCGTTAACTCTTTCGATCTTTGAAACTTTTTCTCCTGTATGTAATATATCTCCTAACTCTATTTTATTAGGTTCTAAGTCTAGAGTGTGATTAAAAAGTTCGCACTCTCTATAGTAGTCTTCAGGACTTATACAGGCCCAATGATCATTTACCCATACAGGATGTCCTGCTGTAAGTTCTAAATCATTTAATTTGTAATAAGAATTTACTTTATGAGGAGCTTTATCGACTACTTTGGCTTCTTTTTCTATTTTTTCATTAGTATCATAAGTAACAATACTTTCACCTATTTCTATATCTTGTATTGCTTTTGTACCTGTTGGAATTTTTATTTGTGAATCTGGAAGCAAACATCCTCCAAGTCCTGATAAGTCTATAATCATAGCTTGAAGGCCTATTATGTTTCCACTTGAAACATGTTTTACATAAATAAAATCTGAGGATCCTGAAGGACTTCCTTCACCAGTTCCAGCAGTACCTGTACCCCAAGTCCAGTTTGCATCTCCTGAGCCATCTCCTGACGGAAAACTAAAACCGTTTAAGCTTGATCCGCTTCGTGACCATCTTGCTGTTACATTTTTTACTCCAATTGTAGGATGAGTAACAGATAGTTGTAGATCTTGAGTAGTAGCACTTGGAAGATAAGTTGATCCATCTTCTGTACGCCAGCTTGTAATTAAAGCTCCAGATGTTACACCTATATAACTCCACTCCATATTACTTGTTGCTAGAGGAGTATAACCTAGAGCAGAGGCAATATTGCTTGATGTTACACTAGCAGCGGAGCCTGGAGGGCCTGTTGGTCCTGCCCCACCTGGAGGTCCTGTAGGTCCATCGTCCCCTGTAGGCCCTGTTACAGAAGACCCAGGGGGTCCTGTAGGGCCATCTGGTCCTGTAGGCCCTGTTACAGAAGACCCAGGGGGTCCTGTCGAACCATCTGTTCTTTTTGCATAAATAACTGGAGTTGTCCATGAGCTGTCTTGAGGACTTGCTCCGTCACTTGTAAAGGTTCTTGTTGCTATATAAACCGCATCTCCATTAGTACTTAAAGCTGGAACTGAGAATGACCAATCAGTATTACCTGCTTGTGGACTTGCAAAACTGCCTCCTGTTGAACTTGTCAAACTGCTGTCATTTAGCTTAAATAAACTAACAGTTCGTGCAGATTGCCCAGTAGTACCATCATCTCCATCTTTTCGTATTGCATAAATTGCAGGAGTTGACCAGCTTGACTGTTGGGGACTTTGCCCATCACTTGTAAAAATTCGAGTAGATACATAAATTTCATCATTATCTGCAGAAATAGCTGGAACGCTAAATGACCAGTCGCTGTTTCCATTTAATGGATCAGCAAAAGTTCCTGAACTTGCTGATATAGTAGAACTATTTTTTCTAAAAATACTTGGTTGTCTTTGATTTTGTGCTGCTGTTCCAGCTGCTCCTGTTTTTGATTTAGTAATTGATTGGTCTTTTGTAAAAGTAAAAGCAGCACCTTGAGGTGTTTTTCCTGTTATAGTATAAGTTATTATATAGTTATCTGTACCGTTTGCTGCTGCACTATGATCTCCTACTCTTGCAAATCGAGTTGAGCCGCTTCCTTGTGTACTAATAGTACCTTCTGTAATGTTTGCAGTATTTCCAATTGTAACCTTATAGTGACCTGCAGTTGTACCCACTCCGTCAAAATCTAAGAGAGTTGCGCCCACAAATACTTTTATATCCGTACCACTACCTGAATAATCAGATACTACTCCAGCAGTGCTTGCAGGTAATAGGTGAGCTTCGCTTGTGAGTACTACTGTAGGTGTTAGGTCAAAACTATTTACTAGTTCTAAAGTAGTTGAATCAGATCCACCACCATCTGCTCCCGCCAAAGTATACTTAACAGTTATGCCATCAAGCATATTTGTAGAAGTAATAACACAACTTGGATTTGTATGTGTATTAACAACTGAAGTTAAATTTGAAGTTCTATCTGTTGAACCATCTGTATCAAGAGCTGACCATGCTCCGTTTGTAGTTGTATTTGAAGTATTTGCTTTTATTGTAATTTGTTCAGGAATGAAAATATTAGCAAAACCTGTGCCAACTGAATAACTTCCAATACCAGTAATACTGATTTCCCCTTCGGGAAAAAATTCTTTATTCATAATATGACTACTTGGACTTACAACTACTATTTTAGCATTTGCTCCAGCTGCTCCAACTTCACCATAAGAAGCCATTAGTTCTATACTTGACCACTCGCTATCTGGTATTACATCTGTTGTTGTATTTGCAACTGCTGTTGCTTGAATAACCCATAAATATTGATTAGAAGAACTTATACCTGGATTTGTTGTTGACCAACCATTTGCTGTTGTAAAACTTACATTTTTATTTGCAAAGGTATATGTTGTATTGCCTTCTGGTTTACCACTATTTGATCCTACACCTGTTGGGGCACTCGCATTATTATTTTGTTTGTATAAAAATATAGTTGCAGAATTTAGTCCATCTACACCAGCTTGTCCTTCTGCGAGTTTAACTGCACTTGACCACTCATTTGCTGCAATCGTATCTGTTGTTCCATTTCCTGAAGCAGTAGCGGCACAGACATATAAAGCGTCAGTTCCTGATGGTATAGTTTTTGACCAACCATTTGCTAAGCTACCTGTTGTGATTGTTCCTGATGTATTTCCTGATAAAGAAACAGTTACATCTCCTGGATTACTTGTAAGATTACTTGCGGATCTTTGATATGCATATACTATTGCATTTGCATTTCCTGTTACAGAAGCCCCCGCTGAAGCTTTTGCTATTGTATAAGTTTTAGTTACTGTTACATCATCAGTATTATCTACACCACCGACAAGACTACCTTCTAGTGTACATGAAAAAGTTGCTGTTCCTGAGTCTGCAGAAACTGAACTAACTGTATATACTCCTGAGTTTTCATCTATAGATACATCGACTCCGCTTTCAGAAGCTACTGAAAACGATATTTTACTGTCTGCTACATTTCCATTTTGTAATGCATTTCCATAAAAAACGTTAAATGTTCCACCTGCATTGCTTAAGTTACTACCTGATACAGTGCCATCATTTGCTGCAGGAATTGAGTGTGTTTCATTTGTTAGTATACCCGTTACAGTATCTTGTCCGTCTTGTACTGAATGTATTGTTACAGTATCTTGTCCAAGAATAGTTCCAGTAGTAGCATTATCCTGTCTTGCTTTAACTGTTACTTGTATAGGTGTTCCATCTACTGCGGGCTCATCTGATTCTGCTAGTGTGAAAGTTGATGTTTCTGTATTTTGTTTAGTAGTAGTTCCTACTAAAAATTCATAAAAAATTGTACCTGTAGTATTAAAAGTTTCAGTAGTAAAAGTTACAGATGTATTTTCTACTCCACCCTTGCTATAGTCTATAACGTGTGTGCTAGGTACTAATGTGATTGTTGTTGCTCCAGAACTTAAAGATAAAGATATACCTTGCAATCCTCCTGTTCTACTACTAGGAAAATAAGAGGAGTGTGTAATTTGTGGTTTACCTCTTGGAGAAGTTTTTCTCCTGTGTCTTAGCCAATAATAATTTGTCTTTTGTGTTGCTGGTGTATGTGTGTATGTTTGAGCATTATCAACTATAGCTATAATTTCTGCATTTGATCTGTTATTATCTGTTGATGCAAATACTTCTGTAGAATCTGTTAGTTCATTAAAGTCTTTACCATTTTCCCAGTTTAATACTACAGACCCAGCTTTGTCTTGTGTTGCGGTAGCGTTTGTAGGTGCAGAAATAGACTTAATTGTAAAGTTAGCACTTGATTGATTTAATGCACTTAGTGCTTGTTGTTTTGTGATTTCATAAATGCTATCATCATACTCTGTGGCTTTTACTGTAACTGTACAATTTGCATTAAAATTTAAGTTATTGATTCTAAAGAGTTTGCTAGACCACCCAAAGGAGTCATACGTTATAGCCATAACTTGTCCTACCTTTAATAGTAAACCTCTTGGACCAATAGTAAAGTTGATTTCTTTTGAGAATCGAGTTTGGAATAATTCTTTTTCTACTCCAATTCTTCCATTATAATAATTTGTTATTCCCGATAAAGGATAATTTGCAGTTTTAATTACATCTCTATCTGCTTTTAAAAAGTCAGAATTAAAGAAAGTTATACTTCTTGAGCCCCAATTATTTTGAGGATCAGCTACACTAGCTTTAATAGTATTTTTAGCTTTCTTTTGAGAATCATCTTTTAAAGATATGTTTCCTATTATATCTGAATTTTCTATATAATATGGATTAATATTTTCTTGAGATGCGTTAAGACTTGCTGTAGGTGCATTTTCTTGAGTTTCTACATCAAGCACATATTTACCATTTTCATATGATAGTATACCATTGAAGTGTGATAATAAAATATTGATATTTTCAAATTTAGATTTACTTGTATCAATTATAAAACAAGTTTGATGCCTAGTTACTTCTGCTTGATGATTTCTTTCCCACCCATAGTATCTCCAATATTTTACAAAATCAGAATCATATAAAGCATAAGTAACCGGGTTGCCTTGAGTTTTAGACATGTTTATAGTATTAGGTCCACTTCCTGATGCTTTATGTAGTGTTAATTTAGTATTGTCAGTATCTCCATCTATAGATGTGCCAAGAAAAATCAATCCGCCTTGTGTACCACTAGTATGAGCTGGGTCAGTAGTACCCGTATAAGTAACTGAGGTGTCTGCTTTATAGTAACGTCCTGCAGCAGTATATATTATATCTCCATGTTGATACTCACCATATGTAGCATAAACTTTAGTAAACTTATTAATAACATCTGTAAAAGTGACAATATTTCCAGTTATTTTTGTTACTTTACCTTGAGCTACAATAGTCCCACTATTGGCAGTTCCACCAGTTTTTAATTCATATACATCATTTACCGCTATACCGCTACTACTCTCTAGATTAATATCTATATCAGATCTTGAATCACAGAGTCTTGCTGAAGTTATAAAAGTATCAATATCAAGGTCTGTATCTTCTAGGCCTTTCCCATATCTTTTATTTCTAATATAGTCTAATGTTTGTATTGCAGGATTTATTGAAGCTCTTTTGTCTGTTCCTCTTCCTGTAATAGTAAATTTATGACTGCTTAAAGGAGGAGTAAAAAATGGAGTCTCAATACTTACTATATTAGTAGTAGTATTAAAGCCTGTTATTTCTCTTTCTTCGCCAGTAGTCTCATTTTTAAGCATAGATCCACGTGACGCATAGTTTGTGTTTACTGCATTATAATTAGCTGCAGTATATGTACTAAAAAGCTCTTTTGTATCTGTAATGTTTGCTACAGCTGAAATAGTAGTTAAGTCAAATACTGCTGCAAGTCTAACTTCAACGTGATCATTAAAGTTATTTAAGGCTGTTGTTGTTAAATTAACGAAGTTTGTTTTAAATGTGAGAGCATTACCTGACCAAGTTCCAAATAAAAGGGCATGCTCCATTTGTGGTAATCCTGACCAATCATCTGAATAAAATTGATAAGGATTATCATTTGATGCTTTTCCTAAAAAAGTAGCATCTGCGTCACTAAAAGTTGCTGTTAAATCTCCTGTAGTAGTATCAACTGTCCATGTTGGGTCTTTAAATTCATTAGGAAAAGATTGATTAGTACATACAGTATGATTCCATGTTATCATATACCAGTAATTGTTACTGCTATCAACCATTCTTAAACGTGTTCTAGCTGGTGAACCATTTGTAACTGCAAGTGCGGGTGCTGTGTCTAATCTAAATCTAAACTCTTCTGAGCCTCTATTTGTTTTAAATAAAAACTTATCCATGATTTTAAACTTACCACTAGCATGAGTTCCAGTTGTATCAGTAGTCCAGCTTGATCCATCTGTACTATACTGTACTGTAACTAAATCTGCTGCTGCAAACTGTGTGTGATCGTTACTTCCCCCTAAGACTGCGTCAGGAACATAAGTATTATCATAATTAAAACAATCTAAAACACTTCCTCTTACAACGTACTCTATTTCAGGAAGTTCTGTTGAATCAGCACTAATTTCGAATCGATTAGCTGTATAAGCAGTATCTAATAATCTGTGACTAGCGCTCCAATATGGTTGACTTCCTGTATAATAATCAGTTTGTCTTTTGTATCCACCTCTTTTTGCTTCAGCTCTAGCCCCTGATCCTCCCTCGCCGGAGGCGGCTGTTATAGTTACAACAATAGTATCTGAATCTGTATAACCTGAACCTTTATTAGTTACTGTTACACTGCCTACTTTTGTAGGAAAACCGTCATCATCGTTTGTAAGAACAGCAGTACCTGTTGCAGTTGTTCCACCACCGCTTGGAGCACTAATCGCTACATCAGGACGAGCAGTAAACCCAGTTCCTGCATTTGTAACTTTTATACTTTCAATACCATCAGTTACAGAAGCTGGAGAGTATAACATAGAAGATGCAAGTTGATTTGCTCTACCCTGGAAAAAAGATTGATCTATTTCATATGGCTGATTTATTGCCCAACTTTCTCTATGAGCTACACCATTTTCTCCTGCAAATAAAGCACTTCTCTGATAATCATTTGATATTCGATGTTGCTCCTGCTGTTGAATATAGGCCTGAGCGTCTCCTCTGATCATATTTTGCTCTGCTGCATCTTGATTACTTATATATACAGTTTGTGTATCGGGTGTTTCTAAACTTTCATCACCTTTTCTTCCGCCTAAAGTATTACCGTACGACATTTTTCCAAAACATTGTAATTGAGTATTATCTTTATCAGCTCCAGTTGGGCCTCTTACATCAAAGTCATTATCATCTGTACATATTAAAGGCATATCATCTATATAAATATTATAGAGTCCATGAATTTCTCCTTCGCATATAGCATCAGCTGTATAAACAATTTGTGAATCCTGGTTTAGTGTATCAGCAAATATTGGATTACCATTAATTCTTTGTACACCATAAACTACAGGTAAGTATCTTCCTTGTAAATGAATGTTTAAGTCAACTTCATGTTGTTGTTCTACTTGATATTCTATTGTTACATAATATTTATCGCCTGTTGCTCCAGCAAGTCCACCTCTTCTTTTTGCTTTTTGTCTTGTTTTTGTTAGTTCTGTTTTATAGTTTGCTATTGCACTTAATGAAGTTTCAGCATGTAAGAATCCTAAGTCTCCTGCATATTCATTTCGTATTGGTTGTTGCTTTGCGGGCTGCCCATTGGGTCCTAAGGTTCTATGTAATTCATCTGTTGTTAGTCTTCCACCAACTTCATTCCAATCTCCCCAATGACTTGTAAGACCCCATTTTACTTGTACACCTGTTGGTTTTTCATCTATTGATACACTTTGAATAACACCTTTAAATATAGTAATTGCTGCATTACCCCAAGGTGTTCCTGTTTCTGGGTCTATAAATATTTTTTCAATAAGTACATTTCTATTTACAAAACTAGGGCTTGCAGCTGATGTTCCCGCTAGAGTTATTCCTCTATCTTGTAAAGGAGCAGTAAGTTCATCAGACTCTATTTTTATTGTAAAAGTTTTACTAAGAGTTGATCCTGGAAAAGAGCTTACAATATCTGGAGAAGTACCTATGACTGCTAAATTTAAAACAGTATTATTATTTGTAAAACTTGCTATTCTATATGTTAGTGTAGTAGTACTATCATGAGTAAAAGATATTTCGTCACCTTCTTTAAATCCACGCTCTACAAAGTCTAATGCATATCCTTCATAAGTTGTAGAAGTTGGAGTAAATACTCCACTTGTAGAAATACTTCCAGCTACAGAGATAGCGGGCTTTAAATCCTCACCCGCTAAGGTTAGCGACATAGCGCTGGCACGAGCCTGTGTAGTTTCCGAGTAATTACCTACACTAAGAATTCTGTTTGCATAGTATGTATTTCCACCAAAGACAATATCATGACTCCCATCTGTATAATACGCAAATCTACTATCATCTGTAGGATAAGTTCCATCAGCATTTTTTGTAAAAGGACGTTCAAATTTTATTAGGTGTGCATAAACAAAATCTTCGTTTGAAAGAAGATTTGTTCGAATAGTACTGTTTATAGTTTTTTCTGTTGACATTATGGTTGTGCTTCAATTAAGCTTAGGCTAAATTCGTATAAGTTGTTTG
>Ga0181395_1000618_pt1 | contig 14755 bp, 11 predicted proteins | sample 18SPOviralmetaG_FD_130124 | JGI IMG/M metagenome (GOLD analysis project Ga0181395, IMG submission 130124) | Marine viral communities from the oligotrophic San Pedro Time Series (SPOT) site, San Pedro Channel, CA, USA - 18 SPOT_SRF_2010-12-16 | ecosystem: Environmental > Aquatic > Marine > Strait...
GTAAGAATGTCTGAAAGATACATCAAACAGAGAGAATTACCAGATAAAGCTATCGACCTAATGGACGAAGCAGGTGCAAGAACTCACTTATTAGAAGTGAAAGTACCTGCTAGAATTAAGCAGTTAGAAAAAGAATGTGAAGAGACAAAGGATAAAAAGAAAGCTGCTGTAGAGAAGCAAGATTATGAAGTTGCTGCTTCTTTAAGAGATGAGCAATTATCTTTAGAATCTAAGGTTAGAGAAGAGACTTTAAACTGGGAATCTACACTTAAAACTAAAAAGAGACAAGTAACTATAGACGATATTGCAGAAACTGTATCTATGCAAACCGGAATTCCGGTTACAAGATTAGGAGCTGATGATATGAAGATGATTAAGCAAATGGCTGATTATATTAAAAAATCTATTATCGGTCAAGATGGTGCAGTAGACGCTTTAGCTAAAGTAATTAAAAGATCTAGAACTGGAGTTGCATCTTCAAAGCAACCTACTGGTTCATTCATGTTCTTAGGTCCAACTGGAGTTGGTAAAACTGAGACTGTGAAAGCCCTAGCAGAATATATGTTCGGAGATACTGATGCAATGATTAGAATTGACATGTCAGAGTATCAAGAAAAGTTTAATGTATCTAGATTGATTGGAGCGCCTCCGGGATATGTAGGTCATGATGATGGTGGTCAATTAACTGAAGCAGTGAGACGTAAACCTTATTCGGTAGTCTTATTCGATGAGGTTGAGAAAGCTCACCCAGATATTTTCAATACTTTATTACAAGTATTAGACGAAGGTAGATTAACAGATTCAAATGGTAGAATAGTTGACTTTACAAATACAATTATTGTAATGACATCTAACGTTGGTGCAAGAAAGCTTGCAGACTTCGGTACTGGTATTGGATTCTCTACCTCATCTTCAATGTTGGAAGAACAAGCAAAGATGGATGGTATTATTAAGAAAGAATTAAAGAATAAATTTAGTCCAGAATTCTTAAACAGACTAGACGATATTGTTTTATTCGACCAATTACAATCTGAAGATGTAATTAAAATTGTGGATATTGAACTTAATAAGTTTGTTGAAAGAATGGGTAGGCAAGATTACACATTTAAGTTTAATAAGAATGCTAAAGAATTTCTAGCTAAAGAAGGTTACGATCAAGCCTATGGTGCAAGACCAATTAAAAGAGCGATTCAAAAATATGTTGAAGACGCTGTGGCAGATGCAATATTAGATGGTATTTTAAAAGAGGGTAAATCATATACAATCTCTAAAGATAAAAAAGAAAACAAGCTAACTATTAAGTAAACCTTTTTTTACTTATTCATATAACTACTATAGTTATTAAAAAATAATACATGAGTTTTTCAAATACATTCATAAACATTATTAATCATATAGATGACGAGGGCCAGGAATCTCAACCTAGAGATTTAAAAGTTAAAGAGTCAATCTTATCTAGCTTTGTGATTAATCCAACACAACCTATAGCTAATTTTAAAAATCGTAAATTTAATTGGAAGTATTTAGCAGGTGAATTAGCATGGTACTTAAACCAAGATAGAGACGTAGACTTTATTGGTAACTTTTCTAAATTTTGGTCTAAGCTTACAAACCCAGGTACTAATGAAATTAATTCTAATTACGGATCTTTAGTTTTTAATAAAGAACAATTTGGCTGGGTAATCGATGCTTTAATAGAAGATAAAAATAGTAGACAAGCTATTATGTTTTTTAATCAGCCTAAATTTCAGTTTAAAGAAAATAAAGATTTTGTTTGTACAATGTATGCAAACTTTTTTATTAGAAATAATAAATTAAACATGAAGATACAAATGAGGTCCAATGATATTTTTTATGGACTTACGTTTGACGCTCCATTCTTCTCATTCTTACAACAATCAGTTTATCTTAAGCTAAAAGAAACATATCCTGATTTAGAAATTGGAGCATATTATCATTTTGCTGATAACTTACATTTTTATGAAAGACATTTTGAATTAGCAGAATCTGTTAAGAATGAAAAAATATCACCAGAATCAGAACATACATTTATTTTAAATAAACCATTTATTGACTATGACGGAGATAAAGTATTTTTAACTGATACTGCAAATAGCTTCTGTAAAGAAATATATGAAAGTATTGGTGAAGATAGATCTACGTTAGAGCAAGATGACTATAAAAATATTCTTACTAAATATTTTACAATATAATGTCAAAGATACCTAAAATACACATGGATCCTAATAAAATCATAAGAGAGGATATTGATAAATTATTAATGTCAAAGTATGATATATTTTATAGAAGGATTGTAGAATTTATTTTAGAAAAAATAGAAACCCCAAACTCTAAAAATGAAATACTTGCCATATTAGTAGATGATGACGGTGTAGAATACCAAATGGATTTACCTAAAGGCGGTTATGAAAAAAGCTTAGTAAAAGCATTAGAATACTTTTTAAAAATAGAGGAATACGAAACGTGCGACCTCATCAAACAAATGAATAAACAGATATGAATTACTTCCCAAAAGAAAAAGAGTTTGAAAGATTTGCAAGATCTGAACATAATATAAGTTCTAATAATTTAGACTTATATAATAAACAGGCTTCGTTAACACCTTATATTCTTGAAGAAAGAGAAATGCGTATGACGCAAATGGACATCTTCTCAAGATTAATGGTAGATAGATTGTTATGGGTCGCCGGACCTGTAAATGATAATATGTCTACAATCGTCCAAGCACAGCTAATGTTCCTATCCTCTACTGGATCTGGAGACATTACAATGCATATCGATTCACCGGGAGGTTCTGTTAAATCTGGGCTATCTATGGTGGATGTGATGGAATATATTCCAGTAGATATTAAAACTGTAAATACAGGAATGGCTGCTTCAATGGGTTCAGTACTTTTAGGAGCAGGTACAAAAGGAAAGAGATCTTCATTAAGACATTCTCAAACAATGCTCCACCAGTCTTCTGGTGGATTCAGTGGAAATATACAAGATGCTGAAATTGATTGGAAGGAATGGAGAAAGGTTAATGATGAACTTTTTAAACTGTTAGGATCTTACTGTGGTAAGAAGCCTGATCAAGTAAAAAAAGATGCCCAACGTGATTTTTGGCTAAGTGCCGATGAAGCAATCAAATATGGTATCATAGATGAAATTATTAAACCACAAAAATAATGGATAAAAGAAAAAAACAAGAAGAAGTTTTTATCGAGTTAGTAAATCTTCAACTCCAGCCTTTTGGTAAGACATATAAAGATGTCAAAGGAGACCCTGAGTGGTATATGAAATTTAAAACATCTAGAGAAGAAGAAAAGCTTTTCATGAAAAACGGTGTTGAAATTATCAGAAAAAAACTTAGGTTATCTAAAAGAATAGCTGAACAGGAAATGAGTTGGTTTGTTTTACAGTGGGGATTAACTACTGTTGAAGCGTTTGAAGAAATTAAAGTAAAGGCTGATAAGATAATTAAAACTGGAGATGAAGGAAAGTCTTGAACAAGGGATAAATCCTAAGTACATAAAAAGAATAGCCATACATCAAACAATAAGTAATAGAGGAAAATCTAAATTCTTCATTCTACATAAAAGGAGTATTCTACATAAAGCTTCAGTATCTTCTGTGCCTAAAAAATATAGATTAAGATATAACTTTAATTCTGCTGAGCGCGCGGCTACACACTTACTAAAAAATTACAAAAAATATTTTTTAGACTAATGTCATAATAGCTTGCTACTTTAAGGAATACATATAATATGAGTAAGCTAAAAATTCCAACATGGGTTGAGGAAGGTCCAATGGACCTAGAGTATAAGACTTATAGAATGTTAAGTAGATATAAAGAATTATTATATACTTTACGTGAAGGTAAGTTAATGGATGTGTTATGGGAAATAGATGACACATTAGATTATCTATATAGATATGACGCACAACAAGTAACTGGACAAACTCCAGCTGAATATGAGTTTATGGGTTTAGATTGGGAAGATCTAGAATTGGTATTTACCAGTAAAGAAGAACTAGAATCTAATGACATTATTGATAAACTATGCGGTGACGCTATCGATAAATTTGAAGAACTCCATTCTAAATGCAGAGAGACTTGGCGATCGATTGAGTCAAATATAAAATATAGCTATATAGGAGATAGGAAGTATTTTTTATCAGATGGTTTTGTTTTTATTACAACTCCTGATAATAAACTCCATATTTATTATTTCAATAAACCTACTAAACACTATCAAATGAGCTGGAAAGATTTTAAAATGCAACATATTAAGACTGAGGATTGGAATAAAGATACTTATATCGCTAGACTCGAAGAAATTTCTGAGAAAAAATCAGATAAAATATTGATAAAAGTTGCTTTAGAAAAAGATACTAAGATCGAAAATCATGCAATGGCAGTAATAAATTATTGTATATTTAGTTTATTACATAGAGATTATGCCTTTTAGCTCAAAAGATAGAGACTTAATTATTTTAGCTTGATATATAATAAAACAATAAAAATATAACGCGAACTATGCCTAACGTACAAAACCAAAATTTGATAGCAGTTGTTCCTGAGTACATTAACGTAATCAGAGGACAGGCTGCAAACGTTACGGTTACTCTACATAAAAGCTTTGTGGGTAACCCAATTAATATCGGCAATATAAATAATGTAACTGCAGAATATCTAGATACTAATAATAATATTATTAAAACAGAATCTAAAGTAGCTAATACGCTAACATTTGGCGCTGTTAATACAGACGCTAGAAATCAAGTTGCAATTTATTTAACTGCCAATGAAACATCTACCCTAGTACTAGATGATAGTGGAGCTTCTGGAGAAGTATGGGTAAGATTTAAAATTCAAGAAGGAATTAGTGAAGTAGTATTACCAAAACTAAAATTAGGTAATATTTTTGATGCTGGTGATACAATCGGAGAGATTGTAGCATCAAGATATGCACAACCAAGTACAGTATATAAAGTTTCTGCACTAGGTTCATCTGCATTTAGCTCAAACCAACCAGCACAAGGTCAAATTATTTTTAACTCTGAACAACCTAATCAGGTTACAATGGTTAAATTAGGTAATAAAGATGATAAGGGTTACAAAAATGAATACCTAGAAAACTTATTAGAAAATAGATTAGATATTGATGGTTTAAATAACTCAATATTTTTTACTAATGTTAAAAATAATTCAGAGTATTCTTTATATAGAATTATATCTTATACAAGATTAAATATTTCTAATCCACTTAGTGATCCTAACAATCCAACAAACGAATTAGATGATGCTATTCAATTAGGAGTTCAGTATGAAGGTGCTTCTACTACTCCAGGTGATACTTATACATTTGCAGTTGGTGATGAGTTTGGTATTATGACAGAATCTCATTTAGGTGTAGATTTACAAGGCGTTAAAGTTTCAGCTACTGATTTAGGTAATGAACCTCCTTTAGCTGCAACACAAGCAAGAACAATTAATTTTATTGGTGATTTAGCAGGTACGGATGATGGTAATGGTAATGTTACAATTACAGTACACAATCACCAAGAGGCTATTACTTCTGGTACTTCTGGTACAGATGGTACTTCTGGTACAAATGGTACAGATGGTACAGATGGTAGCTCAGGTACGAATGGTACAGATGGCTCTTCAGGTACAAATGGTACAGATGGTACAGATGGCTCTTCAGGTACAAATGGTACATCAGGTACAAATGGTACTTCAGGTGCACAAGGCCCTCAAGGTCCAGCAGGTACTTCAGGTGTACAAGGTGCTCCAGGTACTTCGGGTGCTCAAGGTGCTCCAGGTACTTCAGGTGCTCAAGGTGCTCCAGGTACTTCAGGTACTTCAGGTATAAATGGAACTTCAGGTATTAATGGAACTTCAGGTGCACAAGGCCCTCAAGGTCCAGCAGGAACTTCAGGTATAAATGGAACTTCAGGTATAAATGGAACTTCAGGTGCACAAGGCCCTCAAGGTCCAGCAGGAACTTCAGGTATAAATGGAACTTCAGGTATAAATGGAACTTCAGGTATAAATGGAACTTCGGGTGCTCAAGGCCCTCAAGGTGCTCCAGGTACTTCGGGTGCTCAAGGTGCTCCAGGTACTTCAGGTGCTCAAGGTATAAATGGAACTTCTGGTTCTTCAGGTATAAATGGTATCCAAGGTGTTCCAGGCCCTCAAGGACCAATAGGTACTTCAGGTACTTCAGGTATAAATGGAACTTCAGGTGTTTCTGGGACTTCAGGTGTTTCTGGGACTTCAGGTATAAATGGAACTTCTGGTGCACAAGGTCCTCAAGGGCCAGTAGGTGGTTCAGGTACTTCAGGTGCTCAAGGCCCTCAAGGTGCTCCAGGTACTTCAGGTGCTCAAGGCCCTCAAGGTGCTCCAGGTACTTCAGGTGCTCAAGGTGCTCCAGGTACTTCAGGTGCTCAAGGCCCTCAAGGTGCTCCAGGTACTTCAGGTACTTCGGGTGCTCAAGGTGCTTCAGGTACTTCAGGTGCTTCAGGTACTTCAGGTATAAATGGAACTTCAGGTACAAATGGTACAGATGGAACTTCAGGTACAAATGGTACAGATGGTTCTTCTGGTTCTTCTGGTTCTTCGGGTTCTTCTGGTTCTTCAGGTACAAGTGGTACTTCAGGTATAAATGGTACTTCTGGTACAAATGGTACAGATGGCTCTTCAGGTACTAATGGTACAGATGGCTCTTCAGGTACGAACGGTACGGATGGTACAGATGGTTCTTCGGGTACAGATGGAATAGATGGCTCTTCAGGTACAAGTGGCACTTCGGGTACAAATGGTACTTCGGGTACAAATGGTACTTCAGGTACAAATGGTACTTCAGGTACGAACGGTACGGATGGTACAGACGGCTCTTCAGGTACTAATGGTACAGATGGCTCTTCAGGTACTAACGGTACGGATGGTACAGATGGTACAGATGGTTCTTCGGGTACAGATGGAACAGATGGAACTTCAGGTACAGATGGAACTTCAGGTACAAATGGTACTTCAGGTACGAACGGTACGGATGGTACAGATGGCTCTTCAGGTACAGATGGTACAGATGGCTCTTCAGGTACAAATGGTACAGATGGTTCTTCGGGTTCTTCGGGTACTTCAGGTGCACAAGGTCCTCAAGGTGGCGTAGGCCCAGGTATTACGCTTATAGGTAACGTACCGACTACTGCTCAATTACCTGCTAGTGGTAATACACAGGGTGATGCGTTTATTGTACAAGCAGATGATTCGATGCATATCTGGAATGGAAGCACATGGATTGATGGTGGTCCAATTCAAGGACCTGCAGGAACTTCAGGTACAAATGGAACTTCAGGTACAAATGGTACTTCAGGTACAAATGGTACAGATGGAACTTCAGGAACGAATGGTACAGATGGAACTTCAGGCGTTTCTGGTACGGATGGTACAGATGGTACAGATGGTAGCTCAGGTACGAATGGTACAGATGGCTCTTCTGGCACAAATGGTACAGATGGTAGCTCAGGTACGGATGGAACTTCAGGTGCACAAGGTCCTCAAGGTATTCCAGGAACAAGTGGTACAAATGGTACAGATGGCTCTTCTGGCACAAATGGTACAGATGGTAGCTCAGGTACGGATGGAACTTCAGGTTCACAAGGTCCTCAAGGTATTCCAGGAACAAGCGGTACAAATGGTACAGATGGAACTTCAGGAACTTCAGGTGTTGATGGTCAAGATGGATCAGGCGTGCCAGCAGGTGGTTCAACAGGTCAAGCACTTGTTAAAGCTAACAATACAGACTACAACGTAACATGGGGTGACGCTGTTGGAGGTGGAGGTACACTCTACTTCGTAAGACTTGAGTACACTTCTACTTCGACTGTAGGAGGTGCAGAATTCTTAGACCCTTCTGGAAACGGTGATTTTAAAACAAGTGGCGCTGCAATCGGTACTATCTCAGGTGATAATGTAGACTTTACGTTCGGTGAAGCTACTCCACCAAAAGATATTATTGTATATGCATATCAAGCTAACAGTTCAAGATATATTATTACTCAACTAGATGGTGGTGGTAATAGTGATGCATTCTATGCACTTGGTGCAACAGAAAGTGGTCATACATCCAACTTTAGTATTGGTAACCAAGTTACAACAGATATATTCACAAACTTTAGCAACGCTAAACTAACTTTAGATTTAAGTATGGATAATACTAAAGCGATTAGAGAACCAGGTGGATTCGTTCCTCAAAAAGAGTCTCACGCATTTATCGTATTTAGATTCTAAAAATAATTAAAATCAGGGTGGCTTCGGCCACCCTATAATAATAAAAAGTAAAATATGTCAACATTATTTACACCAATTACACTTACAGGTTCTATAAGTTCTATTGCAAATGGATTAACTTATGGAGAGAATGATGGTACAGGAATGGCATCTCAATATCAAACGTATGATATGACAATAGCTGTCAATCCTCAATCTACTGGTGATGGTTCAACTAGAAGGGCTAATCAATATAATGGTATTGATGTTGCAGTTGGGATGTGGATTTCAGATGCTGCAGGTAACGCTATTTTAAGAATCAAATCAATTTCTAGTAAGACTACAACTACGCTAAGTTTAGTAGCTGAAGACGCAAACATGCTTTCTTATAGACTAAATGGGAATAACACAATGGCTGATGGTGCAGCTATTATATTATTCGCTCAAAATTCAGAAGGTGAAGCTATTATCACAGATACTAGTGGCTTTGCTGCAGGTGGTTTAGATAAAGTTCAAAGTAGATTTGTTGTAAATGAAGCTGACGATAGAGTTAAGTTTTCGCATGATGTTGCTCCTTCAGTTGATAAAGGAGATGTTGTTACAGTTAACTCAAGTGGTGACTTAGTAAAATACGGAACTGTAGGCGGTTCTGACATTAAAGTAGGTACAGTATTAGATAAGATTAGAGGTGGTAAAGACGTATTTGTTAAACCATTTAATGATATTATTAGAGACTACAAAGACCCTGAATCTTTAACAGCAAATCCTAGTGGAATTTATTATACAGATACTAATAATGCTGGTGAAATTACTACAGTGGCTGGTGGTAAAGCTACTTATATGCACTTAAATACTGCAATAGCTTCTAGCCAAGTTGCAGGTACAGCACTTCCAGGTGCAACTGACGTAGTAGAAATTAATGGTGTTACTATATTCGACGGACCTAATGGAGATTCAGTAGCAGATATTAATGCATTTAGAACTTTAATTAATAATAACTCTACGTCTACGAATGTTACTGCAACTTCTGCAGCAACTCCAGTAAGTATTCAAGGTGGTGATGAGATTCCTAATTTCGAGGAGCAAGATTATTACTCAGGAAGTGATTCTTATATTGTAACAGGTCTTCAGGGTGATCCTCCGGCTATTGGTCAAATTACAATTGGTGATGGTGTTAATGCTCCAGTAACTATTGATTTTGATAATCCAGACGACACTTTATCTTTAGGAGCTAACGTTTATGACGTTATTTCTCCTTCAGCAATGTTAACTAAATTTCAAGATGCTATTACTAGTGGAAGTTTAGATTTAACTGCAGAATTAATAGATATGGCCGCTTACGATGGTCAAACTGTAAAGATTTCTACAACAGGTTCTGCGACTCAAGTTGTTTTAACTAATAATGCTCCCGCTGCATTTGGAAATAATGTTGTAGGCACTAACTCTTGGACTGGTATTGGTATGAGTGCAACTGTTGGTTCTCCAGTATTAACATTAACTAGAGCTGCAGGTGGACCAATCAACATTACTGGTTCTCCAATTTCTGGTGGTTGGATTAATACAGGTGGAGCTGTATCTTCAAATTCAGGTAGAGTACCTTATTTACTTTTGATTGAAAGCGAAGGTGGTGGAGGTCTAGCCGAAACTGGTGTTTCATTTAAAGATGAATTTAATCCTAGTGTAACAACCAGCGATGAAGATACTACAGGAGGTACAATTACATATACTCCTTTTAGTGACGGACATGTAGATATTAGAGTAAATGGTTTTGGAGTAGATGTTGGAGACGGCGCTAAAGACGAAGCATTATATTTTTCTGTAGATGGAGGTACGACTGCTAGAGCAATTGCAGATATTACAGCAGGGGATACTTTATATTGGATGGGATCTATTGCAGGTTTTGAATTAGAGGTAGATGATGAAATTACAATTAGGTATCAAAAATCTTCAAACGATTAATTTAATAAAAATTTAATTTAACTTAAAGGCCACAATATTGTGGCCTTTTTTATTAAACAAAAAATAATATATTTAATTTTAACATTATTCGTTATTTCTAGCTTTATTTAAGCTAAACATAAATATATAAGTATGAGGAGATAATAACATCTCTTTAGGCCTAAATAAACAACAAATAAATATGGCAAGATTAAAAGTAAAACAAATTAGCGACTTTACAACAGCGGTTAATGATTTAATTAGCAATGGTCAAGTTAATGTAGATTCATCTATTGATTCTTTAGAGTCTCAGCTTTCTGAAGGTTTAGATTCTTTAGGAGTTATTGATTCAGCAGTTTCTAACGCTTTAAGCGATGAGATTGCAGCTACTGATACAGCGATAGGTTCATTAGAAGTTATTGATTCAGCAGTTTCTAATGCTTTAAGCACTGAGATTGCAGCTACTGACACTGAAATTGGTTCATTAGAAGTTATTGATTCAGCAGTTTCTAACGCTTTATCTACTTTAGATGATTCAGTTGGTAACATTAACATCGGTTCATTAGAAGTTATTGATTCAGCTATTTCTAACGCTTTAAGCGATGAAATTGCAGCTACTGATACAGCAGTTGGTTCATTAGAAGTTATTGATTCAGCTATTTCTAACGCTTTAAGTGATGAAATTGCAGCTACTGATACAGCGATAGGTTCATTAGAAGTTATTGATTCAGCTATTTCTAACGCTTTATCTACTTTAGATGATTCAGTTGGTAACATTAACATCGGTTCATTAGAAGTTATTGATTCAGCTATTTCTAACGCTTTAAGCGATGAAATTGCAGCTACTGATACTGAAATCACAGCTTTACAAGCTAACGTTGGTTCGATAGATACTAGATTTGATTCTGTATCCAAAGAACCTTATGTTCACGGAGTTGTGTCTGACATCGTTACAGGTGGCGGATTAACTGTTCCAGTATTAGATAATGCAGGAACCCCTAACGCTGATAGCGTAACTGATGGTGGTGCAGGTAATGCTGTTGCTATCTTTGACTTAGCTGTTGCAATTGAAGGTGGTAGTGCAGTCGAACATGAAGCTAACTTCGTTAAATTTACAATTAACGGATTAGAAATCGGACACGATGCATTAACATTCGGAACACCGCTTCAGGTAACGTTAGATTACGCTGCATTAGGTTACAACTTAGAAGCAACTGACGTTATTGAGTATAAGTATATTCAAGACTAAGTTATCTATTAAGTTAAGCTAATTTATAGCAAACTAAAGGGTCCCATTTTTGGGACCCTTTTTTTATTGTATGATATATAGATTATACTAAATTAAATTACAGATATGACAATAGGAATTACTTTAGGCCTTATGCAAGATAATGAAAGTATGTGGATTAATGGTATTAAATTAAATGCCATTTTTTTAGCTAATATGTTTCAAAAATTAGGCCATGATGTTTACTTGCTAGATACACATGGAAAGGTAAGCGCCAATCCAATCACTGGTAAATTAAACGCAGATAAAATAGTATGGGATATTAATGAGTTTCCTATTTATCAATTTTTAAAGAAATGGGAAGATGTTGATGTGCTTATTACATTAGGTACTGCAATGGATGATACCATTTTAAAAAAATTTAAAGCACAAGGTAAACATAAGCGCGTAATCAAATATATGTGTGGAAATAATTTTGTATTAGATATGGAACGTATATTATTTCACGAAGATACAGACCAAGTACCCACTCTTCAAAATGAATTAGATGAAATATGGTATGTACCTCAACAAGAAAAACAAAACCATGACTACTATAGAATATTACATAGATTAGATGATGATAAAGTAAAACCAGTCCCCTTTATTTGGGACCCAATGTTTATCGATAAAACAGAAAATAGGTATGGCGGTAAATTAGAAGATGGTACTGATATAGAAGTTGCCGTACCGATTTATCAACCGAAGCCTATTGAAAAAATGAGATTAACATGTATGGAACCTAATATGAATGTGGTTAAGTATCATATGATTCCAATGTTAATTGCAGAAGAAACTTTTAGAAGGGGTATTAATTTTAAAGAATTTAATATTATTAGTGCATCAAGACTTATGAAAAGTAAGTATTGGAAAACTATTTTAGGTAAATTATCAATATTCAATCCGGATGATAATCGGGTTTTTGTGCACCATAGATACCCAGTCCATAGTATTCTTGCTAAAATGACTGATATTGTTATTTCACACCAATGGGATAACCCATTAAACTATGCATATTTAGATGCAATGTACTTACAATATCCATTAGTACATAATGCCCCAATGATTCAAGATGCTGGATATTATTATCCAGACTTTAATGTTAGGGAGGGTGTAAAACAATTAGAATATGTTTTTAAACACCATAATGATAACATAGACTCATATAACGAAAGGAACGAAGAAGTCCTAACAAGATATACAGTTTACAATGAAGATATGTTAGAAACTTACCAAAAGCTTTTAGATAATCTAGTAGATAAAAAAAATACACATGGTTTATCATATAAATATAACTGGAAAACAAACTTATATAAATAATGGCTATAATTAGAAATAATATCGGTATTCAAAATAATCCTCAAAATAAAAATGCAATCATTGTCTATATTGATAATAAAGAAAAATGTGTTGAAGAATTTTCATGGTTATGGAAGTCATGGTTAATGTGGAATATTAATAAAGAATGGGATTTGGTTGCTTTTACAAATCCTGCTATAATAGAAACTATAGAAAAAAGATTTAAACATAATAATTTAAGTCTTTTACCTATGGATTCACATGCAATAAAAGGTACTGAATGGGAGAATTACGGTTTCGTTAATTCTTTTTCTATGTTTGATAATCCAGTACATAACAAGTTAATAAACGAAAAATATGACTATATTTTAAAAACAGACTGTGACACATTTTTAACAAAAAACTTTAAGACCATTAAATTAGATACCACAAAGGTACATTTTGGGACAGGGTTATATTATCCTGACCAAGGTATTGATTTAATAAATATGGTTAGAGAAAAAATTATAGCTACATCTAAAGCTATGGGTTTAAAATATAGAAACATAACACATGTTGGTGCTAGTATGTTAGGACCTACAAATACAATATCTAGTATATGTATATTACAGAAAAAAATAACATCTATTTTATTAAAATATGGTTGGCAAAATGGAGATGTAGGTAAATGGCCGGGTTGGTGGAAAGGCACTGCATCTATGTACGCTGGAGAAATAGCGGTTAATCATTTATTAAAGCCTATGAATACCGTATTAGGTAATATTGATGTTTATTGTACCATAAATAAAATAACATCAACGGATTTACATATTCATGCATGGCAAGTAGAAGATTCAGAAATTTTATTTAATAAACGTTTATTCCATAAGGGTAAATTGCCTAAATTAAAAACAAACCATAGGATAGAATCTGCCGGTGAATACTGTTCTATGATTGCTACTCATGATTTAGCAGAGTTAAAAATATTTGCTTCTAAGCTTAATTTTTACTAATTTTTAGTAACCACCTTAAAATTAAATTGATATATACAATAACGCGATAACAAAAAATAGTGCACCTATTAAATGTCTAGACTTAGAATAAAACAAATTAAAGAATTTTTATTAAATAATATCCAAAACGGAGATTATTTAACATACGATTCATCAACTGGCCAGTTTGTAAATACATCTGCTCTTCAAAACTCTTCTGGTAGTTCCGGAACAGATGGTACATCCGGTGATACTGGTATAGATGGAACAGACGGTACTTCAGGTACAAATGGTACAGATGGCTCCTCAGGTACGAATGGTACAGATGGCTCTTCAGGTACGAATGGTACAGATGGCTCTTCAGGTACGAATGGTACAGATGGTTCTTCAGGTACAAATGGTACGAATGGTACAGATGGCTCTTCAGGTACAGACGGTACAGATGGCTCTTCAGGTACAAATGGTACGGATGGCTCTTCAGGTACAGATGGTCAAGATGGTCAAGACGGTACAGATGGTCAAGACGGTACAGATGGTACAGATGGTTCTTCAGGTACAGACGGTACAGATGGCTCTTCAGGTACAAATGGTACGAATGGTACTGATGGCTCTTCAGGCACAAATGGTACAGATGGTAGTTCTGGTACAAATGGTGTAGATGGTTTACAAGGTCCTCAGGGACAAGATGGTACAGATGGTACGAATGGTACAGACGGTAGTTCTGGTACGAATGGTACAGACGGTAGTTCTGGTACGAATGGTACAGACGGTAGTTCTGGTACGAATGGTACAGATGGTACAGATGGTACAGACGGTAGTTCGGGTACGAATGGTACAGACGGCTCTTCAGGTACGAATGGTACTGACGGTTCTTCTGGTACAGATGGTACGGATGGCTCTTCAGGTACAAATGGTACGGATGGTAGTTCTGGTACAAACGGTACAGACGGTAGTTCTGGTACGAATGGTACAGATGGTAGTTCTGGTACGAATGGTACA
>Ga0181395_1000620_pt1 | contig 14738 bp, 11 predicted proteins | sample 18SPOviralmetaG_FD_130124 | JGI IMG/M metagenome (GOLD analysis project Ga0181395, IMG submission 130124) | Marine viral communities from the oligotrophic San Pedro Time Series (SPOT) site, San Pedro Channel, CA, USA - 18 SPOT_SRF_2010-12-16 | ecosystem: Environmental > Aquatic > Marine > Strait...
AAGATTTCGATTTAAGTGTTACTGGTAATCGTAATGATTCTACATTCGGCGATTTAGGACACTCTATATACTCGAGTAGTAATTTAAAAATAACATGCCCGCAAAAAACGAATTTATCATCCCCAGTGCTTGAAGTATCGGGAGATATTATCGCAGGTAATGCAGGTGTATCACTTATAACACATTCTCACTTACAGCAAGCAGGTAATGATGCTGGTGCTGGTGCAGATACATTAGCGCCAACCGCTGGAACAGGAGTAGGATCATGAATCACTTAATACAAACACCAACACAGTTTGGATCAGCAGAAGTAATTGCAAGAGGTACGAATGAGTATACGCTCTTTTATACGAATTTAACAAACCTCGCGCATCTTGAATCATGGACTCGATGGGAATCATTTCCATCAGTTGTTCGCGTTGGTAACTTTGTTTATTGTCTTGCTCGATTAAGACACAGTAGTGTATACACTTATTGGGCACTGATTGATATTGTTCCTGACCCAGCAGATCCTTATCGCCTTGGAAGTAATGTTGCGTATCCTCAGATTACGAATGAGATGAGCACTTCACTCGATCAGATACAGTTGAATCCGGATGATGATGAGAATATAACGAATGATCATGGTGCGCCAGGTCTTGAGTTGACAACGCTTAAACCATATTATACTCTACCTGTTACATCTTCGGGGTATTATAGTACATCGTCTATTGGAGGAATATTCTGGTCATCACACTATGATTTCACAAAAATATATCCTTCCTTTCAGCCAAATTGGTCGAGTGCGCGAATTATAAAATCAGTTAACACTCATGGAATTCGAATTGCAGGATGGGGTGAGCGAGTTGTGTGCGATGGAGTTCTTGATAAGATTAGTTTATTCGCGCCATTTGGAACAAAGAAACAATTTGAAACTCTTTATGGTAAGCAATCAGACTGGTGCGAGCCGGATGGTACTCAGTGGATGTTCGAAGCACCGGCGGGTCATGCTAATCAATCAGTACGATGGGCAGATGATGATGCGTTCCAAGCTGAAAACGCTGATGGTAGAACTTATTACTATCCATTCCAATTCGATGAGCCTTTAAGTAATCAATACTTTATTAATGTAAAAGGTGATGTAAATCAGGATGGTGTTGATGATACGCCTGTTAAGGATGTAGTTAAAACAATTGCAGGTATCGCGATCGCTGATGAAATAACACAAAGGCTCGATGTTACGAAATGCGAATATGATTTCGATCTTAATCTAGGTAATCTACCAGTGCCGGAGTTTGTCAAGAGTATAGGTGCGAAGGCGAATGAAATGAAAGACACTATCGGATCTGCTATTAGTAAAGGCTCAGCAGGCATTCTGGAAATCGTGGAAAAGGCTGAGGGGGTAAAGGGCGCCTTAGAAGATGAGTTAAGTACAGTCGGTGAGAAGTTGACTGAGAACTTTTCTGAGGCACTATCGAAGATTAATCCTCTTGATACAGAGGCGATTGATTCATTGAAGGAGAAGTGGTCGGGTGTTGTTGATAATATCGAAGATATTCTTGAGAATTTAGATAAAGTTGACATATGTTCTCTTGTTGATGTTGTTGCAAAGGTTGATAAGAATGGTGTACTTATTAAGAAGCCAGAGATGGAAGATACTCCGATTGATCCGATTGAACCTTCGAAGAAAACACATATTGTTCCTATTACAAATGGTAATATACCTCAAACAAATATACAGAAGAAAGAGGGTATTGCACCGAATACGATAAAGTCGATTGAAGAGCAATACGAGTATGCGTGGAAGAAGTTGTATGATGTGGCTATCATTGGTGATTATACATCGAGTGTAGGTGAGAAGAAAACAGCGATTCGTAAGCTCGGTCAGCAATTAAGGGATGATGAGGAGTATCAAGCAATACAGGGTGTGGTTGTCATGGGTCTTCCTGCACCGAGTAATTCTCGTCTTGAGGAGATGGAGAAGAAATGGGCGCAGGATCACTACCTTCTCACGTATATTTCTCTTGTGTTATCACGTGCGCGTCAGCAAATATATCAAAGGTTCAAAGATCAGAAGAGACCTGATATTACATCCGACACTGATCCGCGAGATCTTGTGAAGACATCACTCTGGCAAGATGCAAATCAGCTATTGGGAACAAAGATGCATGCACCGGGTGTAATATGGTCGGTGTATACTCAAGAGGATTTGGATAAAAGGAATCAAATAAGAGATGAAATATTAAAGGCTATTCGTGAGTATATCCTGACTGAAGAGCTTATTCTATCACTGAATAGACTTTCTGTCGCAGGACCAAGCGAACATGTAAAGAATATAGAAACACCTGCATTAGATGAAGAAATCGGGGATGCAACCTTTGAAAGTGAAGGAGAAAAGAAATCGAATGAAATTGGAGGTGCTGTGAAGGATGGAAGTTCAGGTACTGTGACTTATGCTTATGAGAAGGGCACTATACGTAATCAACCTATTCAGCCACGGCTCTTCGCTATTCTTGAGAATACCGCGATACAGCACGATTTAACAATACAGATATATTCAGGAGGACAACCAGCGAAAGGTAGACGAACGGGTTCTTTACGACACAATAATGGATACGCGGCCGATGTACGCATTTATAATAAAGATGGTCGTCGTCTTACAGCAACAAGATCGAAGGATATACCTGAACTCGAGAAGATTGTAAAAACCCTCAGGGAAAACGGAGTAGAATCGATTGGTGCACATCCGCTTTATATGAATGGTAATTTACATATTGATATTGCATCATCCGGTCCTTCGAGTTCGCCAAGCACTGTTTGGGGAAATACACATGGCTATGGTTCTTCTCCCAACTGGTTAAGAAAAGCATTTAAAATTTAAACATGAAAGATATACTTAATATAGACACAAACGGGAAAGTAAGAGAGAAGTATCTTCGATATGTTCTTGTCGAAGAGATGCGTAAAAGCACACTGAACGGGTATGTACCATCAAATGGTGCACAGCTTGGTGTGATTGAAGGCAAGCCAGAAGAGTACGCAGATTACTTAATTCGACAAGTTCAGAGTTCTGCAAAGATGAATGCTCTCTTTGATAAGACAGTTCGGTCCTATTCTTCAGCAGGAAAATTGATCGAGACTCGTCGGCTTGGCCTGTTTAGTATAGATCCAAAGACAGTGAATGTTGTAAAGAATACAGATCTTTTCAAGCCTCGCACAAATATAACTCACGCGATTCGATTGTATGAGAAATATATTCATCGAACAAGTAAGCTTCCTGTGATAAGTGGTGTGATTTCGATATAAATAGAATAGAGTATGCCTTTGCAATCAGATTACAACGTCGACGAAAAAGCTCCTATCGATTATTCGGGAGGAAAGAATTCGTTGTATGCTGATATCCCAATGTTGTTTGTTAAACACCCTAATACAAAAGACATTCGTCCAATCACAGATATTCGTGCAATTCGACAAGCCGTTAAAAATCTCGTACTTACAAAAACACACGAACGCCCATTTCAACCAGAGCTTGGGTGTAGAGTAACTGCATACCTTTTCGAAAACGTTGATCAGTTTACTGCGATCGCGATTCGAGATGAGATTGTACGTGTATTACAATTGCATGAACCGAGAATTAAAAATGTTCAGGTAACTGTTGATCTTGATACAGATAATAACAGGTTGCTTGTGACAATACTATTTCAAATTAAATTAACTAACGAAAACGCAGAGGTAGAATTCTATCTCGATAGAATCAGATAAGATCATGCCAATTAAACAAATAAATGTAACAGACTTAGATTTCGCTGATATTAAGGAAGCGATTAAGGATTACTATCAAAGAGAAGAAGGACCATTTAAGGATTTTGACTTTGATGGTTCGGGTATGAACATGATTCTTGACATGTTAGCGTATAACACGCATTACAATGCTGTTCTTGCACACCTCACAGCGAATGAATCTTTTCTTTCCTCGGCGCAACTAAGAAAGAACGTCGTTGCTCGAGCGAAGACACTTGGTTATAATCCGCATGGTACTTCTTCAGCGGAAACAGAAATTACTCTTTCAAATCTTGATTCTTCTATTTTATCGATTCCTGAAGGTACGATATTCAATACAACCGATTCAGTTAACAATTCAACGTATAGCTTTGTTACGTTTGAAGAAATTGGAGAGCCGGACAAACCATTTGTTATACATGAAGGTTCGATCAGAACAAGCTCGTATATTTTTGATAATAGCATTTCCAATTTAAGATTTGAAATTCCTCACGAAAATATTGATACAACAAAGATTGTGGTGTCAGTGAGACAATCTGCGGCAAGTACTCAGCAGGATATTTACACAAAATTCTATGAGCTTCCTGGTGTCGATTCTAACTCAACAGTTTATTTTATTAATGAAAACCCAAATGGGAAATTTGAAATTTCCTTTGGTGATGGCGTGCTTGGTAAGAAACCTGATGCAGGTTCAATTATCACTATTAAGTATTTAACTACGAATGGTGCTGCGGCAAATGGTCTATCATCATTCACTACAGCTGATCCGATATTCAACGGTGTGAATAAACCAACCATCACCTCAACCGGCGCAACGACAGGAGGAAGTTCAAAGGAATCAGTCGAAAGTATTCGTTCAAACGCTCCTCTTCAATTCGTATCTCAGAATAGAGCAGTGACGGTTGACGACTATATTGCACTTGTTCGTAAAAACACGAGTGTAAGTTCTATTTCAGTTTGGGGAGGAGAAGATAATAACCCTCCAGTGTATGGCTCAGTCTTTATATCTGCGAAGCCTCATGAAGGTGTTACTTTAAGCGATGAGGAAAAAACTCGACTTATGCCAATACTTAATTCAAAAGGTATTCTTACTGTCAAGCCTGAATTTGTCGATCCCGATATCACTTATTTGTATTTTGACATTTTCACAAAATATAACTCTTCACTTACTAACTTAGGCTCAGCTGGTGTATCAGCGCTTGTACGATCAGGAATTGAGACATTCAGTGATGATGAACTTGAAAAGTTTGATAAGATGTTTAGATATTCAGATTTGTTAAATTATATCACAAATCTCGATAATGCAATTACGAGTGCTTATGTACGAGTCTTCTGTTTAAAAAGCTTTACTGCGCTTAATACAAACACAAGCTCTTACCAAGTTAACTTTAACTTCCCGCTCGCTGTACCGGAAGATCCTACTGAATCACTTATTACATCGAGCGCTTACGTTAACGATGGTGTAAAATATTACTTTAAAGACGAACCATCTTCGGTTGATAACATTCGAAATATATATCGTTACTATATTAACTCGAGCGGATCTGAAATTGTAGATGAACAATTCGTTGGTACTGTCGATACAGATACTGGTATGGTGCAAATTAAAGATTTCAACGTGACCGCTGATACCGCGATTAATATATTTGCACGTCCTGAGTCAAACGACGTTGTTCCTAAAAGAAACCAGATTCTTGAAGTTGACATAGAAAATACTGTGATCAGTTCTCAGATTGACACACTTGCTACAAGAGGTTCTGCTGGCGCAATTGAATATACAACCACTCCCCGCGAAAGATAATGCACGAGTCTATTGCAAATAGTAAACCTTTAAATCACGAAAGAGATAGGGTACGTGAGCTGATCCCAGATTACTTGAGAGAGTCAGCTGTGAATCTCATTTCTTTCATGGAAGAATATTACAACTATCTTAACAGGGAAAATTTCGCCTCATATGAACTTGACCATGTAATTTCTGAAAACGATATTGATACTACTTCAGCGAAATATCTTGATTCAATACAATCAGAAATAGCGAAGATTGTTCCAAACTCTTCTGTCATGGATAGGACCACGCTTTATAAGAGGATCGTGCACTATTATCGCATTAAAGGTACTCCTGAAAGTGTTGAAGTATTTTTCCAAATGATGTTTGACACTATCGTTGAAATATTTTATCCTGGAGATCATCTTTTAAAATTGTCAGCAGGTGATTACTCAGAAACGACTAATTTGTGGAGTGATAAAAGCGGATTCTTATCGAGCACTGATAAAATCCAAGACGGTGAATTTTGGCAAAAGTATAGTTATCAAATTAAATCCGAAATTACTTCTCAGCGATGGTTTGATGCGTTTAGTCGATTAGTTCATCCTGCAGGTATGAAGTTATTTGCGTTAGTTATTGTCACTGCTAGTTTTCGAAACAAATGGTTTGATAAGCTTAATTACGAGTCGACCATATCAAATCCAGAAGGTTGGTTAAACGATTTGCGTCCACCTTCGCTAGGTTATCACACTCCCCGATATCAGCTTGGCTGGTTACAGTCATCTATCGCTCAATTTATTGAAAGCCTAGCGGAAAACCTATATGATACAACCACAGCCGCGGGCATAAATTTAAATCGTGATCGAATTGTTAGTTTAGTTACGCAGTTATTAGTTACTTCGACTATTACTGCTGATAAGATAAACCGTGATCATTATTACAATCGAGGATATTGGGATGATGTAGAACCTCTCGCCAATTTAGGCATAGCCTCTACAACAATTTCTGAATTAATTGATGACGCGGCTGCACCTCAACCTAGCGTTGATATCGACGGGTTCGTTGATACGAATAATTATAGAGGCCCCGATACTGATTCGGTTTACCTACAACCAGATGGAATTTCCAGATATAAATTCGCATAATAACTTAAACATTTGATATAAATACTAATATGCCCGACGTAACAGTAACAACCGACATTGATACTTTTCTCCGAAGTTCAGACAATGCAAATGCTCGAAGCAACCTTGGTGCTGCATCATCAGCTGACCTTAGTGGAAAGCAAGATATCATAGGTACTAACGTAACAGAGAGTGGCACAGACGCTTTTGCGCAAGGTAAAAACACGATCGCAAGTGGAGCCCAATCTCATGCAGAAGGCCTTGGCACAACCGCAAGCGGTGATTGGTCACATGCCGAAGGTGTTGATACGATTGCAAGTGGAAGCGTTTCCCACGCGCAAGGCCACACTACAACAGCAAGTGGAGATTATTCTCATGCGGAAGGACGGGATACTACAGCAAGTGGAGAAAGTTCTCATGCGCAAGGTAACGATACAACTGCAAGTGGAAACTATTCTCATGCACAAGGGCTTGAAGCTATCAGTGATAGACATGCAGAACACGCTCATTCTGGTGGCAAATTTTTAACAAATGGAGACGCTCAAAGAATGGCTTTTGTTATGCGTCGGCAGATTACACACACCGCTAATACGTGGTATGCTTTAGGTCTAAAAGGTGTTAATCCAGTTTCATCATCGGAAAATAGATTAACTATTCCAACCGATACTGTTTATACTGGTAAAGCATTAATCTCTGGGATAACGCAGGGGTGTACAAAATCGTTTGGATTTGAGATTCTTTTTGTTGCAGAAAACGACGGTGGAACTACATCATTATTATCGAGTTCAATCACCACAATTTACGATAGTGATGCAACCGACTATGATGTTCGCGTAACAGCTGACACTACAAACGACCAAGTTCTAATTGAAGTATCTTCAATATCCTCTACTGATACAATTAGATGGGTTGCAAGTGTAGATGTAGTCTCTGTGTCATTCCCAGCATAACATAACATATTAAAAATAATGGCAGATCATACAAGAAATATAAAAGAAAATACGGACTCAGCGAATATAAACCTTATCGCCAACAAAGAAGCCGCCTATGCCCTGACAGGTGTGGCAGTCGGCACAGTTTATAAGACTGAGGACACGGGGCAGATTCTTGAGAAGGTGGATTATGTTCCATTGATACAAGAGGGCTTTACCTTAGAACTTAATTCTTCAGACCCTACTTCCTTGCCCGATTCAAGATATGATGGATATTATGCATGGAGCCATGAACACAATGCATTTGTTTTACTAAGTCCAAGTAATGATATAATTGCTTCGATCAAATACGAAGGAGGTAGATGGTCTTTGAGGAATGCGGGTGTTAATTGGCAGGGAGTTATTTACATGAACCCCGTTAGGTATTGGAGTCCATCTGATGCGGATGTGCATCCTTCTGAATTGGGGGATTTTGAGCCAACCGCTACATCTTCATCATATTATTATTATTATGGTGATGGGCTCGGGTTCGGGATAGGATTAAACAATTTGGAATCATAAAATATATATAATTGGGAATGATAAAAAAAGCTATATATTCAAATTGGTCTAAGCCAAACGATAATCTGTATGCTGGTTTTAACAGCGATGAGGCGTTTGCTAACAGTTTGCATTTATCTGTTTTGCATTCTAAAAATTGGTTCGAGGAAGTAGAATTAATTACAGACACAAAAGGTAAGAAGCTAGTCGATAAATACAAAATACCATTCGATAATGTAGTGGTCTGCTTGGATGATTATAATCACATAGGAAATCAACATTGGGCTATTGGTAAAATAGTTGCTTGTTGCATGCAAAAATCCCCATTCATGCACATAGATAATGATGTGTATTGGTTTAAGAAACCGCCAGCGAGGTTATTACAAGCGGATTGCTGTTTTCAGAATTACGAAAGCACAGAATTTGATTGGTATAAACATCAAATGCATAAAGCCTCCGAGACATGCCAAATTAAAGAAATAGACTATACTGTAAAAACAGCATTAAATTGTGGTATCATAGGCTTTAACAAATTGGATGTATTACCAGAATGGATGGAGTTAGCATTAAGGTATATAGATTGGTTTGATAATACCGATAGCGTCACTGGCGAGTTGTCATCCATAATCTTTGAGCAATACCACATATATCAGTTGCTAAAGAAAAACAATTATAACGTTTCTGTTATTTCTGATGATTACATTACTGACGCCGTAGCAGAAGAATATGGATATACTCATTTAATTTCTACAGTTAAACGTGAAGAGGAAGTTGAGCAAAAAGTAGCAACTAAATTACAAAGAGATTTAAAAAAATGCAAAGTAACTTAAAAATAACAAAAAACGAGCCTGGAAACTGGAAACATGACGGTATAATTTTGGTTAATAGCAATGACGATAAGATTCGTTTAACCAACCTTGCCGATGGTCAGAAGGTGAAAATAGTCAACGAACGTGGGCGCATTGAGATGTTTAAACGGGACAATAGCAGTTTTCCGTCAAGTATCCAGGTCAATCACATACCCACCTATCCATTTGGCTCACGCATGGCTGATTATCCATACGGGATCGTTTTGGAATATGCGGGAATACTCAATGGTAAACCATGGTATAAATCTGATCTTCATCGCACAAGCGGTGGTCAATCAGGTGGTACTATCGCGTGGTCAATTAATTCGTCGGCAGTTAATACAGGGAAATGGCAATTAATTACTTCTGATGACCCTAATGATTTTAGAGGCAATGTCGTCTTTTCTTCTGATGAAGACGTAGATACTCCTGATCTTTGCAGTAGTTGGGATGGCAATCCTCTGCTAGTGGGGGGCCAAACGGGTCTGTCGAGTGATATGGTTATATCCTCGCCCGAACTAACGGCTTCTAATTGGTCTGCTATTAAAAACACGGTTTACCTCACTATAGATCCAAATCAAGGTAAAGGTGGTTTTGCCATGGATGACAAGTTTGTAAATGCTAATGACACAGCAGGTTTTGGTTGGGTTCCTGTGGGACAACAAATCAGCCATTATGGAGGGGGCAAGTTATTTAAAGTGGAAAAGGTCAACGGTGTGCAAAGCCATGCGAATGAACAGTTTTATTTACCCTCAAATGGTTCAACGATAACCATACCAGACAGCTTTCCAGTTGGTGCATTACTCGATGTTAAAATTTTTAACGCCTAATATGGACGAACCACAAACAACAAACCTATGACAACATACTTATTTAATACTGAAGCTCTTGGGGGTTATATGCTCCAATCCAACCCGCACAAACGGATGCTTGAAACCGAAATCCAAGGGGAGGGGCTAGACCGCGAGGCTATAGCTCTAAACGAGATCCGCTCAAGCGATTTGGAGTTTGATACAGCTACCGAGACTCTACAGATCGTTGATGATGAGATCAAAGTTGTCCCGCGCCCTGCGGTTGCACCAGTTGTGCCTGAGTCTGTGACAAACTACCAACTCAGACAAGCGCTCAACGAATCACCAGAAGATAGAGCCGCAGTGGATGCATTGGTCAATGGTTCAGATGACCCCAACATCAAAGACGGGTGGGAACATGCTTCTGAGTTCAAATCTGACAACGCACTTTTTGTAGGTGCAGTAACTTATCTGGGCTGGTCACAGGAGAAAGTCAATGACTTGCTCATCCTTGCTTCAACCTTTAAGTAATTAGACTAATAAGTGGCATCACTAAATAAATAACACTTGAAAACATATAAATAAACTTAAGAAAGAAAAACTACTAATATGGCAGCAATTATTACAGACGATTTCCGTAGAAATCAAGCACGGCTTTTAGTCAACGACATCAAAGCATCAGCGTCTAACGACTTTGATTCGCCTTCCGCGAATAGTGATGAAGACTCATGGCCATATAGAGGAAATAATGCTTATGGCGTTGGAATTGGTAAAACTGATTCTTGGCAGAATGATAGCAGCGCAAGAGCAGAAGATGATGTTAATTTTGAAGTCCCAGCTCCTAATTCACATGTGTACGAAAACAAAGATGTTTTAAGTAATCTATTTTCTATTAAAGAAATTGAACAAGCGAATGTTGAACAATTGATTGCGAAAAACAATTGGACGAATGGCAGAAAATATAAAATGTACGATCAAGCAGATGATGATATGTTTTATTCCACAGGAGATCTTTATCCATGTTGTGCAGTATATAATGACAACATCTACCTTTGTATTTCTAATAAAGCACCGGACACTAGTTCATCTAGTGTTGCTACATCAACCTCCGCACCATCTCACAGTAATGATTTTGAGTGGTTTGACAATAGTGATGGTTATGTTTGGGCCCATGTTCAGGGTGTTCCTGCAGCGAATAAATTAATAACAAACCAATTTGTTCCAGTATTGAAACCAAGCGAAACAAGCGTTACAACACCTACAAATAAAACGGATGGTCTTCTCACAAGTATTTCAGTTACTAGTCAAGGTACTTCCTATGCTTCTGGGACAACAACAGTTGATGTTACACTCGTTGATATTGATGGTAATAAAATTGATACATCAGACTTTCAGTTTAAGCCAGTTGTTAGCGCAGGCGCAATTACACGTATTGATATTCTTGAAGCCACAAGCCCAACTATAACAGCAGGTGACGGTTACTATTGGAACAACAATGTTATCGAAGATGTAGCTTATGGCACAGTTAAAATCGTGGATACCGCAAGCGGATCGGGTGCAGAAGCAATAGTTAATATCGCACCGGGTACTGGATTCGCAGCAAATGCAATTGATGTTTTACCAACTTGGTTTGTAGGTGTTAATGCCAGCTTTATAAATGAGGAAGGCGGCGATGCGCCATTACTTAAATTTAGACAGATTTCTTTAATTAAGAATTTTGATCGTAGTGTATCTGGTAAATTCGATTCTCCGGACAACCCACTAACACCTACAACATACGATGCTCTTAAATGGATTACACTAAGTGGAGAAAATACATCCAACTTAGCTTCACTTAATCCAGGTGACATTCTAAAGCAAACAAGTTCAGGTGTTACTTCATACTTTTACTTTGATAAATATGAAAGTGACACAATCTTCTATCATCAAAATACAAACGAAGAAGTCAATTTCCTTAGTCCAATAGTTGGTTCCGATGATATTCTTGTGCATTCTTCTTCTACACTTTCCGAAGACGATGTAATTTCAACGGGTGTATCCACTATTGGAGTTGGCGAATACTCATCACTTGACAGCCCTAACACAACAAAGAGTATTAACGGTGAAGTAATTTTCCATGAAAATCGCGTTCCCTTTACACGATCTTCTGATCAAACTGAGGAAATAAAACTTATTATTCAACTTTAACATTTTATGCCCATTCAAACATATTCTGATACGCCTTATCACGACGATTTTTCTTCTGAAAACAATTACTTAAGAATACTATTTCGTCCTGGCCGCAGCGTACAAGTACGAGAACTTAACCAACTTCAATCGAATCTTCAAGATCAAATTGATAAGTTTGGTCGTCATGTGTTTAAAGACGGCGATCGCGTATTAGATGGTTACACAACTTACGATGGAAGTATTAGAAGTATTCCAATTGAATTCACTGGTGCAAGTTCACCAACAGATTTAACCGCTGCACAGCTTGGTGCTTTAAAGGGAAAGGAAATTCAATTATCTGGTACAGCCAATGTTAAAGCGAAAGTGCTTGGTGCCGAAGCGATTACAGGCGCTTACTATAGACTTTATGTAAAATATATCGGTACAGATACTCTCTTTGATGACGGCGATACGATTGAACTTAGTACAGGTGAAGATAGCGTTAGCCTTAATGGCACAGATATATCAGCGGGAGACACGTTAGGCATTTGCAGAGAAACAGCAAGTGGAGAAGATGTTGGTTACTATGGCGGGGTTTTTCAAGATTCAGGAATATTCTTTGTAAAAGGTCACTTTGTATTTACCGATAATACTGAAGCGTTTTACGTAAAAGGTAGCGAAACATCGAAGCTTACAGGTAACGCAGTCTTTGATATTACAGAATCAATTATCACTTCAGGTGATGATACAAGTTTATTGGATAATGCCACGGGCCAACCAAACCTTACAGCGCCTGGTGCAGATAGGTATAAAATATCGCTAAATCTAAAATTTATTCCTTCGACAGACACCACTGTCGTTGAAGGTCAACAACGTATTACTCTTCTAGATGTTAAAGAAGATATAGTAACACAATCTGTTCGAACACAATATAGCGAACTTGGTAAAACACTTGCTCAACGAACAGAGGATGAAAGTGGGTCATACGTAGTCAATCCATTTAAGCATGAAATTCGTGAATATTTAAACGACGAAGCAGGTAATAGAGGCAAATACACTGATGATCAAATTTACAATTCAGGAGATTCGTTACTTCCAGGTGTAACTGATGTTACTACAGCAGCGACCGAAGGTGCTAAAAGATATGTTATTGGTGTTGAACCCGGCGTGGCATATATACAAGGTTATAGAACTGAATTGGAAGGAAAGCAAGATGTAGTAGCAAATAAAGGCAATGAGTCAAGCGATGTTGCAACAGAAACTGCATACAAATTCTCAGCAGATCGTGGTCAATATATCGAAGGTGCCTTCGTTGATCAAGATGCTGACTTAGACTCTGCAGATTTTACCAACTTCATTTTTGCCCCAGCTAATACATACCAACTTTTTGAGGATGGAACAGGTACATCTATAGGAACATGCCGAATTCAAGCAATTGAAAATAGCGGTGTAAAAACGTCGAATGATGCTACACCTGAAGCGGCTGTTGCAACAAAAAGGTTATACATATACGATTTAGTTTTAGAATCAAATAAAACTCTTAGTGATGCGACAGTTTTATGTGTTGATCACACTGCTTCATCACCAACTGGCCAGTCATATTTAGAAAACACTGATGGTTTTGTTCTTCACGAGATTGGTGATAATCTTTCTCGTATGGTTTATCCTATGGGTGACTATGATGTTAAGGATATCGATTCAACCAATACTTCGTATGTTGTACAAAAACGCTACTCTGATAACTCAACCGCTTCTTCAACAATTAGTATCACGGCCGGTGCTGGTGATTCTTTCATTAGTACAGATCCTGATGATTATGTCATTATGCAAAATGGTGCAGGGACCGATTCAACTGAAGGTGAAACATATGTTAAAGACGTAACGATTTCTGGATCTGACGCAACTCTTGTTTTAGTAAGAGCTGATGGAAGTGCAGCATCTAATGCAAGTGCCAATCCAGTTACGGTTTTTGCGCCAGTGCAAACTGATGCAAACCTTGGTATTAAGAAACAGACAACTGGAACTACCTTTACCGAAACTCGTACACTAAACAATGGTGACATAATTACATTAGATAAAGTTGACGTATACGAAATTGAGAGTGTATCACATGATGGAAACACATTATCACTTTCCGATTTTGAACTAGTGACCGGACAATCCGATACGCAGTATGGTTATTCACAAGTAGTTTATAAAGGCCCTGCGAGTCTTGAATCTGCGTCAGTTATTGTTACATTCAGTTATTTTGAAATTCACACAGCGGGTGACTTCTTTTCTGCAAATTCATACACGACTAATGGTACGGTAGCAATGGCATTAGAAGATATTCCGGTGTATGAGGACTTAAGACTTTCCAATTGTTTAGACTTTAGACCTTCAATTCTAACTTCAACAGAAGGCGAAAGTGTAAAGCCAAATGCGATTGTGAATGTGAAGTTTGACTATTACAAACCTCGTAAAGACATCGTTACACTAAATCAACTTGGTGATATACAATTTATTGAAGGCGTAGCTTCTAAAGAGCCAGTGTATCCTCAAAATCCAAGTGATTCACTTATCCTTTATCGTATCAGCAAGCCTGGTTACGTGTACTCCTTAGGTGATATTGAAATAGACGTTGCTAAAAACCGACGCTACACAATGAAAGATATTGGTTCTCTTGAAAACCGTATTCAATCTCTTGAGTATTACGCATCATTATCGCAACTCGAGTCAGAAGCTGCGGAAACACAATTGAATGATAGCTCTGGTCCAAGATACAAGAGCGGAATTCTAACAGACTCATTTAGAGGCCACGGCGTTGGTAATGTAAAAAGCGCAGGTTATAG
>Ga0181395_1000622_pt1 | contig 14723 bp, 16 predicted proteins | sample 18SPOviralmetaG_FD_130124 | JGI IMG/M metagenome (GOLD analysis project Ga0181395, IMG submission 130124) | Marine viral communities from the oligotrophic San Pedro Time Series (SPOT) site, San Pedro Channel, CA, USA - 18 SPOT_SRF_2010-12-16 | ecosystem: Environmental > Aquatic > Marine > Strait...
ATATAATTATTTCACATTAAAATAGTCGTTCATAAAATCGTCCACCTTTTTATCTTCTTTTCTTTTTCTGGATTCTCTTAATTCTTGACTAGTCATCTCTTTCCAAGTCTTGTTTTGTTGTATTATAGGTGGTTGAGTAGGGATTGCGTGGTAAGCTTGTGGGGGTAATGCCATTGGGGGCATAGCATAGGGATATGGTTGTGCTACATTGGGTTGCATTTTTCTTTTTTGCTCTTCTTTTCTTTTTAATCTTTTGGTTTCATGTCTATCAATTGTATTATCTAATAAATCATTTAATTCATCTTTCGTAAAACTATATTTCTTTTCTTTATATTTTTGAAAGCCTTCAATCTCCGCTAGTTCTTGTGCTTTCTTTTCGGCTGCCGCCTGTCTTTTTTCTTCTCTAGCTTTTCTTTTCACTTCCTTTTCTGCGTCTGCTTTTGCGTCTCTAGCTTCCTTTAATTTCATTCTTTTAATTCTACTTTTCTCTCTGGCGTCTGCTAAAGCCTTTAATTGTTTCTCACTAAGCTGACGTTTCTTTTTTTTCTTGGGTATTTCTACAGGCGGATCTTCATCTATAAAAGGAGTCTCTTCCTTTAATTCTTCTTTTTCTACTACTGGTTCTACTCCTTCTTTATTTTCAACCTTCATTTCAATATTGGTATGACAGACTTCTGGAGTGTCATCAAGTTTGTCATCTTCTGTCATCGTCTCAACTGGGAATAAATCACTCATTAATACACTAATAAAATAAAATAATTAGAGTTTTTAGACCTATAATCTGTGTAGAAATACTAGAGATTGTAGTTTTTAGTAGAAAATAAATCCAAGGAATGACGGAATGACAGGAATGACAGACTTTTTATTGACGGGGGAAAAAAAAAAAAAAAGTCAAATTTGACAATTTTTTTTTTAAAATGAATATGTAATTTTTTTTGTGTCATTTCTGTCATTCCGTCACTCTCTAGTCATCCAGACCTTGACTGTCTTCATCCATAATAAATTGAGTATCTTGGACACCGCTATCCTTTTCATCTGGTATCATTCCATTAAATTGTAGATGCTTAAAGAATTTTTTATGAATATGATCATGAGTATCCTTTGTAATATTCACATATCTACATTTTCCACTTCTCTTTCTTTCTACACCTGGTAGGTCATATAATATTTTAGTAATATCTCTTTTGCTATATTTATCTTGTGGTATATGGTTTGCCTTGCAGTATTCTACAAAATCTTCATATATACCGTTTAGTGTGTGGGATTCATAAGGTTTTTCTTCATAAAAGAAATTAATAAAGGGGTGGATTCCTACATCCTGCATTATCTCATGATTCTCAGTAATGGGTCTGTCTTTGTGTGGGACAAAGCCAGTAATATTATAATTTGAGAAGAAAGTGTAGAGTTCATTAATCTTCTCGTCATCATAAATATTTCCAAACAGTTCAGTATAATACTCTTTAGGCTTTGGTTCACCTGTCTTAAATACTACAAAGCGCCTATCTCCCGTTTGTATATTTATTATAAGAAATCCATTAGAGAAGAAATAAGACCTACTACAATTCTTTTGTTTAATTGGTCTAATATTCTTTTCATTAATTGTGTGGTAATCCCGAGTAATAAAATCCTTAATGGCGTTGCAGTTTTCAAAGCCTTTTGTTCCACCTACTTCATTAAATTGGTATAATATATTTTCTCGTAATGATCCATTAAAGTTTCCAAAACATTCATTCATATCAGATGTCCGGTGTACATGTTTTTCGCCAATCATTCTCTCTTGTGCTACAATAATAGCGTCTTTTCCAGCCCCTTCAGTACCTCGCATAACAATAGCTACACCTGGTAATTCTGCGGGCTTTTGAATTGTGTGGGCTATAAATTTTATCATCCATTCTACATGAATTCCGCATAATAATTCTAGATGATTAATAAACCATGACACATTCTCTCTGGGTATATCTTCATCTAATTTAGTAGCTTTGAATCCTTTGAATGTATTAAACACTTCTGGGTGTATTGGATTTTCTTCTTCTGTTCCATTATAAGGTAGAAAGTCAATAGTTTGGTATTTTCTTTTATCTGGGTCTGCTGCCCAGGTCGGGAAAAACTTTTTATCCACTAACTCTCCTTTTTCTTCTTCTTTGTAATAAACATCTTCTACTCGCTTTTGTAGATTATCATGTAAGTAGAATTTTTGTGTATTATTGATAGGGCATAAATACTCTTCAATATAAAGTAATGGGACATTAATCTTGCAGAAGCTTTGCTCGAATTCTTGCTTTTTGATTTCATAACTGTCACCGTCCGCCACACTCCCTAAAAAATGGCTTAAATCCATTTCATGATGGAATTCAAAGGGTTTCCTAGCGAATCTAATATTGTATTCTTTTAAAGCTTCATGATTATTTAATGTATCCAGTGCTTTCATATAATCTATGCTTTTATCTAAGTGGAAACCGTCAAAAATAACGGCACCAATATTTTTATGACCCATAATTATTAATGCTTTTTGGATTATCTCATTTTCTATTTTATAAACTAGTTTGCACCATTGAGTGCATAATTTATTTTTATCATTAATAAACTCTGGGAAAACACTTTTTTTAATTTTCATAACGTCATCATATAGTCCCTTAATAAATTCATTATAAAAAGACAATTTTTTTTTTCCATTTAAAGCTTGGATCAATACAGTTAGTTTATCAGTATTATATTTTTTTAAAGTTTCGTCTCTATCATCACAATACATATCCAAATAAGGGGTGGGAAAGGTTAATTTGTTTTTATTTTTTAAATAACGTATAATATTGGGTGCAGCGTTTTTAATGTCTATATCCCAATAATATTCGCCACTTAAAAATTCTCTAACCGTCCACCTAAGGTTCTGATGTCCAGTGCCTTTGACCCACATTCTACCGGTTTGATCTTCAGTAGAAAATTTATATTGTTGATTTATTCTGCCTTTCATAGCTATTGCCAGCCTACAATATTTCCTAATGCTTGACACACATATTCTAATATCCTGGGCTGTATATTTTTTATGAGTAAATTTGTTTATCTCTGTATCGATATTCTCACAAAATATTTTATACAGAGTATTATCTTTTAATTTATTCATATAAATAGCTTTATTTAAATTGACTTTTTCCACAAAATCAGTCTTCACACTCATATCTATAATATTATCGCTCATTATTCCTCACACACTTTTTTATAAATAATTCAATTAAATAATCTTTAATTCATTTTTTTTTATTTTAATATAAAATTATTTAAAAATAAAAATCTTTAAATAATTATAATATGCCAAAGGTGTTTAAATCAGAAGAAGAAAAGCTTAAAGCTAATGAGTCTCGGCTTGAAAAACAAAAGCTGGCTTCTAGTATATATTCGTATGAATTAAAAATAAAGAAAGAGTTGGCTAAACCCCATTGCTACAAAGCTTTTAGGGACAACTTTATGAAACTAGTGGTAGGCAGGAAAAACTTTAAAGATGCTACATTTTTTAAACATTTGGGATATTGCGAAGTAGAAGAAGTATTTGAAACTTTTGAATATGGTGCCGAGTATTGTATATGCGGACATAAAATAAAACTTGTAGCATTAGTAAGATATAATAACCCAGTCAATAATAATGAATATGTTTTTAATGTAGGTAGTAGTTGTATTTTAAATTGTGAGGATGACAAGCTAAAAAGTAATCTGGAAAACGAATTGATAGAATTAAAGAAAAAAACCTATACCTGCCAACACTGTAAGCGTATTTGTTTAAGCGACAAAAATAGGGCAGAAAATCATTTTAATCTAAAAGAAAAGAAGTGTCATGAATGTAGTAAGAAAAGTTGGTGTAGATTTTGTAAGATTAATCCAGTCCCAGAGCCTTGGATGAGTAAGTGTAAGTGCTGTTGGAAAAAATCAATCACAGGGGTTTCTTAATTTTCTAAACTGCTCGTAAGCCAAGTCTATATAAGGGGCTTCAACTCCTTGTTCTTCTAGATCTTCTATTCCTTCTTTAAATAATAAATTTATTAAATCGAGTCTCGGTGTTCTATTTAATAAATCAATTAAATTTTTTTGTCTGGAAACTTCATCTGCAACTACTTTTATATTTTCTAACAATTGACGCATAGCTTCTTCGCTAATATCTTCGGATTTTGTCAATTTTTCTATCAATTCTACTGTAGTGTGTAATTTATCCATATATTAATAGTATTTATATATTATGGATACTACACACATTAAACTTAAATTTATTTTTAATATAATTAATGAGTCAGGTTTAGAATATTGGGCGAGTGGCGGCACACTCTTAGGTGCTATTAGACATAAAGATATTATACCCTGGGATGATGATATAGATTTAGATGTATTTGATACAATAGAAAACAATGAAAAAATATTATATATGGAAGGCTACTTAAATTCAGTAGGTTTATCATTATGTAAAACAGAGTGGGGATATAAAATATATTATACAGAAGGTAAGAAAATATCATATAATCCTTGGTCAAAGCATATAACAGAAACTGGGAAATTATATCCTAATTTAGATAGAGTTAGTGTAGTGCCTATGGCTAAAGAAACATATATAAAACCTAAGAATAAATGCTATTATGAGTGGAGATTTCCTTCACTAGATTTATTCTTAGTCCAAAACGTTAGTAATAAAATAATTTATAATTATCCAGAGAAATTTTATCATGATTTTATTGATCTTTATCCATTAAAAGATGCAGAGTTTGGCGAAGTTAAAATTAAAATTCCCTTTAAACCTTTCCCATATTTGTATAGGGGATACGGGGAAAAATGCATGACTGTTGGAAAAATATACTACAATCACGAATTAGAAAAAAAAGTTAAAATTAAATATATATCTATATAATATATGGGTTTGTGGTGTCCAGTTTGTCAAGAAGAATGGTTAATATATAATTCATTATGTAGCGATTGTAGAAAAATAAAGCACACATTAAATTTAGTAGGAAAAGAAAGGTTTATGAATGCTATTGATAGATTATTTGTAATATCCGAGAAAAAAACTTGTAAGCTACTTGAAAAGGAAGCAGAAAGACCTGGAATAATAACTAGGTCACAGGCACAAAAACTCCAGTCTCCACAAAATTAATATCTCCATATCTTTTTCTTTTTATAACACTGGAAAATCTAGTAAGTTCTCCAACATTTTTATTATCATTTTGTTGGGGTATAACAATAATATCTAATGTATTTAAAAATATGTCCATGTGTCTTCCATAATATTTTAATAAATTTTCTTTAAAATATTTATACTTAGATTTAGGTAAATAAAATAACTGTGCACCTACAAAGCCTTTATGGTATCCAGAGCATTCGTCTTTCTGGTATCCTATCCACACTATATCATCTGGATATAATTTAATTATTTTTTCTATCTCTACTGGTGTAAGGTGTATTAATAAATCATCTTCTCCCAGTAATATATAATCATTAGTCAAAAAATATTTTTCTATTTGTGGTAATATTGATATAACAGAATGTTTAGTAGATTGATATTTTGTATTCCATTTTATTGATTGAAATATTTTATATTTATAACCCATTTTTATTAAATAATTTATAATAGTTTTATCTACTTGGTAGTAGCCGTCATTTATATAACTATAAATAATTATTTCCATAGTAATATATTAGATATTTTTGACACTAATTAATTCTGGATCTTGATATTCTTTGTTAGGTTCAATTTTTTTTCCATCTAATACATCTTTTTCATTATCACAATGGTTTATCTTAAGTTCACGGGTAATGCTTTCTCTATACATATCCATCATCATTGACATTTCTTCTAACATTTTTAATTTTCCCAATTGTATAAGCTTTTCTTTATCACCTAGTTTAGCCCATTCATCTTCCCAGCTTTTTAATAATTCACTATTAATATCCATTTATATATATACTCTAGAAAAAAAATATAGAGATTATATATAAATGAAAATTGTAATTCCTACTTTCAAAAGAGAGAATATATTAAAAACTAAAACTTTAAAATTGTTAGAAAAACATCATATATCACCTTTTTTTGTAGATATAATAGTAGAAACAGAAACGGCTAAAGAAAACTATCAAAAAGTAATTGGATTTGACTATAATATAATTGTATCTAATACTAATGGTATATGCGAAAAGCGTAATTTTATAAGGTGGTATTATCGATATGAAACTAATTTAGAAGAAATCCTATGTATAGATGATGACATTGACGAAGTGTGTGCTGTTTATAATGGTGCCGATATAAAAAATTTATTTGTTAGAGGGTTTGAATTATCTAGACAGTGTGGTGCGACATTATGGGGTATAAATCATATTCATAACCATCTTTTTATGAGAAATCAAAAACCCTTAATAACTCGTCCCTGCTATCTACAAGGTGGATTCTGTGGTATTGTAATTGATAGAAATAAAGACCCTATTTATGCTGATGTAGATCACTACGAAGACTTTCAATTTTCATTAGAGCATTATCTTAGAGATGGTGCAATATTGAAATTAAATCATTATTATATAAAAACAGATTATAAAAATACAAAGGGTGGTATTGTAGCCAGTTTAGGAAGTGTAGAAGCAAGAAAACAAAATGCTAAAGAAAATATGGTATATATGCTTAATAGATATGGTAATATGTTAAAAAAGAAAGAGAGTAAGTATGGGGAAGATTTATTAGTCAATCCCTACTATAGAATTCCAATCACAGTTTAAATGATCATCTAACATTTCTCTGGCATTTTTGACTATTTCAGAAGTATCATGATCTGTTTTAATAACTAAAGCTAATTCTTCTGGACTTTCTACAATAAAACAATTGTGACCGTTTATAAATTTTGTAGGCATATTATCAACCCACTTTTTATTAAGTATTAGACAACAATCTAATTTAATAGCTTCTAAAAATGTATATTGACTTCCGCCCCCATCTTTATAAATAGAAGACATATCAACACAATATTTTTTATTCTTTAATAATTCTATAATGGAAGAAAAATCTTTCCCGAATTTTCCTTTATAAAATTTATCAAAATTAGTTTCTCTCAATTTATGGTATTTATATAAATCACTCACACAGCCATAAATATCAATAGGGTCTTTAAGTAGGTCATTCGCATTTAATATAATATCAGTATTTTTATCAAAGTCTATTCTACTAATTGAAATAGCACCTTTTTTATTTTGTATATTTAATTCTGGACAAGGGAAATCATATAGGGGATGTAGAATTAAAGTATTATTAATATCATATTTTTCTTTAAGTAGTCTATGGACACTTTCTCTAATGGTAATAACGTTCATATATGGTAAATATTTTTTCATATCACCTTTTAATTCTGTTGGGTCGTGTATAACTATATATTGACCTTCTAAGTATTTTAAATATCTAGTGTAATGATGACTACATGCAGTAATTAATATGGGTTCATCTAACTCTTCTATTTGTTCTAAACTTAAGTTTTGGTAATGTGTGTCATAACCTAGAAGTCTTTTTTTCCGTTCACCTTTTTGAGATATTTTATAAAGATCCCATTTATATTTTTTAGCTAAATGTATAGTAAAAGAAACCCAACCCCCGTATCCAGCTTTTGCTAAATATAATAAATTCATATAATTATATCTAGAAAAAAATAAAAATAATTAATCGAATTTGACAACCCATGGATCTTTTTGTTTTAAATTTTCGTCTGCTGTCATTCCATTAGAATATTTCTTTTTGTATCCATATTTAGTAAAGGCTACATTATGAAAATTCCTAACATCGTCGCATATAATTTGAAAACATTTTTTATGGTAGCATCTGGAATTAAATTCTGGCGAAACTCTAAATCTTCTAAGCTTTTTTCCACATAACTTGCATAGTGGCGCTTTTTGGTTTAAATCTATTTCAATAACGTCTGTCTCTTCCATATATATATAGATGAGATTTTATTTTGTAGCTAATTCCCTTCTACAATGTAGCATAATAACAGAGTTTCCAGTATTAATATTTTCGTCTAATTTTATTATATCATTATCAGGAGTTGTTAATCTAGCTTTTATTTGATTCAAAGGTATTTCTTCAGTATTAAATAATGAAACATAATATGGATTAAAAATTTCATAATCATAACTGGCATAAGTATCAGGATATAGATCAGAAGAAAAAACTACATTTTCTCCTCTAGGTATATTCATTATAACTTTTGTAGCTGTATTTTGTTGGCGCCGTTCAGTCTTCTTTTGATAGTTTCCTTCAAAGGTAATAGTATTCATAGTTTCTAAGTGTAATTGTATATAAGGGTGCGGCGAATTTAAAATAGGTTCTTCTGGTTGTTTCTGTTCTAAGTCTATTTGACTTTTATTTTGTGGTAAGTAATAAAATTGACTATATAAAACTGGTGCATTAAATTTTCCTTTTATAACTAATCTATTATTATCTGGATTAGCAAAACTTTCACTAATTTCATTAGCCCTAGTAATATCTGGACTATTAAAATTTGTTAGACCAAGTAATTCAAAAAATACTGCTGTAGCATTTCTATCATTGGCACTAAAGGCATCAGAGTTTCTTAGAATCCATGAGTGGGCGTTTCTAAACACTGTGCCCCCATTTCCTAAATCATTTGGACTTTTTATTGTAGATTTAAAATTTCTAGCTTCTCTATCTTGTTCTGTAGCTTTAATACATGATAGATTAGTAATTGTCACCCCACTAGTAGGTGCATCAATAACTAAACTTGGTGTATATCCATCTTTTAATTTATGTCTGGCTACAATATAATCTTGATAGTCTTCTTCCCCGGAATCTACTGGATATCCTTGTAATAAAAAGGCGGTATAATCACTATCAGTTGTAGCTTCTGGTGTATTAGTTCTTGAAAAAACTATTTGAAAATCTTCGGTTCCACTCGTAAAACCTGATGCTACATGAGTAGATATTCCATCTCGTATAATATCATAAGTTCCATTTCCATTTGAATTCACTTCAATAGCAAAAGCGTAATCAATATCGGCATTTGTTCCTACTACTCCTGTTGTGTCTAAGGTTTCTGCAACTACACCTATTCTATATTTTGGATCAGTCTTTTTGACAGTAAAATTTAGCATTCCGGCATTAATAGCTAAATCAGTATTGGAATAAACTACAGTATTATCACCCGTAATTTCAACGTTAGCGTCAGTAGTTGTAGCTGTTCCTAGAAAAACATCCCAGGCGGTAATATCTTCTAGTGTCCCAGAATTATCTAATCTTTTTGTAGAAAAATTAGACACAATACCGAATTTAGATATAATTGGATTTCCCCCAGTATTGGCACTATAACTAATTTCACAACTGGGTTGAATATCGTAAAATTCTAATTCTGCACTCAAAGCGTGGGAAAAAGTATCTGCTACATTGGCGGGACTGCCTGGATCTAAACTCCATCTAAATGCTCCACTTAAAAAAGCTTCAATAGTAGCTGTACCGCCTAATATTTCATAAGAATCAAAAATATCTTCCCAACTTAATGCTACATTGACTCCATCACAACAAAATCTTAGACACTGGATAGCTTTATTGGCTAAATCAATAGCGGGCGCGGTAATATATTCATAACTATCGTATTTGACGTTCACCGCTATACTTTTTATTAAAGCTATTTCACTCTCTTTTCTGATCTTGATAGTATCTTCAAAGTAATTATCAAAGCTCCCATCTAACCTTGTATTTAATGTAATAATTTGACTCATGCTATATATTATAAAAATATTTTATTTCGCAACAATCATTTCTTTTTCATCTTTTATTTCAATATTTAGTTGGGCATTAATAATTTCTTCATCTAGTATATTATCTAAATCAGTAATTTTGACATTGAATTCGTTTAAATACATGCTCCCCGCATTTGACAAAGCTATCCAGACTTTTTGTGGGACACTTTCACTATCTACAACATAATCGCCCCCGACTTCTCTAACTGCTAAAACCGCACTTGTTTGGTATATAGCCCTATCTACTGATCCTACTTTTCCATTATAACTTTGTATTGGTAGATTATCAATATGGATTCTATTATCATTCAATCCTAATTCTGTATCTACTCCTGCGTCGGCATCAATAACTCCCACTTCTTTATCTTTTAATGTAGTTAGTTTTAAATATTTATCGCCAGTAAAACCTGCACTTTCCATAAATCCGCCCGCATTCACTTCAATAAATCCTATATCTCCATCTGCTACTGGTGTAGCTCCGCCTTTTAAATATTCTACTAACGGGTCAGTGTCGTCATCTACAACATATCTATTTTCAGTATTTTCTAAATAATTTTGTCGATATATTGGTGCACTAAACAATGAATCATAGGGGTTAGCATTCACAATATCTCCCCCAGTTTCATAAGCTCCCATAGCTATAGTCAAAGGCTTTGTAGAGTCTGGCTGTCCTATACCGAAAAAGCTATTGACAAAAACATCTCCTATTATTTGATTGGTTTGAATATCTTTTGAATAATCAAAATCTTGATTAGACCCATTTGTTTTAGATCCGTTTAAATTCACACAACATAAATCAATTAAATTATCAGTGTCGTAATTTGTATTAATGGGTATAGATTCAGAAGAATAATAACCTATTTTTAAAAATTTCACACAACCGATTAATCCTGTGGATGCAGTTTGACTCCCATTACATTTATCATTTCCTCCTAATCCAAAAATAGGTTTAGTAGGTGTTCTCCCGACACTAGGTGTAGCTTTAAATTTCACTCCGTCTTCATCCACTCCTACAATAATCCATGCGTGTGCTAATGGTCCCGAAGCTTTCTGGAATACAATAGCTACTTCCATCCATTTTCCTGCTTCAATAGTATAAGCACTCCCATCACTAAGTTTGACTATATCTGCTTCGTCTCTATCTCCAGCTGTGGCGCCTCCATCACTACATAAAAATTTATCTGATCCTTGAGTGACCCCTAACATAGTGTGTGGCTCAGTAGCGCTTCCAGTAGCGGGGTCACTGCCTTCATAAGCAAAAATTATTTGATATAGTGGTTCAGAAGTATCATCTAATCTAAAACAGGTGGACATAAAATAAGACCCTACTGCTCTCGTATTATAAGTAGCCGGTAATACTGTTCCGCTAGGTATCCCTGCTGTTTCCATTTCTCCTTTATGTAATAAACTAGACATTCCGCCCCACATATCAGGAAATTTATAAAAGGCATTTTTGTAGCCAGTAGCGCCAGAGTTAAAACTTCTTGACACACTAAAAGAAGTGGGAAAAGCGCCGGGTGTTTTATTAATACTTTGGGCTTGACTCCAATCTACAGTTCCGTTTCCACATCTTAATTCAAAACCTCGTCCTTTATTATATCCATCATTTTGTGTATGTTGTAGAAATTCAGTGCCCCAATAATTTCCACTTGTTAGGAAGCCATTATAATTTTCGCCTACATTATTCCATAAAAATCCATAACCCGAGTGTAAGTAATTGGAGTCTTTAAAATTTCCTGGGACTGTTTCATGAGATTGATTATAAAATAATCCTTCGTCGGGGGGAGTATAATAGGGTCCGTCCATATCCCAAAAACAGATTGTATTAGCAAAATTATCTACTCCGGTTCTTTGTTGGACTAAACTATCAACACTAACTATAGGATGATACATAGATTCGGGTATAACTGTATTATCATTTGGTTTCATTGTAATAGTATATTTAGCACCTTCTATATTTAGTTTTTCTTCATTATTATTTGTAAGTCGGGCGTCGGCATAAGTCCATGTCTTAGCCCCAGTTTCATCTAACCCCCAAAAACCTATTTTTAATAAAGATTTTTCTACTGTGCTGGCTCTCGGGTCAATCCATTTCATCCACATATAAATATTATCATTATTTGTGCCCGTAGTAATATCGGCAAAATCTACTGGGTAAGTTTGAGTTTGTGCACCCGCGCCGGTTAGTGGTTCACCTGCTTGGCATATAACAAAATCTCTAGATGACTGTCCGCAACCTATAACAAAGCTAATAACTCCAGAGTGTCTATTCAGATCTGTTTGATATTTATTATTTAATTGAGTTGGGTTTAATTGAGTAGCTGGGACAGGAATTCTGCTATCGTCTAGAATATACGGTCTTTGGAAAGAAGCCTGGACTATTGAATTATTAATTAAATTTGTAGCTGGGGCTAAAGAATCAAAGCCGGTAGCAGGTGTTCCACTTAAATTTATTGGGACATATAAAGGGGCATTAGCGGTTAAAAATGGCACTACATTTAAAGTTTGTAATCCACCTACTAAATATGGAGTATTAGTTTGGTTTCCAGAAACTGCACTATAACTTTGTGCATCTACACTCGGACCCACATCTTTAAAAGTAGCTACTCCGCCTATATCTACGGGTCCTTCGTTTTGGGGTCCCCAACTAGCATTATAATCAGTGTCAAAAGGTTTTCCAGTGTCATCTTCTGGTCTAATTCCAAAATCTAAGGGTGGTATTGATTGATTATCTATTTGAATGGCTACTCTTCTTTCGTCACCTACAACTAAAATTTTAGCTTCAATAGAAAATCTTTCAATATTTCCAGCAATAATATTATTAAAAGCACTAACAAAAGATACTAAAGTGTATTCTCCTACTGGAATATTAAATCTATATATATTATTATAATCACAATAAAAGGTAAATGGTAGTGGTGTAGAAACCGTAATGGTTTCATTTTTTTTGACAGATATATTAGATAGACATATATACGAGTTTGGTTTAATTTCAATAGGGTTAAATAGTTTGTTAGTAAATTGGGGTCCTTCGCCTGCTAACGAAATATACATTTATATTATAATAAAATAAAAAAAAATCTTGTATTATAATATATGAGCTACAAAAAGAAATTTAAAGAGCCAAAAGGGAAAATAGCCCTGCCCGAGCAAAAAATACATTCTAGCTATGGGAAAGTCAAAGACAATAGCTATAAAACACAGGCACATGATGGTTTATTAATGCCTGGGGTTAGAAATTTAATGAAAGTCAAAGCCTATACGTTGAAACAGGATGATATGTTTGATGAAACTGGGGACGGAAAGCCAGGTAAAAAATTAAAAGAAGAAATAGATACAAAAAATCCTGGTAAAAAATCCTATAATCAATTTATCTACAATTATAAAAAGCGGATCTAAATAAATTCATTTTTATCTAAAACTTTATAAGTCATATAAACAGTATTATATGATGGACTTCCTTTTCCCATATCTATTTTTTCTATTCCACCTTCTTTATATTTATCGTAAGTAATTTTATAACTTGGAAATATAAATTTAATGTCTTTTCCTTTAAGTAGTTCCTGGCTCCATTTTTGAAAAATATGAGTTTGATTTATTAGTATAACAAAAGGTATATCATAATCTAACAATTTTTTAAAACATTTATATTTTAAATTCGAGTGTCTTTGTTTAAAACTTTTTATTCTTTGATATGGTGGATTAGAAATAACTACTGTATTTGGTGGTAAGTTTAATAAATCTTGTTCACCTAGATTATCCAGGTTAAGAAACTCTTTTCCTTCATTAGTAATAAAATCGAATTTCTTAGATCCAATAACTTTCCATCCCATTTCTTTTAAATTATTAATTGATTGTTCGTTAGAATTTTTTGAAAAGCATTCAAAGATATTGGTATTATCTTTTGAAAACTTGGCTTCTATAAAATGTTCTATATTTTCCCAAGCCCACTTAGGGGTATAATAATCATCATGAGTGTCAAAGTGTGGGGAATCCGCAAAATTAGCCATATATATATAACTAGAAAATAAATTGGCTGGACTTCTGTAGTTTTATAAAAATATAAAAACAAAAATTGATTTCAAAATATTCTGCAAGACAAAATTAATTTTAAAAAAGAATCAACTATCAATTATGTTTAATTATCAACAATTTATCCTATTGAAAGAATATTATGAATTGGGTTTCCAGATTAATCAACACTTGTGGGAAACATATTGTATTATGCTAAATATGGGACATTGGGACAATAAGCTAGGTACAGACCCAAACAAAGGCGACTTTTATATGTTTATTATGGATTCATATCGCAAGTCAGGAGGTTCAGATTTAAAACAAAAAAAGATGATTGGTAGATCTTGGTGGAAATGTCACGGATATAATTCGCCAACATTCCTAATTATTGTAGATCACATAATGGAAAATGAAACTATAGAAAACTCACTTAATAGAGACGAATTATATAAATTGGTAGTTAGATTCTATACAATTCAACAGGATTTTCGGGCAATCCCTTTGGCGGGTATAAGTTTCGAAGCAATGAAATATTATGGCAGTAGTTCCGCCGGATATGACCTAGACAATATAAAAATCACTCGTAAAATAGCTAGAGAATCTTTAAAGTGGGTTTTGATTGAAACTGTTAGAAAAACCGAAGGCGAATATTTCGTAGATATAAATCACAAAATTATTGAGTTAAGACCGCAATTGTGGCTAGACTGGTTCGCTACTGTAAGTTTGACATATCAATGGTCGTATATATATGAGTATGGTGAGCCGTTAGGAATGAATATGGGTAGAAAATGGAAAACGAATTGGCGTATATTAGAATTGACAAGCCTGGCATGACAAGAATGACGGGAATGACGCATAAATAATTAGTATAAATTTTAAAAAATATTTTGGAGTAGATTGATATTTTTTTTTTATTTTCCCTGATCAAAAAAAAAGTCTGTCATGTCTGTCAT
>Ga0181395_1000623_pt1 | contig 14699 bp, 4 predicted proteins | sample 18SPOviralmetaG_FD_130124 | JGI IMG/M metagenome (GOLD analysis project Ga0181395, IMG submission 130124) | Marine viral communities from the oligotrophic San Pedro Time Series (SPOT) site, San Pedro Channel, CA, USA - 18 SPOT_SRF_2010-12-16 | ecosystem: Environmental > Aquatic > Marine > Strait...
TCTATGGTCTGATGGTTTATAAGTGTTTATGGATTGTAATGTTTTAGGACCCATACCACCATCAACAGCTAAATCAGCACCTTTTGCGTTAGTTGCTCTTTGTAAAACCCTGACAGCAGTACCTTTACCTTGATTTACACACATATCAAAATAGATATGTTTTAAATTATCTGGTAATTCATCTACTTTATTTTTATCCCAATAATCTTTTTTATAAATTTCTTTAGCACCCTCTTTGGTAAGATTTTTAATATCCACATCTGGATAAAATCTACCAGCGATACCAAAATTGGTTTCACCACCTAAATCTTTAGGATCGTGAACATAACCGCCTTCATGTTCTAATGTGATTTCAATTATTTCATCAAATGTTGTAAGCATTATTTTCTCCAGTAATGTATTAATAAATATTAGAAAGTTATTTTTTATCTAAAAATAAAAATTAAGCAGTTAAAACTATGTTATTATTAACTACATGAGTAAATCCATTATTAGTAACAGTAATAATAGCAGTATATGTTCTTGATGCACCTGTTATTCCTACACCATTTGCTCTTAATTTAAAAATAACTCTATCTCCAGTTTTAGTTTGAACATTAGATGCATCTTGCCAACTTGCACTACCCAAACCACTATTACTAGTAGCTACTTTCATTTCCCAACCGTTACCTGGAGAAAAACCAGAAGTTCCAGTCATTTGAACCGTAGTACTACCAACATAATTTGTCATAACAACTTTATTTTTTTGTGAAACTTTATTATAAGCTGTATTAATGGTTAATCCAGTATGAGTCGCAATTACAGGAGAAGTAGCCGAATAATAAGTATTACTTTGAGTACCAGTAGTTGCAGTTAATGTAAATGTAGTAGGACTTAACGTAGTAAAGTTTAATGCACCAGTCTGTAATTGAGCAGTATAATCACCATTACCAGTACTATTAGTGGCACGTATATAGATATAATAAGTAGTAGAATTAGCCAATCCAGTTGCAGTTATATTAGAGGCGGTCGGTGTCCCAATTGTTGAAGGACTATCAGATTTTATACCATTTATACCCAAAGTACGAATTACACTATATTGTGATATAGAACCATCACCACTAGGAGCATCCCAATCAATATCTGCTTGAGTAGTAGTAATATTTGATGCAGCTGGATTTAATATTAAACCAGGTTTAGTTAAAACTGCAACTTCTGCAGAATAAGTCGCACTTTCTTGAGAAGGAGAATTTATATAAGCCTTTACTAAAGGATAATAAGTAGTGTTGGTATTTAAACCAGTAAATGTATAATCGTTATTTGTAGTAGTTGCTATTGTGGTTACTGTTGGTGACGAAGCAAATGGTCCATCAGCTAAATAAACTATATATCCATCAACACCATCCATGTCCGACCATTCAAATTCAATTGAAGTTTGACCTGGAGGACCAGGTATCTGTGCATCTTGTACCACTCCAATTGTTGTGGTTGCATTTATTGTACTTGAAATGGCACTTAAACCACCAGTTCCATTTGCCTTTACTGCAAAGTAATATGTTGTTAATGGATCTAAACCCGTTTTAGTTATTGAACTAGCATCACCAACAACAGTAGATGTATTATTTGTAGCAGTAGAGTCTGTTCCGAAATAGTAAACATATCCACTTGCACCATTAGTAGGTGCTGTAAAATTTAAAATCATACTACTAGCTGTTATTGATGTAATAGTTAATGATGTTGGTGTTCCTGGTGGTAGATAAACACTTGCAGCAACTGCATTAAAAAATTGGTCACCATTTTGAGCATAATGTTCAATCCACCCATAATATTCATCATTTGGTGTTAAACCGGTAACAGCAAGACTAGAATCTCCACCACTTCCAACCTGTCTTTGAGTTTTAGTACCAGCTTCTGTTAACGAAGTATGTGCCACTACAGTAGATTGATTAGTTGCTTGAGTAAATGAAATTGTCAAACTTGTAGAACTAGTAGCACTTACACTAACATTAGTAACAGCATCACCTAAAGTAAATCCATGTACGACAGTTGCAATACCAGATGAACCTGAAGAATTTACCGATTTTACTCTAAGATAATATTTGGTATTTATAGCTAATCCAGTTTTTGTTACAGAAGTTCCAGTTTCACCATTTGTTTCCGTATTATTAGTATAAGTTGCATCTGTTCCAAACCAATATGTATAAGAATCTGCTCCTGTACCCGCTATCCAACTTAAAGTCACCGAAGTTGTAGATACAGTAGTAACTGATAGATTAGTAGGAACACTTGGTAATAATTCTACAGTAAGTACTGATGTATAGTCACTATCCGAACCATCTCCAACCGCCTTTACCCAAAAATAATAAGTACCACCAGCAGTTAAACCACTTATAGTATGTGAAGTAGTATTTCCTACATTACCAGGACTCAATGAATTATTTGCAGCATGATCTGCATCACTAGCTTGACCAGTGTAGTAAGTTCCAAATCTAATATGATAACTAGATGGTGTATTTCCATCACTTGGTGCTGTCCAACTCAAGGGCGCACTTGTTGGTGTACCACCATTCGGTGTAAATGTAGGTGAAGTTGGTGTACCTACTTTTGTATAAACATTCTGTATAGATGCCAAACTTCCTGCACCTTGATTATTTACTGCACCAACTGTGGCATAATATCTTTGATTTGTTAGTAAACCAGTTATCGTAACAGATGTACTATTATGTCCAGTAGTAGGATTGTTAGCTGCAGCACTAGAACTCGTACCAATATAATAAGTATAAGATGTAGCACTTGTTACAGCATCCCAACTTAAAGTAATTGATGTAGTTGTAACTGAACTAATACTAAAATTTGCTGGTGCGGCTGGTAATGTATAAACTGCTCCACCAGCAACATATCCACTTACAGGACCATTTCCTCTAGCCTCTACCCAAAAGTAATATACCTGACCTTGTGTTAAACCTGTTTTAGTATATGAAGTATTATTACCAGCATCTATTGCAGAAACTCCATCATTATCAGCATTATTTATCTTAATATTATAACCACTTGGGGCCACTCCAGTACCAGTAGTTCCATCTGACCATGTAAATTGAATAGAAGTTTCATTATTAGTGCCAGTACCTAAATTTGTAGGTGCGGCCACTTGTGTATATCCATTAATAGTAGAACTTATTGGTCCAGCACCACCACCTGAGGTATTTATAGCCCGTGCAGCTGCGACATAACGAGTATTAGATTGTAAGCTTGATATTGCAACACTTGTACCAGCATTAGCAACTCCAGTACTATACAATCCACTTCCGGCCGAATATAATGAAAAATAATATGTGTATCCAGTTATAGTACCACTCGGAGCTGTCCAAGAAAATGTTAATCCTGAAGTGGATACACTCGAAAATCCTAAGCTTGTTGGGGTATCTGGAGTAGTATACGCACCAACAAAGTTATTAGAGTCATCTGTATTTTTTGTAGCACTTTCTAATGAAGTTGGACCAACAGCAACTACACCAACATAATATATTGAATTAGAATCTAATCCAGTAATTGTATCCGAGGTACTTGATTGTGTTGAAAAAGTTGTCATAGTATGATAAGGATTAGTTATTACCCTTTTTAATATATAATTACTAGCACCTCCTGGACTTGGTGCATTCCAACTAACATCTATTGAGGTTGGTGAACTAGATACTGTTACGGCAGCTAAATTTGAAACTTGATTTGGTTTAGTATATGAATTACCTGTAACTAATGAAGTTGTTCCACCAGAACCAACTGCCTCAACACCCCAATAATAAATTGTATTTGCATCTAAACTTGATATAGCTACAGATACATCTGTGGTGGATGCTGATGAATTACTTGAAACATTACTACTTGTACCATGATAATAAGTATAAGAAGTTACACCATGAGTAGGGGCTGTCCATCCAATAGTCATACCACCAGTACCAATACTAGTAGTGGTTAAACTTGTTGGAACACCAGGTTTAGTATAAACCACTTGACCACTTGAAAATGCACTATCAGGAGCTGTTCCTGTTCCAACTGCCTTTACAAAAAAGTAATATGTGTGGTTAGCCTCTAATCCTGTTTTTGTGTAAGTTGTTGTACCAATACTAGTATGAGTAGAATTACCAGCATCACCAACATTATTTACCTCACCAATTACTACAGTATACGATGTAGCACCACCACCTGGTTCATCCCAATCTAAAACTATTTGTGAAGTAGTATTACTATTTTGATGTAAATTTGTTGGTGTTCCTAATTGTGAAATTTGACTTATTGTACTTGTTAAATTTCCAGTTCCCCCATCTCCAACTGCCTCAGCTGCAAAATAGTATGTTACATTAGGACTTAAACCTGTAATTGCTACAGAAGTATTTGTTGTTGAAGCAGAAGTATTGTTGGTTGCTGTTGCGTCTGTTCCAAAATAATAAGTATATGAATTTGCACCATTACTTGGAGCATTCCAACCAATAGTCATACCACCAGTTGTTATTGAACTAGCAGCTAAACTTGATGGTGTAGCTGGTCTTGTGGTTCCTGTTACATTAGAGGTATATGCGGAATAAGCACCATTATAATAAGCTCTTGCTCTAATAGTTATAGTCTTATTTGGATAACCACTTGCTGGTATACTAAAATTACCACCACCATAAGTACTTGGTGCTCCTGATTGCATTAAATCTGTATTACCTGCCGATGTTTTAAAAGCATCACCATTTACTGCCAATGCAGTGTTTCCGAGATTACTTCCAAATAAACTTCCAATTTCAAAATAAACCCTTTGATTAACACCAACCATATCCCAAGTTAAAGTCAAACTATTTAAGTCGGGTGATGATAGTGAAATAGTTGGTGTAGTAGCAGTTGAAGGATCGTGGTCATGGTCATAATTATACCATTCATCCATTGCATGTGGTACTATTGTATTTGGTTCATAATCACCCGTGGTATTAGTTGCATCGTAATTAGTTGCAGTTCCAGAACCTGCCTTTGTTACTTCAATTGAACCACTTGTGTTTCCACCATTAACCAAATCATACATATTGACCATAGTGTTAGCTGCAGGAGTACTGGCTGAAGTGTAATCGTCATTTACCTTTTCATTATGTAGACCTTTTATCTCTAATGTGCCGGATCCTGGTACTGCCATTATTTTTCCCTAACTAAAATCATTGCACTATCTAAAGGTGCATCCGCTGATAATAAAATTCCAATATTATTTTCTACAAATATCTGTGATGCAGTTTTTGTTACATCACTTATCAATGTAACATCATTTAATTTGGTGTATTCTATTCTTCCTGATTTTTTTCCTAATACCATTTTACCAACTAACGAAGTATCTAAAGTTACATAACCCGTATCTTTAACATAAACCTGTACATCTTTTAAATACAATCGTTGTTGATTTTCATTTACTAGAAAATAATCAGAAACTTCTTTTTCAACTATATTAGTTATATTACCAAATGTAGTAGAGGTTTCATTAACACTAAAACTAACATCACCTTTCATAGTTTCTATATTAACTAATCTACCAAACCCACCTTTTGGATCATCTACATATCTAAATGTTAATGGATTATTTATTATCACTTTTAACTCCTACGGTTCGTTTTAATTCATCAATTTGTTTTTGTTGTTTATCTACTATTTGTTTTAAATCTTTTACAGATTCAATTAATACTGCGGTTAATGTTGGATAATTAACTGATTTATATCCTTCCGAATCTGTAGATACTACTTCTGGCAATATCTTCTCTACTTCTTGAGCAATAACACCAATCTGCCTTTTACCTTTATCAGTATTTGAATCTTGTTGAAATCCTTCTTTCCAATCAAACCTAACACCTCTCAATTGTTCTACTAAAGATAAACCATTTTCTATCCTAACAATATTTTCTTTTTTTCTAATATCTGAATAAGCAATAACATTACCAGTTGCTCTTATAGTTCCACTAACATCTAGTTCATATCCAGGTAACCAAGTTCTAATACCTACCCTACCTCTAAGTGCATCAGAATGTGTATGAGCACTTCTAGCATTATACGGTAAAACCATTAAAGTAGCATATTCACCATCAGGACGGTCATCCCATCTATGACTGCTTAGTGTCGCACTATCTGATGAATGTAACCTACCCTCACTATATCCAGTAAGACCATTTCCACCTTCAAATGGATCACCAACTACAAATGGTCTATATCTAAATACACCCGACCAACTTGAAGATTTATAATCAGCTCTATATTTACCTTCACCTAAAATTCCAACGGATGACCAATGGTCATTACACCTACCATAAATACCAACTTTTAATCCACCAGCTCCACCTCGGTTATTAATACCCAAAACACCAGCATTAATATTATCAGAAGCAATAGTAGCACTTAAATCTCCACGATAGTTGGCCGTTCTTCCTTCAATAGCACCTTCTTGTATACCATCATCTAATGTGTCGTCTGCTGTGGTATGTGTATAGGCAGCTCTAAATCTACCAGGACCAACAAATGTTTGTCTATCAGCATCACCTTGTAATATAATTAAATCAGTTCCAGTCAATTGTTTTATGTAAGCTGTTGTTACATCTGCAGCATCTGTTGAAAGACCTGTTTTAGAAAATGAATTTGTTTCTGTAGTGATTGTCAAATAATCATTATTAGTATCTCTAAAAACTAATTTTTGGTTTGATGAATCCAATGACATTGATGGAGTACTTAATGTACTAGCTGCCAATGTAAATCCACCAATATCACCACTATGTGCGGTTATAGCACCAGCAGATGTTACTTTAAATACTGAACTTGCACCCAATGCAATTCCATCTGTACCTAAATAAAGTCCTGCATTTGCATCAGTTAAAGTTGCTTTAGTACCAAGTGTAATTTTTGGTGTTGCTGGATCTAATAAAATGTTTGTTTTTGATAACGTACTACCAATATCCCAACCACCAACTGAACCTTCTGTAGCATTTACTTTTCTAACAATCAAATCACCATCATCTTTTAAATGAAATTTACTTGATGAAATCTCAATACCATCACTATCCATTTGAACTCTACTATCATTTACCTTTTCAAATGAGAAATCTCCAGAAGATGATAGGAAAAATCCATCACCACTATTAGTACCTAATGCAGTTTTACTTATACTTCGTATAAATGCACCACCAGTTGAAGAAGCTGGATCTGCACTTCCCATTACTAATCCACGAGTTATTGTGGAGTCTTGAGCTAATAAAATATCTGTCGCGACTGAACTAAATTGTGCTCCAAATGTTTCCCATGGACCACCATCACCTGGTCTACCTGTACTTGAATTTGTATTATCTGTTGAAGTATGATTGGATGTAGCTACATAATAAGATGATCCATATTTAACCACATCTTTTATAGCACTTCCACCATTATAAGCCTTACCACTTTCCCAAGGACCGGTAAATGATACACCAGCACCAGTACTTCCTGTAACACCAGGTATCCCATCAGGTCCTTGTGGACCAGTATCTCCATCACTACCACTATCTGCAGCAGTTGTTCTTGTAAAAGATTGTATTTTTGTAAATGCACTACTTCCATGTGGAGTTACAGTATAAGTTATATTTCCTATATCAGCGGACATCCCAGTAAGATTACCAACTGTTACGGGTGTTCCAGCTTGTGGTGTAGCTGAAGTAACTCCTGTTTGAGTTTTACTAACTAAAAATTGACCAGCATTTGTAGTTCCACTTACAATGCCAGCTTGTTGTACCGTTCCTTTAAATACTGTAATGTTCGTTCCACTACCAGTAAAGTCATGAGCACTACCAGCTTGAGGTGAAGCTTGTGTTACATTATGAGATTCATTTGATAACAAAACTGTAAATCCATCACTTCCCTCTACTAATTTAACAATTGTGATACTATCTGAAATTGAGTCTGCGGTTGCGGTTATTGTTACCGCGGTATTATTACCAAAACTAGCAGAAGTTAATGTAGCAATGTCTCCACTACCTCCTAATGTAACAGTTGGAGATGAACTAAATGTTGTAGCACTTGATATATTTTGTCTATTTGCAGTAAAAGTAATTGTGGCTGGTGTCATTGAAGTATCATTTGTGATAAACGACTGAGCATCTGCTGATAGTCTTATTGATTTTGCACTTGAACCATCACTACCACTATCTGCGGCTTGAGATTTTGTAAAAGATTGTATTCTTGTAAATGCACCACTACCACTCGGTGTGATTGTAAATGTGATTGAACCACTACCAGCACTAAGAGCACTAATATTAGGAGATGTAGATGGATTACCACCAGTTGGATCAGCAACGGTAACTCCATTAGCAGTTTTTGCTATTAAATATTGTGTTGAAGTTGGAGAACCACTTGTTATACCAGTTAAAGCTGTTAATCCTTTAAATACAGTAATGTTTGTACCACTACCAAGAAAGTTAAAAGCTGAACCAGCTTGAGTAGAATTCTGTGGTACAATATGAGATTCGTTTGATAAAATTATTGTAAATGCATCTTCTCCATCTGCACCAGCGGCCCCTGGATCTCCATCTGCACCACCAACAATCTTATGCATTTGTATAGAATCACTTAAACTATCATTTGAGATAGTTGCGGTTATTGGATATGTTCCACTTGGTGTTACTGTCCATGTAGCAGTTCCTGTTCCACTTGTTCCACTATAACTAAATGAACCTTTTGTACCATTTGTTACAGATAAATCTCCATCTTCTAAATTACTAGCCTGATTTGCTTGGGTGGCAGTTATAGTAGCGGTTGTTGGATCTGGTGAAGTATCACTTGAATCATCAAACGCGAAAACTTGTGTACTTGTTGATATTGATAAATTTGCAGGTGAAGTTCCATTAGTACCATCACTACCACTATCTGCACTTTGATTGACACTCAAGGATTGTATTTTAGTAAAACTTGCACTACCTTCAGCGTGTATGGTATAAGTAATAGAACCTGTTACATCAGTAGGATTTGCAGTCATATCTGCAAAAGATATTTTATTATTAACTATGGTTGGTGTTCCAGCTGTAAAATTATTTTCAACGATACTAGCACTATAAGTTCCTGTGATTGGACTTGATAAGCTACCAGTCAAACCAGTAATGCCTCTAAATACTATTATTTCAGTTCCGCTATCAGTTAAGTTATAAGCACCACCCGCTTGAGTAGATGCCCTACCAACAACATGAGACTCATTAGTTAATATTGGTGTATATGCATCAGTACCATCAGCACCAGCAGCACCATCAGAACCACCTTCTATTTTAAATATTGTTGCAGAATCTGTAATAGAATCTTTTGATACACTAACTGTAACTGGTAATTTACTTTTATCACCACTTAGATTACTAGAAAATTCTAAACTACCACTAACTGTTCCTGTTCCATTTGTTACACTCGTCAATAATGTAGGATTTGTTACTGTAGAGCCAGCTGCATCGGTAATAGTTATATCACTTGTGGTTACAGTACCACTTAAATTTTGTTGATTAATACTAAATAAAATAGAAGTTGGTGTAGAACTTGTATCTGAACTATCGTCAAATGCAAAAGTTTGTGATTCTAAAGTAACCGATAAACCTTTTGCGGCAGCCCCACTTGGTCCAGTGTTACCTGTTGCTCCTGTTGCTCCTGGTGTTCCATCTACACCACCAGCCGCATATGTTGCCCAACCACTCGTACCAGATCCATTATTTACATCTGGTCGACCAGTTGTATTACTGGTATCGTTTGTCGATGTATGAGCATTTATACACTTATATGTAGAGGTTGTAGTTCCTGTATATTGTACTAAATCATTTTCAGCATATGAAGTACCAGATGACCAAGTTCCCCTATCTACATAATCTACTATCGTTTGTCCACCAGGCGTTTGTCGTAATGCACCTTTTAATGTTAATGTTCCTGCTGAATTATCCCATACCAATTTATCTTTTAATGAAAAATCACCACTACTACTAGCAAAAAATCCAGTATTAGCATTTCCGTGTGTTCCTGTTCCTGTATACAACTTTCCATCTTGCATTTCAATGCCAGCAATTGAACCAGTATTAGCAACTATACCACCTTCTAAAAATACATTCTTTGAATATAATCCATATTGTCCAGCAGGATTTGTACCATGTAATCTAGCACTACTTAATCCACTCAAATCACCAAGTCTAGCTTGTAAATTTATATCATATAATCCACTACCAGTTCTCTCAACAATATCAATATATGGAGTTGCTTGGTCACTTGGATTTGCATTTAATCTTATATAACCCGTTCCAATTCTTCCAGTTGATACTACAACTTGACTTCCACTATAATGTGTAGCAGAACCAGCAACACCGCCTAATGAACCGCTATCACCATTTACACCTTGACCATATCCACGAGTTACATATAAATGTCCAGTAAAATCAGTTTCACTACTTGCTGAAACTCTTGAAGAACTAGCAACTAATAAATATTCTGTATTAAATCCAGTATTGTGTACTTTCTTTATTGTTAAAATTTCACCACTTACAAAACCACTAGAATTAACAACCGACATTGTTGTTTGTGCTGCTGTGTGTACTCCATCAGGATATCTTAAAGAGCCAGTCAATACAGTTGAATTAGCAACATACAATTGACCACCAACAGCATTAACACTTTCTTTTTCAAAAACTGCAGTTGATAATGTTCCACGAATCCTAGCATTTTCTACTTCTAAAAATCCACCACTTGCGGCGGTCAATCTAAATCCACTTCCTGCAACATCACTCGCAAATCCTGAAGATTCAATCGTACCATCCTTACGGATAATCATCTCACCACCAATTAAACTTTCATTATCTAATGTCCAACCCGCTATTTCAGTTCTTTCTGTTGACAATTCAAATACTCTATCTCCTGTAGTGTTCCAACCTTTAATACCATATTGACCAGCGGTGTTGGTTTGACCAATTGCAAGTACTACATTATCTCTATCATTAGCACCTACATTATTTTTACCATCTCCAGCATTTCCATGTATTGTTATTAATTGATAATCACTATCTATACTAATACCAAATTTATCTTGAGTGGCAGTTGAAAAAGATGATAATCTTTCATTAGTAAAATTCCAACCTGCTATTTGATTTGTAGATCCTAATCTAAATATATTGGTACTATCTGACCTTCCTATAATACCCCAATCAGAAGTAGTTGTGTGATATATTTGTATACGATTATTATCATCTTCTCTAATTTCAATAATTGGTGTTGAAGCATCGGCGTCAATTACAATACCCTTACCACTAGCATTAACACTTGAAAGTGTATCACCTATTATATCCCAATTTGCAATTCTACCACCACTAAATAATACAGAAGAACCAGTAATTTGTCCAGTATTTGTTACTTGAAATTCGGAAGATGAAATATGATAAGGACTAGCAGAAGTATTTCCATACAATCTCAAACCATCTGGTACTGAACCCATGTAGTCATCTTCTATAGCCCAACCACCAATCAAACCAGCACTGGCAGTAATTGTCCCTACAAACTTAGCTCCACTTGCAAATAACACACCATCACTATCTACAGCAAAATTTGGTCCCATTTTAATATGATAATTTGTAGTATTTTCTTGGTCAGCTGGAGTAAAATCTATATAATATTCATCTCGTAATTGGTCAAATGCAGCTGAATCATCACTACCAGGACCCTTATTAGACATAAATAATGCCGCACCAGCCGCATCTAAGGTGGCGTTACTTCCACTCAACACATTACCAATAATATTCCAACCAGCAATTTTACCAGCGGTAGCAGTTACTGTACCACTCATTTTTACATCACCACTTGGTGATACATGAAAGTTACTCGAACTTATTTCTATCTGTCCATTACTACCACTTACAAATTGTGCATTAGATTGAGTTCTATTTTTTCCAAAATAAAAAGTATCAGTTACAACTTCAAATCTTGATGGATTTGTACCAAATCTTAAATATCGTGGATTATTTGCAGTGTGAGCATCTATAATTTCTAACCCAACCCCATCATAATCTTCACTTGATGATATTAAATTTTCAGTTGCACTTGGTCCTCCAATAGAACCACTAAATACCATAAATCCACCCTTGTTATTAGCCAATGTATTATCGAATCCGGTATATCCAACTGTTCTTAAAAAGGCAGAACCACCGTATAATTCCATACCCGTACCCAACAACATAGAACCACTTAATACATTACCAGTACCAGCAATTACTAATGGTGCACCGTCAAATTCTACATTTTCAGTTACGGCAAATGTCTCTGCTATATTATTATTAACATCAAAAAACTCTACAACAAAATCATAGTTATCTGGTTTTACTGGTAAAGGATGTTCCATTGGAACAATAACTCTATGATAATCAGGATTAAAATTTGTTTCACTTGTTGGTCTAACACTTAAATCTTGTAATATAAATCTACCAGCCTTTACATGAAATTCCAATGCCATTTTAGGTGTGGTTATATTTGATGAAATAAATGTCTTAAATATACTATCTATTTTACCTTCACTACCTTCACCAACATCAACAATACCCAAAAGTTCTTTATTACCAGCTTTACTACCAGTAACATAAACTTCCATACGAGCTTCACTTTTTACATTACCACTTTCTTGAACTTTATCTGCCTTATAAAAATATGTGTTAAATTCAACATTGTATGCTACGTTTGGTTCTAAATCATACAAATGTTTTGTAGTAAAATTTACAGATTGGCTAGCTTCATAATTAGAACCACTAATAGTTACACCATCAATCAAAACATCATCAGATTCAACTGCAGTTCCATTTGAAATATTCCAATAAGCATCAACTATTGATTGCGTATAAAAATATGCAGTTGATGAAAATCCTGTTGGACTTAACTTATCAATCAATACCTCTGACGACTCAATAAAGGCATCATACATAGGTTCAAAATCTCCCAATGAACCTTTACTTTTTCCATAAACTTTTGCTTTATAAACATCACCACTAAATGTTCTTAAATTACCAACTGTGATATCTGCAAATGACCTAAAATTTGTAGTACTTATTGAAAACCCAGGAGTAGGTGCTATTGATGCGGAAAATGTAGCACTTGTAATTGGAACTTGTACCTTTTCTCCATTCATCAATGTAACTTTATAATCATCCATTGGTACAAAAGTAGTGCCATTTATAACCTTTTTTACCTTTGTGGTAAATGTAGTTGAAAAATCATATGGTTGTCCACCAAGAGAACTAACATCACTAGTTATATTTGTAAAAGTAATATCAGCCCCAACAAAACCACTATGTATAGTATTCTCTGCAGTTTCAGGAGTAGTATTTGCAGTCAATATAATTCCAGTTGACTTATCTATTTCAGGAGATGACCTACGCATCTTCCTACCTCTTTTACCAAACAAAGTACTTCTATATGGATCTCGTTTTTTACTCCTTCTATTTTTAAATATAGCTAAAGATTTACCAACATCTTCTCTATCCGATTCCGTCATACCTACTGGTTGACCATCTTCAGGTTCAGCAGGTGCAGGTTCAGTTGGTGGATCCGGTATTGGGTTAACACTTAAAGTTCCTGAAACTTGGTAAGATGCACTTGGTATAGTTTCAGTAACAAATCCCTTAACCACTTCATTTACCGTTAATCTTGGTTGTTTGTAAAATAAAATTGGTTCAGTATTTGTTATACTAGTATTTATTCTTATTGGCCTAGCAAATCTAACATTATACACACCTTGAAATTCTGGTGGTACATCCGCAGTTTCACTATTTATAGTAGGTGTAAATGGATTATCTGTTATATCTTCTGAAGGATCTGGTGTAGTGCTAAAACTTTTATAGTTTCTTTTTAATTCTGCAACAATATATAAAGTACCTCTACCTGGTGCGGTATCAGGATAAACCTCAATAGAAACTCGTCTAGCATCACCTTCTATGTAATTAGATACTGGTTCCATATAGACAGTTTTACCCTTTGAGTCTATCATTTCTATTTTAATTTCAATATTATTTTTTAGAAATGCAGAACCTCCTACAAGAAATGATGATTTTCCTTGTGGTATTTGTCGTGGAATACCTTCAACATTAAAGTAATCCGAAAATCTTCCCTTTTCTTCTACAAGAACATCTATGTCTTTTAAACCTTGATATTTATTGAGTCTTTTTATAATAGGCATATGTAATTGCTTCCAATTAGATTGTTACTAATAAATATAAAAGTTTTTAATTTTGATACTTATTTGTATATATGGAGTGTGTATAAAATGAGTAAAAAACGATATAATTTTACATTAGATGAAGATGTGAAGAAATGGTTGGAAAACCATTGTAAGCAGAACAGAACTAACTGTTCCGCCTTTATAAATCAAATGTTAGCTAGATTGATGAGTAGTGAAACTAAACCAAATAAAACTATGAAATCAATCCCTACTAAAACGTACTGAACTACTACCAGATACTTTTTTAATCTCTAATAATGTATCTACAAAATCCCTCATAGTTTCTATATGAGATACTACAAATGAAAACTGAAATTGAGTCTTTAGATATTGAAATAATTGATGAACTGAATTTAAATTCTCAGCATCCATAGTTCCCCAACCTTCGTCAATAGCAAGGAAGTTACTTCTTGGTAAATTACTAACATTCATTAAACCAACTCGAATCGCAAGTGATGAAACAAACCTTTCCATTCCA
>Ga0181395_1000628_pt1 | contig 14630 bp, 19 predicted proteins | sample 18SPOviralmetaG_FD_130124 | JGI IMG/M metagenome (GOLD analysis project Ga0181395, IMG submission 130124) | Marine viral communities from the oligotrophic San Pedro Time Series (SPOT) site, San Pedro Channel, CA, USA - 18 SPOT_SRF_2010-12-16 | ecosystem: Environmental > Aquatic > Marine > Strait...
AAGCTATCGTCTAGCTTTTTCACTGTGTCTTCGTGTACACAAGAAAAGTAAAACTCATCTAGTGCTTTTAGTTTATCTCTTGCAGAGACACATTCGTGCCATGCCTCTGCCAAGATATCCCTAGTCATGTGTGTCAGCATCTATGTTACCCTGCAAAGTGGTGAAACTTGCGTTCAGTAGAGCGATTAGGCTTGCGCTCAATGTAGATGCTACGCTTACCTAAGTGAAAGCCTGTCATGCATTTGCGAGTAATGCCGAAACGGTTTATCACCTTGCGCTTACGTGTCAGACCTTTGACACCTGCGAAGTTAAAGCGGAAACCTTGAGTGCGGTCATTGAGAGGTAAAGTTGCGAATAGTACAAACATTTTGTATCTCCATTATTGTTTGTCTGATTAAGTTAGATCATAGTTTAGTTTAGTTGTCAAGCCTAAACATTATGTATACGTTTCCACGCAACCCAAGTCGCAGCTTGCATTTGATATGCAGTCATGCCGTGTTTTTTACCTGCCCGACTGTAGCAGGTCTGCAAGTCTTGTCTTATCTTCTTACCTATGCTCGGCACTTCCTGCATTGTGCGCCGATCATTGTTAGCTATGCACCAAGCATGACCGTCAATCACACACACATCTTTACCTATGATGCACCAAAAGAAGTCCGTGATCTTAGGGCCGTTGAGTATGAAAGCCACAGCGTGAGTGTCATGTGGTGTACTGGACAAAATAGACCACGCCTTGTCTCGCATTGTCTTGTATGTGCATGGCGTACAGCTTTCAACGTAGCCACCTGATGTAAAGACATCAAGCATATTGTCAGCGTCAATCAAGTTACGCTCCCAGCGATTAGTCGGACTGAGTGCAGCAATTACACCGACTACAATGTGTAGCGGTAGTTCATATTTGTCAGCCATACTTTGAGCGTCAGACTTAGCGTCAGCGTACCATGTCATGCCGTGGTCAATCTCTGACTGCGTAGCCTGATTGAAAACTTTCAAGATGTTTCTAGTGTACTGTGTCATATGTCTACTCCCAATGTCCTTGACCTTGATGGTCTAGGGGTTGTTCATCTTTCCATTGCCAATCGGGATTGATTGCAAGGTTCGGCGTGATATGCGGATCATCGCTGCATGCAAGTGTTATACCTAAACCACGGTCACTGTCAAGCCCGTTCATCTCTGCGAGTAACTCATAGTAGTCTTTACCACCAAAGTCACCGTAGCCGTCATAGCTGTCTTCACGCCAAGAGTTGCCTTGATTGTCAAACATGTGAACAGTCTTAGCTTTGCCCGTCCAAATGTTCCATATTGGTTCTTGCGTGTCGTTTGTGTGCCAAGAGAAAAATCCCATTGTATCGCTCCATTGTTAGATGTGTTCAGTAAGATACGCCTAGCCCCATGTGTCAAGCACAAGTCACGGTTGGCCGCAATTAGACTGGGCGTATCCAAACAAAAGACATCCGACATCCTATCGGAAGCCATCGCCAACAAACGTACACAACTCACAAGCCCCGTCACAGAGACATCACAGGCTTTCACACCCGATACTATCCACCCTTGCTCAAAGACGTAGTTCAAACGGTTTACGTCTATCGGGTTTCTTCATCATGCCGTTCCTTAAGTGGCTGGTTTGGTCGCACATCAGCATCCACTGACTTGTAGTAATGGGTCGCAACACCCAACGCTTTGCATTGTCTTGTGCGTATCGCCTATAGTCTTTTCACTATGCTACCCGATACGCTTGGTAGTTTGTGTATTTAGTCTTGCATTTAGTCGTTTAGTTAGTCAAGTCTTTTCTTTTTTGTTTGGCTTGGCGGCACATATGTCACACCTTACCAATGCAGGACTAGCTTACACCTGCGAGCTTGTATAGGTCAAGGCAAAGTATCAAGGCACTAGGCTACTCTTTGCTTGTTCGACTTTCCATCTTGTACCACTAGGCTAAGTGATACAAAAAAGACTGTCAAGCGTTATTTTACCAATTGATGGGAAATTCATCCCCATTCTGATTTGTCCAACACCCATCTGCCCCTATATCATTAGGAAACTCTTGCTTGAGCAACTTCATCGCCTCGGGCAATCCATATTCAACTATAATTTTGCCCATTTCCATTCCGTAATCAGTCTCGAACATAAAATGAAATTCTTGCATTGGTTTTTCCTTTGTTTGTTTGTGTTTCATTTTGCTTGAAACCATTTAGACCCGATATTTAAAAACCGTTCAAGCCCTAAAATGAACTATTTTATAAGTCATTGAAAACAAAGCGTTTTATTGGGGTATACCTGCCGAGCTTGGCATGGGGGTATGCTTTAGGTTGATCTAAGCTGCGTGGCTCTACTTTGAGTTGAGCTTTTATATGTAATACTGTGCATCCACTATTGGTTTTCCGTATGCTGTACCAATACTGAACCAATTATGATTCACTTTTACAATGTACTGATAGCTTATCTGTCTACTTATGTAATGATTTCAATGCTTTGCGTATAGAAAAGCGTAGTGAACACACGTTTAAGGCGAACTGGGCAGGCGAATGCAACCTGAAATAGCTCTACGCAGCTATAAGGAGAGTGACGGGGGGCGTGCTCCACCCGGGGGGTATGGCGATATATATACATACTCTGCAACACACGGGGTTTTTAAAACAAGTGACGTAACGTAACATATTGACACAGGCCTAAATATGTGTAAAACTGCGTAGCAGTAGCACCCTAAGTTAAACTTTAAGTTAAAACAAAAGAATATAGACTATATATACAGTAACTATAGAATATTGGACTTAGGATAGTTAAACTTAAAGTTAAACTTAACAAATATTAACTATTATATAAATTAACTATTGACAAGTAGTTATAAATAGTATACTCTTACTACAGTAACTACAATAAGTATAACTATAAAGTTACTACTAGCGTGTTATAGGGTAGAATTACGTATATGTAGTGTCGCCTCATCCCTGTATCTCCCTCCATCACTACCGTGTATGTACATATACTCTGTAACACGCACTTTTTTATAAATAAAACTTGACAATGCGTAAAAAACCTGTACAACTATATGCAAGCGAAACTGTTATAGAAGACTTTTATAGTGCTATAGCAGACAATAACCCTCGTGCTTTACAAAAAGTACACATACCTAAGTCAGATGTGTTCTATGTCCGTGAGGCTTTGTACCAACACACTGGAGAGTGGTACACTTTAGATCACGTAGAGAGAGCTATGTACTTAGAAGGGCATTTATCTGCCTATGAAGTGTTAGACCCTGAGAGAGAACGTGAGTATGGCTAAGAAACCCGACCCAAGGTTAAAACGTGCAGGTGTATCTGGGTACAATAAACCCAAGCGTACCCCCGGTCACTCCACAAAGTCGCACATTGTAGTTGCCAAGCAAGGCGATAAGGTTAAGACTATCCGTTATGGGCAGCAGGGTGTAAAGACGAACCAGACAGCCGGGCAGCGTGAGGCATTTAAGTCACGCCACGCTAAGAACATAGCGAAGGGTCCGATGAGTGCAGCTTACTGGGCGAACAAAAGTAAGTGGTCCCCAAGTAAAACGAAGTCACCTAGTAAGAAATGGGTAAAGGGGTCTTGATATAGTTGAGTAATGTAGCGGTTATGCGGCGTAAGAAGCTGCCTAAGCGCAAACGCCCTATACAGAAGTTAAAGAAGCAGAGATACCTTCAGAAGAAGGCCAAGATGCTTAACTATACGACAAGAGTGGTAGTTTAATATGGCAGCTAAAAAGAAAAGTACAGTAAATAAAGCAGGTAACTACACTAAGCCTACCATGCGTAAGGGTTTGTTCAACAATATTAAGGCTGGCGGTAAGGGTGGTAAGCCCGGTCAGTGGTCAGCTAGAAAAGCCCAGATGTTAGCTAAGCAGTACAAAGCAAAAGGGGGAGGATACAAATGATAAGGTATTTAAAAAGACTATGGTGCGCTATAACTAATCGTAAATGCACTCCACAGTGTGAGTGTTGCTAGTTGGCACTTGCTAAATCACAGAAGAGCCTAAAGTCGTGGACTAAACAGAAGTGGCGTACTAAGAGTGGCAAGCCTAGTGCTAAAACTGGTGAGCGGTATTTACCTTCTAAGGCTATTAAGTCTCTTAGCGATGCTGAGTATGCCGCTACAACCAGAGCTAAACGAAAAGGCACTAAGGCAGGTAAGCAGTTTGTGGCTCAACCTAAAAAGATTGCAAAGAAAACCAGAGACTACAGGAAAGTAAAGTAGTATGTGGAACATTATTAGTTCAGCCCATACTTTAGCAAGCCTCTTGTGGGGCTTTTTTGGTTGGTTAAAGAAGGTGAACTGGAAGACTGCACCTAAGGATTTTTCTAATTGGTTACGTAAGAATATGAAGTGGGTTATTGCCTTTATTGTATTCTTAGCCTTTGTTGAGTGGATACTTACGATATGAATGTTAGCTTAGGACTAATGGATCACTTTCCTTTACCAGCTATGCCTTTTGACACGCATAAGAATGTTATATTTGAGTCAGGCAAGAGCGACACTGTAGAGGCCACACAAAAAGCAGAAGATAAGAAGTCAGATAAGTATAGGAATGAAACTGCTTATGCCTATCACCCACAGAACCATAACAGATTTACTACACAAGGACAGCACGTAGACTTTGTGATAGCATAATAAGAGGTAGTTAATGCCCTATCTAACCAGTAGTATTCCATATTTCAAAGCATGGGTGCGAAGAGAGTACACAAAGAACTTAGAAGACTACCATGGACAGTTTTTACACTGTATGGTTATAGGAGTTACAACTCTACCCAACAAGACGCTAAGCTTCCAAGTTATCTTTACAGGCTGCGAGTCAGACGTTTCGGAAGAAGAGCACAACGTTCATGGTGGGGCTATGTGGGCTAGGTTACCCCTTACAGCCCTAGTAGCAGACACACCTTTAGAAGAGTGGCCTGAAGAGCTACCACCGTATCTAGCCCAGCCGTGGGACTGCATGTCACACACACATAGTGTGTACAAGCTAGAACGAGCAAGCCCAGCGCCTTGGATAGCAAAAGTTGATGGGGAGTTCTACCCGGCAAAGTACTACTTTACAGTTGACTACACAGACAATGAAGTAGCAGATGATCCTGCACAACATAAACAGTCGCATGTTTTAGAACTGTTAGATGCTGGACCTTACACAGGTAACATGGTTGCGTTACCCAACAATAGAGTGAGAGTAACTCACCCTGCGTGGTTTGAGACAGGCGAAGGTGCTCCTGACTTCAAGCCTAACCAGCATACGTACAACTCAAAGGAAGACGTAGGGTATGTATGGGATACGCAACGAGTGTTTAACAATATGTACAGTGAGGATTAAGTACTATGAAAATGAAAAAGAAAGGCTATGCTGCAGGTGGCGCTTTGAAGAAACCTACAGCCAAGCAAGCAGGAGTTAAGAAGCTACCAAAAGATGTACGTAATAAAATGGGTTACATGAAGGATGGTGGTAAAGTTAAGAAAAAAGGTTACGCCAAGGGTGGTATGATGAAGAAAAAAGGTTACGCTCTAGGAGGCGCTACAACGCCTATGGAAGGTGAGCAGAGCCGTTACCGCCCATCAGCTAATCGTGCACCACAAGGCATGATGTCAGCCAGAGGTATGTCTTCTGGTATGGGTATGGCTAAAGGTGGTATGATGAAAAAGAAAGGCTATGCCAAGGGTGGTAAAGTTATGACTTACAACTTAGGTGGTATGGTAAAAGAACAGCGTGACAATCGTAAGAAGAAGAAATAAATAATGGCAGGTATTAACTTTAGGACAGCCAGTAAGTTCGCTGCTGTAACTGGTAACTCTGCTAGTACAGATGGTAGCCCTAATAATGCTACACTATTGTTTACCTGCCCTTCTAGCCATGAGGCTGAGATTGTATTCCTTCAGGTGTCTAACGATCAGACATCTAACTCAAACATAGGCATCCAAGTGTATCATGCAGACACAACTACATACCATACATTTGTTTTGTCTGAGGCTATCACTGGAAGTTCACACACTCAGTTTATTGGCGGTGGCCCTCTGTTCCTACATGAAGGCGATAAGATACTAGTCTATAGGCACACCTCAAGTCACGACTTTAGTGCTACACTATCTGCACGTTTATACTTCACACCTGCAAGACGGGTATGACGAAATAGCATTTCTAATCTAGTCATACATATGTTATAACTATCTCGCACACAATAAAAGGAGATAGTGTAATGAAATGGCTTAACAACATGTTAGAAGGTTACAAGCAAAGACAGCTACGGCGTGTAGCTTACTGGCAACTTCAGAACTTAACAGACAATGATCTAAAAGATATTGGCGTTCATAGATCAGAAATCTACAGGTTAGCATACGGAAAGTAATATGAGCACAAGACAACTTACAGAAAAACAACAGGCTTTCATGGCAGTACTCTTTGAAGAGGCTGGTGGTGATGTAGTTGTCGCTAAACGTTTAGCTGGGTACAGTGATAACACACCATCAACGGTGGTAGTAGAGGCTTTGAAAGATGAGATATTTGAGGCAACTAAGTTATACATGTCTAGGGTTGGTCCTAAGGCTGCAGTGGCATATGCGAGTGCTTTGGACGATCCTACCCAGCTAGGTGTTAAAGAGAAGATGATGGCTGCAGGGCAGATACTAGACCGTGCAGGAGTTGTCAAAACGGAGAGGGTATCCGTAGAATCGACAGGTGGTTTGTTTATTCTACCCCCTAAGAATGCAGATGATACTGAGGCTACGTAAGGAAAGACCTCTTCAGCACGAATACTGGATGCTGCCTAGAGTACCGTACAAGGTAAAGGTATGGTTACGTATCCCACGAATAAGTAAGTACGTTCCGTTTGGTTACGAGATAGACCCTGAAGATGATGGGTGGTTAAACCCTATACCAAAGGAGTTAGAGCTATTAGAGTTAGCTAAGAAACACCTGAAGCAGTACAGCCTACGTCAAGTATCGGCGTGGCTAACTACACAGTCAGGTAGAGATATAACACATGATGGCTTAAAGAAACGTATAGATGTCGAAAGAAAAAGAAAGCACATTACTACAATTAAACGTGAGTACGCCAAGCGGCTCCAAAAAACGTTACACCAGATCGAAGCGCTCGAAAAAAACTACACAGGCCGCTACACCTACGAAGACCAAGAAGATATCAGCAGTAGCTAAGCCCCCTGAGTATGACGTAGAGGAAGCACAGAACATTGTCTTTAGGCCCAACCCCGGACCTCAGACAGAGTACCTAGCTTCAGGTGAACGTGAGGTGCTATATGGTGGCGCTGCAGGTGGTGGTAAGTCCTACGCTACCCTAGCTGACCCTTTACGTAATATGAACAACTCAGACTTCAGTGGTCTGCTTGTACGACACACAACAGAAGAACTTAGGGAACTCATACAGAAAAGCCAAGAGTTGTACCCTAAGGCTATACCCGGAATAAAGTGGTCTGAGCGTAAGTCGCAATGGACTACACCAAGAGGCGGCACACTTTGGATGTCGTACTTGGACAGAGACACAGACGTTATGCGCTACCAAGGTCAGGCGTTTAACTACGTAGCCTTTGACGAACTCACTCAGTGGTCCTCCAGTTTTGCGTGGGACTATATGCGATCCAGATTACGTAGTGCAAACAAGGACTTAGGTTTGTACATGCGAGCTACTACTAACCCCGGCGGTGTCGGCCATGCTTGGGTTAAGAAAATGTTCATTGACCCAGCATCGCCTAATACACCTTTCTGGGCAACGGACATAGAGTCTGGTGAGGTGTTGCGCTTCCCTGCAGGGCATAGTAAAGCTGGTCAACCCCTATTCAAGAGAAGGTTTATACCTGCCAGCCTCTTTGATAATCCTTACTTAGCTGATAGTGGCGACTATGAAGCAATGCTTCTGTCACTACCAGAACATCAACGCAAGCAACTACTAGAAGGTAATTGGGATGTTAATGAAGGTGCTGCCTTCCCTGAGTGGAACAGAGCCATACATGTCGTGGACCCTTTTAAAATACCCTCAAGCTGGACTAAGTTTAGAGCTTGCGACTACGGCTACGGAAGTCATACAGGGGTTGTCTGGTTTGCTGTATCACCCAGCGAGCAGCTTGTTGTATACAGAGAGTTATATTGTTCTAAGGTTACAGCTACTGATCTAGCGGATATGGTACTTGAAGCTGAGAGTGGCGATGGTAGTATAAGATACGGTGTGTTAGATAGCTCCCTGTGGCACAAACGAGGTGACACTGGCCCTTCCTTGGCAGAGCAGATGAACGCAAAGGGATGCAGGTGGAGGCCTTCAGACCGTTCACGAGGCTCTAGGGTCGCAGGTAAAAACGAGCTTCACCGCCGTTTGCAGGTTGATGAGTACACAGATGAGCCAAGGTTAGTGTTCTTTTCGACTTGCACGAACTGCGTAGCTCAACTACCTAGTATCCCTTTGGATAAAAGAAATCCAGAAGACGTAGATACTAATGCGGAAGATCACTTGTACGATGCTATTAGGTATGGTATAATGACAAGACCTAGAAGTTCTCTATGGGACTTCAACCCAGTTTCACATAATGCAGGATTTCAGGCTGCAGACTCAACCTTTGGATACTAAGTAACATGGCAGAAGAAGATAATGTAAACGAACAAGGTGAACTGTTTGAAACAGATGACGTGTCTGTTATTCAAGACGGTGATGACTTAGATGTACCTAGTGTAGTGTCTTACGTTGAGTCACGGTTTAGCCGTGCAGAAGATGCACGATACGCAGATGAGAACCGATGGCTACGTGCTTACCGAAACTACAGAGGTTTGTATGGCGGTGATGTACAGTTTACTGAGGCTGAGAAGTCTCGTATCTTTGTTAAGGTTACAAAGACAAAGACCCTCGCAGCTTACGGTCAGATCGTAGATGTTCTATTTGGTAATGCTCGTTTCCCTCTAACGGTAAACCCTACAACGTTACCTGAGGGTGTAGCAGAATCTATGCATATCAGCCTGAACCCACAGACTGAGCAAGCTACGGACCCACTGCGTAGTGCTTTTGAACAAGAACCTAAAGTAAAGTTTCTGTTTGACCCTGATGAAAAGCTGAAGCCGGGCGAGACAATGTATGACCGTATGAAACGTATGGGTCCACTACAGAATAAGCTTGAGGCTGTGTCTGACAAAGTTATGGAAGGTCCGGGTACAACTCAAGATACAGTAACATTCCATCCTGCTATGGTCGCAGCTAAGAAGATGGAAAAGAAAATACATGATCAGTTAGAAGAGAGTGGAGCTAATAAACAGCTTCGCCATACGTCTTTTGAGATGGCCTTGTTTGGTACAGGTATTATGAAGGGTCCGTTTGCAATTGACAAAGAGTACCCTAACTGGAATGAAGACGGTGAATACGATCCTACCATCAAAACTGTACCATCCACTAGTCATGTATCTGTGTGGAACTTCTACCCTGATCCTGATGCGTACAACATGGATGAAGCAGAGTACGTAATTGAGCGCCATCGAATGACACGCTCTCAGATGCGTGGCTTGAAGTCTCGTCCTTTCTTTAGAACAGATTCTGTTGAGAAGGCTATCCAGCTTGGTGAGTCCTACGACAAGAAGTATTGGGAACAGGATATGCAGGACGATGACCAGCAATCAGGTTCGCCAGAGCGCTATGAAGTCCTAGAGTTTTGGGGTTACGTTGACACAGATATACTAGAAGAAAACGGTGTACGTATTCCTCGTGAGCTTAAAGACGCAGAACAAGTAAATGTAAACGTATGGGTTTGTAACAACGAAGTACTACGTCTTGTACTCAATCCTTTCAAGCCTACACGTATTCCGTACTACGCTGTACCCTACGAACTTAACCCTTACTCCTTCTTTGGTGTAGGTATTGCAGAGAACATGGACGATACGCAGACGCTTATGAATGGCTTCATGCGTATGGCGATAGATAATGCTGCCCTGTCAGGTAATCTTATTATAGAAGTTGATGAAACCAATCTTGTACCGGGTCAGGACTTATCCGTGTACCCCGGCAAGATTTTTCGTAGACAGGGGGGTGCTCCGGGTCAAGGCATTTTTGGAACTAAGTTCCCCAATGTAGCCAACGAAAACATGCAACTATTTGATAAGGCAAGGGTATTAGCAGATGAGAGTACGGGATTTCCTTCGTTCGCACATGGACAAACTGGAGTATCAGGAGTGGGAAGGACTGCTTCTGGCATCAGTATGCTTATGTCTGCAGCTAACGGCTCTATACGAAATGTTGTCAAGAACGTAGATGACTATCTTATTGGTCCTATTGGTAAGGCGTTCTTTGCGTTTAATATGCAGTTCGACTTCGACAAGGAAATCAAAGGAGACTTAGAAGTAAAAGCTTCTGGTACAGAGAGCCTGATGGCTAACGAGGTACGCAGTCAACGTCTGATGCAGTTCATGGGTGTAGCCTCTAACCCAGCCCTCATGCCGTTTGTAAAGTCTGACTACATTATTCGTGAGATTGCTAAGAGTATGGACCTTGACCCTGATAAGGTGACAAACTCTTTGGGTGATGCTGCTATCCAAGCAGAGATACTCAAGAAGTTTACTACACCACCTGAACCCCCAGCAGGTGCAGAGCAAGGTCCACCGCCACCACCTACGCCCGGAGCAGCCCCAGAGCAAGCAGGAGTTGGCGTAGCAGATACCACAGGAGCAGGTGGCGGTAACATTGGTACGGGTACAGTACCTACACCGGGTGAGCAAGGGTTTACTGGTACATGACAATAAAGAAGCTAGTAAACGATAAGCCTCTATGGGATGACTTCTTAGAGGTGCTTGACAGTAAGATTGATGTAGCGCAACGTAGGTTAGAGCAAGAGACATCTATTGAAGGTGTGTATCGTGCTCAAGGTGAGATTGCTGCACTACGCAGATTAACATATTTACGGGATGAAGTAAATGCCTGAGAGAGATTATGGACTAGGTGGCAGAGAGGCCCGTGAAGCTTATACTTCAGCGAAAGCTAGTGTAAAGTCAAAACCTACTGTTAGGCCACGAGCTAGACCAAAAAAGAATGACCCACCCCCTGTCAGGCCAAGGGCTAGGCCTATAGAGGAAGCTGAAACCATATCTGTAAAAGAGAGCGACACAGACGCTTTAGTAGGTATGTGGGATGCAGTTACAGGAAACTTTACTCCTTCAGAAGAAAGCTCCTTAGGTAGAGAAGTAATAAGACAAATAGAAAAAGATGCACCAAAAAGCAGCCCAAGTATAAGTCTTCCTAGTAAACCTGCCTTAAATCTGGGACCAGCTAGTTTAAGTGAAAAAGGCATATCCCTTGATTGGGCTAATGTATTTGAAAGTTTATTAAAAGACAAACTCCCAAATAATGTAAGAGTAAATAAACTAAAGTCTTCTTGGGATGGTGGAGATACGATAAAACTTTTAGATGCAAATTTTACTTTTGCAGAGGGTGGTAAAGTGAGCGATCAAGCACAAACAGAAATGCAACTCATTATGAACGAGCAGGAAGACCCTGTAAGTGGGAACACTGCTCCTATAGGCGCTAAACCTTCTGAGGTACGTGACGATATTGACGTGCGTGTCAGTGAAGGTGAGTTTATTATTAATGCCCAGACTGTACGGTACTTTGGGGAAGACTTCTTTAATGAGTTACAGAATGCTGCAGCAGAAGGCTTTGATCGTATTAAAGAAGGTGATGAGCTACCCTTCAGAGATGATGAGCTAGAAGTTGAAGAAGAAGAGATGCCACAAGGCTTTGCAGAGGGTGGTGTAGTACCTGAACCTGTTGGGGGTGGCTATGGTCAGTACGGTGGTACTGGCTCTAGGTTCTCTGGCTTTCAGAGTAAACAATACATTAATGATGATACTAAACAAAAGATGGTTGTATTCTTCTTTAATGGTAGGCCGCTAAGCAGAATACCTGAAGGTTTCCGTGAAATGGGTGAAACTGTTGTGGAAGAACAGCAAGAAGCAGAGGCGGTACAAGAGGTACGGTCACCAGCAGATGATAGGAATACTGTAGCCCTTGAAGAGATTAAAAAAGGTAAAGTAGACTGGAAAAAAAAGAACCCAAAAGATTGGGGTATGGATGAATTTAAACAATATAATAACTCGTTGATTTTAGATGTAAAAGAAGGTGCTAATCCTTTGGGTTTAGACCAAGGAGAGAAGTTAGTAAGCGGTCTTTTAGGTGGCGGCGTTTTAGGTAAGATTGTAGGTGGTGGTAGTAATATAATAGAAACAATGATAAAGAAAAGTAAAGAAAAAAGAAGTCAGGAAATATTAGACCGCTCTAATGAGATACTGTCCTCTGTTGATTTTATAAGAAATGAAAATGGTGTAATTGTAGACAGAGCTACAAGACAGCCTTTACCTAAAGAACAGACCGATTTGTTAAACACTGCAGGGGTAACTAGTGAGTCTACTTATTTAGCATTAAGTATAAATAACGCATTAAAGGATAAGCAAAAAGAAGACAGAGGTATTATATCAGAAATAACGTCTAGCTTAGGTGTTGGTTCTAATGATGCTTATAAAGAAATGGTCGAAGAGATGTATAATAAAGGCCTAGTTGCAACACCGGGCGGTAGGGAGCTAAGTGGTACAGATTACCTAGACCCTTACGATGACCCGTTAGGTATTGCAAACGAAGGTTACGAAGATATGCTAGGTCTTAGCAATAGGTTAGACAGGTTAGGATTAGCAGAAGAGGTTACTGAAGAGCGTCAAAAGTATGACCCTAGAGATGCTAGTATGTCTGGTGGAGCTAAGAAAAACCTGCTTACTGAAAAAGAACAACCAGCGTTTGATAATGCAGTAGATAGTGGTAACGATACTTTAGCAGCACACTTTGTAACTATAAACCGACTGCGTAACAAAAAGGAAGACTTTGCTGAACAGTATGATTCTGCTTCTGAAGAGGAAAAAGATAGGCTAATGAGTGCAGACAGAGTAGACGGTCTTTCTACACAGGATAGAGAGCAAGCTATTAAAAAATCCAGTAGCTCTAGTAATAAAGGAAGCTTCCATGAATCGTTAGTGAGGAAAGCAAGAGAACAAAAAGAAGCGGATGCTTATACAAAAAAACAGATAGATAAGTTTAAATCAGGTCAAACAGTAACTGGTTTTTAAAAAGCGGATTAACCGTAAACTATAAGGCTACCCAGCTTCGGCTGGCCCCAACATAAAAAGGAAAACAACTATGCCTGAACTAGCAGAAGTAGAAACACAAAAGGCAGTAGGTCTTGTAAACCCAAAGAAACCTACATCTCTAGAAGATAAGATCAAGAAAGAGGAAGAAGAGCTAGAAGCTTTGATGAAGTCTCGCACTGAAGAGATTGAAGAAAAAGCAGAAGCCCAAGAAGATAAACCTGATAAAGAAGAAAAAGAAGAACTCTCTGGTGAAGAGCGTACATACAAGAAACGCTACAGTGATCTACGTAGCCATCTTAACAAGCAGTCTGAAGAGTTAAAGCAACTCAAGGCGCAGCTAAACACCCTACAGAAAACAGGCAAGGTTCGTGCTCCTACGTCAGATGAAAGTATTGAAGCGTGGGCAGAGAAGTACCCTGAGATTGCTGGCATTGTCGAGACTATTGCAGAGAAGAAAGCACAAGAAAAGTTTAGCTCTGCAGATGAGCGCCTGAAAGAGATTGACAAGATCAACTCAGAAGCCCAGCGCACAAAGGCACAGAACGAAATCCGTGCCATGCATGAAGACTTCGATGATCTACGTGGCAGTGATGACTTTCACGATTGGGCTGGTGAACAGCCTAAGTGGGTGCAGGACGCACTGTACGAAAACCAAGATGACCCTCAGTCCGTAATACGTGTTATTGATCTATATAAAGTAGACAACGGCATGGATACCAAAGGAAAGAGGCAGAAGAATAAAGATGCAGCATCTGCTGTAAAAACAAAACGTGTCTCCAAACCTGACAGCGATACTACTGCTGGACACTTGCGTGAGTCTGATGTGCAACGTATGAGCGCACAAGAGTACGAACAAAAGTCAGATGATATCATGGAAGCTATTCGTAGCGGAAAGTTTGTTTATGATATTTCTGGTGGTGCGAGATAAATAAAGTATTGACAATACACAAACTCTATGTTATAACTGTGTATGTTAATAAGGTGTGAGTATGCCCTGTTAGACGTTTCAGCAACTATACTTACACCTTACATTAAGCTAAGACAAATATGATAAGACTTACCTGCTCTACTATAGGCCCGACAGACATTAAACTTGGCCGAGTTTCTTTGATGTCGCACCCTAGAACGAACAGCCTCTTACCTGATTGTTCTGCTTATAAAATGCTAAATAAGCCTAACTATCTAAGGAGGATTTAACTATGGCTTTCGCAACAGCGTCAGGCTACGGTAATCTACCAAACGGTAACTTTAGTCCAGTAATCTACAGCAAACAGGTACAACTTGCTTTCCGCAAGGCCTCAATTGTAGAAGCAATTACTAACTCTGATTATTTCGGAGAGATTGCTAACATGGGTGATTCCGTTAAGATTATCAAAGAGCCTGAAATCACAGTGAAGTCGTATGCCCGTGGCACGACTATCACACCACAAGACCTTGACGATGAGGACTTTTCTCTCACCGTAGACAAAGCTAACTACTTTGCTTTCAAGGTAGACGATATCGAAGA
>Ga0181395_1000630_pt1 | contig 14616 bp, 16 predicted proteins | sample 18SPOviralmetaG_FD_130124 | JGI IMG/M metagenome (GOLD analysis project Ga0181395, IMG submission 130124) | Marine viral communities from the oligotrophic San Pedro Time Series (SPOT) site, San Pedro Channel, CA, USA - 18 SPOT_SRF_2010-12-16 | ecosystem: Environmental > Aquatic > Marine > Strait...
CAGGCTGATCTCTGCCCAGGAATCCGCATCGAGTGAGATGTAGGCACTGCCAAGCGATCCGCCGTCGCTGCCTGAATATGCTACATGGCCATCGTTCGGCATAAAGCGCACAGACAATTTCGACGCCGTGTGTGGAATATTCAGTTGAGTCTGGACGTTAGACCCCCCGAGGGTAATACGGACGGCCTCTGGAAAGGCTGCTCCTGCAAGTGTGCTGGCCATGGTGTGTGCTCCTTTAGTGTTCCTATCCTATGCGATAGGACGCGGACTGTCTGGGATTGTCGAAAGTTGTACAGAAGTGGAGAAGCCCGACCAGTCAACGTCGATCCCTGTGACCAGGTATTGAGTTCCCCAGTGGGTGCGCTTGTGTGGTCCGCCATCCGGCGAGACAGTGGTGCCGTTGATCATGTTTGCGATATATTCGCTTCGTAACGATACCACGTCACCGGGTACCATTTCAGCAAATCGCCAGCCTTTCAACGTTAGCGACATCTCGTCTGGTATTCGCGTATACCACGGGGTAATTCGTCCCCTCATGTTGTTGTAGGCGTTCGTCTTGTTTGACGTCAAAACGTCATCGTCGAAGACTTGATCGCGTGATGGGTGATCGTACCTGAATTGAGCGGGTGCGCTGTTCACTTCAACGCGGCCCGAAATTACACTGTCTAACGACTGAACAACTCCAGGCCATCGGACCATGGCATATTCAACGGGAGCGTCTGCGCTGTAAAGCTTGTACCCATCTTCCGATATGATGTCGTCATCGGTGATCACATACTCAGCGACATCGCGCGCCGTGCTTACGTCAGTCGTCACCATCTGCTGAATGAACCGCCACGACAAGCCGCCCTCTTTCATCACAAGCCACGAACCGAACGACGCAAGCACATTCTCCAAGGCTCGAAACGCGTTTGGAATCGGTGAGCTTGTTATAAAGTCGGCCTTAAAATCTGTATATTCATCGATCCATTTAGCGCGCCACCTGCTGAAGTCAGACGAATTCACGCAGTGCGATCCATATCTGATCCCCATGTGCGTATCACTCAGCATGTGAGAAAGTCCGCCAAGACCGCCGAACAGAAACCTGTGAGCTATTTCCGGCACTCGGTCGTGTACGTAGCCGATGGCCGTGACTGTGTCCCCGCTTGCCATGTTGACCCGCGTGGTACCCATCACGTTCACGTCCACAAGATTGATATCGAGCGCGGTGCTTCCGGTAAATTTGACATAGAACGGATCGCCGTCCGTCGGCTGACAATACAGCAAGCCGCGCGATCCGGTCTCAGAAGTTTTGTCGAGCATGCCACTGATTGTATCAACAGGAAGGTCAGACCCAGGCGACCAGCTTGAAGTGAGCTTTGCTGTCGATCCTGCGTTCTCGAAGAACTCAGACGTCAAACTGACCGAGCTTGGGCTCTGAATCGCAGACAGTGCGTCATCGAAATCCATAGACCAACTGTTGCCAGATCCAGACAGACCTTGAAACAAGTAGAGACCGACCGTCTGAAAGTCGTCGAACTCGTACCCCTCAAAGCCGACCTTCAATTCTGCCATCATTCCGCGCGCGATTGTTCCGGCTACGAACTGCGCAGCAACAACACCCGACAGCGCGACCCTGAGACCGCCTATTGAGGTCTTCCATGTCCGGATGTTTACGCGCTGCCCTGAGCCGCTGATCGACTGTATCGCTTGTGATACGTGCTCACTTCCTGACGGGCCCTGGTGAGAGTGGAGAACATACCGCCGCGACCTGCCATCGAGAAGCTCAGTCGTAAACAGATCTGGCGCGACGAAGTCGATAGCAAACATAGGCTCGCCGCCCGCGCGTAGACTCTCCTTGAATCGCGAACTCCACGCCATCAGCTAATCTTACTCAGCATGTCAGACACCTTGTCGATCGGTGAATCGCCACCAAGAGACAGCCCGAAGTCTTCCGCGTCTGAATAGAGATCGGCCGTGTCTCCGTACAATTTGCCGTGGTCGTGATCTCCACCGTACAGCTTATCGAGCGAGGTCCCGCCCTGCCGAAGCTGCGAATCGTTCGACATGTTCGATCCGTCCGGCCCGGCTTGGCCATAGGATGCAAGCAGGTTGCCCGTGTATACCTCAGCGGTGATATCAAGCGTCCAGCTGACACGATGGTCATGAGTGATGATCGGGCTATTCATCTGCCCTTGTGGCCAGATCAGATACGGGAAAAAGTCGCGATGTCTGACGAGCGATGGCAGCGGGTGATTGTAGATGGCCGGAGTCTTGGTGACGATCTTCTTGTCGGCCAGCGTGTATGACTGAAGTTGTAATTCTTCCCGTCTACCGCCCGGCCCGAATGACTCGATATGCAAGACGTCATCAGCCACCATGCCGTGAGGTGTGCCGTACTCACTGAGCAGGCGGTCCTCATGGTTGAAGGTGTTGTGGCTGTATGAGAAGCCAGAGCTTGCTGACGAGAGGTTGACGAACGCCGCGAATTTCTTGTCGTCGTCCACAGCAAAAGAGAATCCACGGCCGGCCTCTACGTGGCTCTGGAGGCTGTACAACTGCTCAGCCAGCCTGAAGTCCGTGAAGCGCTCCAGAACGATTCTCACGCGCATTCCTGACCGCCTGGCGACCCGTGAGAACCTGCCGCCCATGCTCACGCCGTCCGATACTTCGCGGTACGGTGTGATCTGCAGATCACTGACTCGCTCACCGAAGTCGATCTTGTTTAGACCGCCATATGTCGAGCCGCCTGGGTAGAAGTAGATCGCCGAGTTTGCCATGCGTTACCCCGTGGGACTGTTGAAGAGCGGTGAGGTGGATCGCCCGAAGTTGTGGAACTCTTGCTCGAGTAATTTGCCGAGACCCCGAATAGCGTTCTTGTCGACGACATTGGTATTTATCGTGACATTCATTCCGCCGCGACCGCCCATCCTGCGATCCATTCCCTGCGTCGTGGTTCCGCTGTTGGGCACCACGGCCTCACCAGCTTGGAGCAGAAAGGCGCCCGTGCGATCTACGTGAGCGGTTCCGGCGTGCTTTTTAATTCCTGATGCCCGCTGTGCTGCTCCCATGTTGAAAACATTGTCTACGAATTTCGCGACGTTCAACGCTGTCTTTTGTCGCGCTTCTTTGCCTTTCTCGCCCTTCTTAAAGAAGTCAGTACTGAACCAATTCTTGATGGTCTGCCAGGCAATTTTAAACCACCGTCCAACACCCTTCACGATTGCTATCGGAAGCTCCGCCATAAACGCAATTACCAGTTCTGGGATCGCCAAGAAGATGCCCTCTATCAAGTCAGGCACTGCGTTGATTATGGCGCGCGGTATGCTGACAATCAGCTTCGGCAGAACCTCCACCAAGCCAACAATCAAGCCGTTGATGGAATCCTTGAGCGCTTTCGTGATCTTGCCGGCGCCCTCTTGACCCATAATGGACAGACTTTGAACCAGGCCACCAGCCGGCCCCATCATCGTCGTGAGCGCTCCAAAGGAATCAGTCAACTTGTTGACCAAGCCCTCGGCAAGTCCCGCCGGGCTGAGCTTGTATTGAAGATCCCGCAATGAGACCAGAGCCTCTCTCAAGCTGGCTTCTGTGCCTTCCAGAGACGCGCGCATTGCGTCTTCGAGTTCTTCTGCTGTTGGCTGTTTGTCTGCCTTTTCTGGCTTCTCTGACTTCTTTTCTGCCGCGTCTTGTGGTGTTACCGTCATCGCCGCAGAAACGCGCGCACGACCAGCCCCAGCGCCCGCTGTCGTTGTGGTCATGAAGTCGCGGCCCTCCTTGATCGCTTCCGTCACCCACTCGCCCGACATCATGCGCTTTGCGACTGGCTCAACGTCTGCCGCTATTTGTGTCAGCTTCCCGCCAAGATCTTCAAACGCCTTTCCGGCCGCTATGCTTGCCCCTTCAAAATCACCTGTAAACGCCTTTGATGCTGCTTTACCAAGATCGATAATCAACGAGAACCGCGCAGCAAATTTATCAAAGAACGCGCCCAACATTGAGCCCATCATTGTAAAAGAATCCGAAATTAGTTTAGCTAACGTCAGAACCGCTGCCCCTGCCATTTTCAATACTTTGGACGAACCTTTCGATCCGAACGATTCCGCCACGATAGCCGCCGCACGTTCTGACACCAAGGACAATTGCGCAACTTCGCGCTGCCAGTCCGCTGCTGCTTTTGCTGCTTCGGGTCCTATGTCAATTCCAAAGCGCTCCGCCTGGTCGACAAAGTCTTGAAGTTCTGTACCGCTCAACGCTTGCAGAAGCGCTGTACCCGATCGGCCGAATAATTCAGTTGCTACCGCTGCTTGTGTTGTCGCGTCTGGTAGCTGGCTAATTGCAGACAGTGACTCCTTCAGCACCGTATCGGCATCCCTCAATGATCCGTCCGCGTTGACAACCGAGACGCCTAATTCCTCAAACGCGCGCTTGGATTCTCCGATGCCCGCTTGCATGTCTCGCATGCGCTTTGGAAAGAGCGCCAATGAGCCCGACAAATTGCCCAGACTGAGCCCTGAGCCCTCAGCCGCAAGCCGTAACCCTGCCAGCGTTTCTGCCGTGATGCCTGTACGGGTTGCGGTGTCTGCAAGCTCATTGCGACTGTCTGCGAGATCTTGAGTCATCGCACGTATTGAGGCCATAGCAGCCTTCGCGGCAAGACCAAAAGCAACCAGCTTTCCGGCTAATTGTGCATAGTCGGTCTTGGCTTTCTTGGCTTGCTTGCCTGCTTTCTCCGTGGCGCCACCAACCTTCTTTACAGGTGCGGACGCTTTGTCGTCCACCTGTAGCACCATCTTGATTACATCACCGCTCGCCATTCTCTACCCCTTCAAAACCACCACCGGCACCACCGGCATTGAATCTCCCATCCGTTCCATCATCTGCGCCGCTGTCGCGTCTCGCTGTCTGTATACCTCAAGGGCCAGGCCCAACTCATAAGGAGACAACTCAAGCAATTCATGGGGCAGTCTTCCGAACATTTTTCCGAGTTCTCCCAAGATCAGAAGAATTTCCGGATTCTTCGCGAAAGGATGCGAGCCTCTCGGCTGCTTCCTCCCCATCGGTCGACAGTGACATGATGCGCGTGAACAGCACATCAACGACGCCAGCCGGCAACCCACCGACCCAGAGAACGCCCTTGTCGGGGTCTTCCCTCTTCTGGTCTATGACAAGCTTGAGATCGTCCCACTTCTCACCATCACCGACAGCGATTGTACCCGCGCACACCGTGGCTTCCTGAAGTGTCGCCATCTCCCCCGCCTGCTTGGGGGTTACTCGCTTCATGACTTCCTCTGGTGTCTGATCGTCGTCTGTTTGTGGCGTTGCGACCTGGAGGAATGCCACCCCCGCTTTCGCCATGTCTGCCGAGCAGATGCGACGGACTCGCCAAAAAAGTCCGGCCGCCTCCACTTCGTCGATCGATGCGTTCTTGATTGCGTGTAAAATGCTCATTTTTCAACCTTCCTATTTGAGCTTGTTTAGTTACCAATTCCGGTGCTGTCACCGTTCACAACTGTGAGCTTGAGCCCTTCGTTCGTACCGTCCGACTGTCCGATCAGGGTCACGCTCTGGCGTACCACGTTCGCGTCGCTCACTGGGTCGGACACAGTCGACAGGTAGGCGTTTTGCAGATCGATGCGGAATGAGCGTGTACCATCGGTGAAAGTGATGTGTGCGTCACTCTCCGTGTCGGAGATGAACGCCGCGTACAGCGCATCCTCGACCTCAAGATTGATGGAAAGTTCGACACTCTGAAAGTCAGAGCGCAACGGCTTTGCGGTCACTGTAGATCCGAGATGCTGACGAACTGCAAGCGCATTGTTGACGGTCAAGGTCATGTCGATCAGATCGTATGTCGCGCCGCCGAATGTAAACTGACCAGCCTGATTGTGCAGAATCGGTGCGTCGGTTGCCTCGAACGTCGGAGTACCAGCGCTTGCGCGTGGCGTGGCCGCTCCGGTTTCCGCGATCACGTCAAAATCGCAGGTCATCACGCCGCCCGCTGAGACTGCAAAACTGCCAGAATTCAGCCTGCAACCCTCGAATACTTCACTTGTTCCGGTTCCTCGGTTGTTCTCGATGGTAAGCCCCGTGGGTACATCGTCCGCGAACGTGTACACGTGCGTGTAGGGGTTCGTTCCCGTCGTCGCAACGGCGCCCATCAGGTGCTTTAACATCAGCCCCAATGACCGATACGAGGCCTCGATAGTGAAGCTTCCACCTGCATTATCGGACTGTATGTAGTGCGATCTGCGCATAGCACCAGCGCCGCCTACTCTGAGTGTCGGCCGTGGGACCTTCTCAATTGTCCGGGTCAAGCTGGACGATATCAACGGCCTCCAGTTCGTGCGGCCTACTGCGTCCCCATAGGTGCCGCCGTTCTCTCCAAAGCCGATCGCGGCCCCTCTTCCGTGGTAAATTGATGCCATTGTAAATGCTCCGTGGGTGGGTTTATGATGGTTCTGTCACGTCGTTGACTCGGACTGTGCATCGAAAATCGAGCACCCTTCCCGCGTCTGTGACGACTGTTAGAATTGCGACGTAATTGGTACCGCTGGATCCGCCCTTGATGGTGGTCCGTACGAAGCTTCCGACCTGCCTGATAGATGCATTGTCGGACATTGACGTTACCGCGCTGCCTTGCGCTTGGACCAGATACCGCGCGTTGTCTACGCTCTCAAGCGTGCGACGGTTTTGATAGGGTATTTTGCGACGTGCGAAGACTCGCGACAAGTCCCACCACACAAAGATATCCTCTGTTGATGCCTTGCTGATCTCGCTGCGGGGATTCGTTGCACCTGGCAATTCTGGACGACAGGTGACCACAGGCGACGAACCGGATCCCGGTGTCTGGAGTTCAATGATCCCGCTCTTGGGAGAGCCTCCAAGGGTAAACGCTGTCTGCGCTGAGCTTGCGCCAGCCTTGCCCCAGTAGACCCACATTGTGAGCGCTGCTGCGGTGCTGGACGCTTGGAAATTGTCAATGTGAATGTTGGCGGTCTTGGCTGCGTAGTCCCAACTATCCAGCTTGTAGCTGGCCAGCGTTATACCGTCGCTGAGTGTTACGTACACATCGTTGCCAGACGACAGAACGACGTCCCAGAACTCAGGCCAGTCGGTAGGGAGAACGACCAGCACGTCACAAGGATTCGAGCCCCCGTGGTTATTGATGCTGATCGCCGCTCTATGGCTGAAGTCTGAATCATACCAAGACATGGATCACGCTCCTGCCGTTTCTGTATATTGGATTGTGAGCACGAGCACCGCAAGACCGAGGCCCGGCCGATCGAGTTCAAAACCGTCAAAAGCAGACGCCGAGATCTCCACGTCGCGAACATTGCCACCCAGAGTCCGATCCGACTCAAGCGCGCGCATGATGTCGTCTTGAAGGTCGAGCGCATCGAGAAGCGCCGTACCCGGTGCGCTTGATGTTGCCGCCGTCCATGCTTCGATCTGGACGCTCATGGTCCGATCGTATCTGGTAAGCACTGTACGACCGCCGGTCTGCGCTGTAGTGATTCCGTCAGGGTAGATGTAGCAGCCAGGCAACCGATGCGGAGCGAAGCTTTCGCCTATGACACATTGATCGGAGCCAGACAGATCCGCCGTGTACGACCCAGACCCGTTGACCGTGGCGATCTGGGTTTTGATCTGGTTCAATATGGTGCGCTCAAGACCCAATTCCGACACTCCTCAACGACCTTCGGAATTCCTCGGTCATTACTTGTCGAGCGATACGCGCGCCGGCATCTCTTCCCGGTTTCAGGTATGGCCGCTTAGGCATTCGTATCGGCCTGCTTAATGCTTTGCCGCGTCTCATGGTGATATCACCGCCCAATTCATGAATGCGCGCATATTTAACCACCGCACCACCAGCAGAGCCGCCGGCCTGGATGCTGGCCTGCACTCCGCTCCTGATGCGCTTAACTTTCCACTTGATGGACTGCCTGAGCTTGCCCGTTCTCACGTTGAGCAGGCGCGTGGAATTGCCGCCACCAGTCACCCTGCGCTTGGCTATGTTGTCCATTCTGAGCGCGATCCGATTCGCCGCGCGCACCATTCCATCACCGATGGCGCCCGTCCTGACAGCCATTTTCAACCGCTGGCTAAATTCTTCTGGCGTCATCTCGGCCATCAGCCGACCCAGATCGCGCCGGCTTGCCGATATGGTGCCAGCGCTTGTTTGACTTCCGGCAGCAGATCCAAACCATTCACAGTGATCGATCCGCCGCCCTGGTTGATACTCTTTCTGCCTACGTGGTCCCGACCTTGGAACCAGTGTGCGACCTGTAGCCCGGCCGCGTGCTTGATGTCTTCGGGGATTGTAGAGAAGCCAATCACAGCCGCAACCTTGATTGCTCTGCGGGTTGTGCTCCAATACCCGTGGGAGCTTGTATCCGTCAGACGGATCAGCGACTCGTCTCCATACAATTCATAATCGCTTGCAGCTACCAGATCGGCCGATGAATAGAGCCGATCGTCGCTGTCGTGTATCGACGTGACCGACAGGATCGGCGCATATGGAAGCCGCAACTCTTGGCCCCCTGGGCCGTCAATGTACAGCGTGATCGTCGTGTCTTCGAGCGTAGCAGCATCGCCCGCGCTTGCCGGGGGAAGACCCAGAAAGGAAGCGAAGACGGCATCGGCACGGCTGATCAGGGTCGACAGGTTGCTGTCTTCCCCGGTGCCGGTGATGCCTCGCACGTACAAGCGTGCCTCTGCTGCCGTCATAATCGCCACAGGTTAGCCCTCAGTTGCTTTTTTCTTGGTCTTGGTGGCCTTACCCTTCTTCAGCCACGCTGGAGGCTCTACGCCCTCTGGAAGGTCCAGATCGCGAGACTCGCCCGCTGTCCAGTGTACGCCCGTGGGGAACGTGCCTCGCTGTGTTGCTGTGTACTTCATTTGTCCGCCTTCTTGGCTTTAGAAGCCCCGCCCCGCTTAGTCGGTGACTTAACGGCGCGGGTTTTCTTTGGTGCGGCAACTGCCGACCCTACGGGCTCGAAGTATTCAGAGAAGTCTTCCAGTAGCCGATCTGCATCGGCTTGGTTGACTTCCTTTTCATCGCCAGCTTTCCACGATCCGGATGGACCGTTGTAGGTGGCTGTATGGCTGAAACCTTTGAATTTTAGGGTCGGCATTGCTTATCTCCTTACGCCTTCTCGACGTTGTATCCGTACGCTACCGACTTGGCGCCATTTGACATATCGATCAGCGTGCACCTGCGGGTGCCGACGATCTCTATCTGGCCTTTTGTGATCTCGCGATCGATGTCGATAGTTTGAGGCTTGTAGTTGCCCATAACCCAGCTTGGACGGTGAACAATTACATATCCAGTGTGGTCAGTATCGGAACCATCGTACACACCAGAAGCAGACAGATCGTCTGTCATTGCGCCTGAGACGATAATGTCCATACCGCCAAGCTTACCGATCGAACCGTTCAGAATTCCGGCAGCGGGGCCGAATACGTCAAGGGTCTTAGTTTCAGCAAGCTGAAGCAGGTACTTGGTCATTACGATCGGGCTAACAATCATAAGCAGATCGTTGGCTGCTTGATAGCCGCCGTCCAAACTTGAACGGGTCTTCAGAATATCCGCATAATTCATCGCTGCGGCATCACGGCCAGTACTTGCATCATATGCTGCAGCACGAAGACCGATGAACGCGCGACGATGATCGCCGGCAGCAGAAGTCACAGACGATGTGTCCCAACGTCCACTTTCTGACCACAAGCGCGGAGAAGCGGTAGTGTGCAGATCGGCGTGGGCGTCGGTGGTGTCACCGTTCATGATTGCCGATTCTACGCCAGCGCTCAACGCTGTGGTCAAGCTATCGCGGAAGTAGTCCAACGCTGGTACAACGCTGTCCGCCACGGTGTCTTCGTCTGCCGTGATGCGAGCGCCAAAGCTTTTGGCTGTTGCGCTGATCTGGCTGAGGGTGTCGTCCGTTGCTGTGATCGAAGTCCACGTTGCCGCATTTTTCAAGAAGGGTGAAACCTTATTGTTCGCGAAGGGGAACCTTACTTCCTTGCCCGGCATGTTGAGCGATGGGAAAGCAGCCTCAAGCGCTGTGGGTACGTACAACTTCTTGCGCAGTTCAGGCAAAAGCAGATCCGGGATAAAGGTCTCACCGACGTTTGACGCATCGGAAAATGCGCGCTGGATGACCTTGGGCGCCTTGCTCATGTGCTCGTGGAGCTTAGCTTCGAGAGCGTCAGATCCGCGACCGTCACGAGTCAGCATCTTGGTGAAGTTGCGATCGTCTACCAAGCGCTTGAACTCAGCGTGCCATTCACCGCGATCAGTTTCATCGTTGACCAGTCCGGCCACATCAAGAGAACCATCTGCCTTTACGTGGTAGCGAAGAGTCGCCTCTTTCTCGCTTACGGTCTCGACCTTGGGCGCTGCCATTTCTGCGATCTTCTGTTGCGCATCTTTAAGATCCGCCGCCATCTTTTCGATCACGTTGTCGTTTAGGTCGCGGTTCGCTTCTGCGAGTCGCTTCTGCTCTGATTTGATTTCCGACAAAACGCGGAGCGCGTCGTCTTTCGTTTGAATATCCACGAGATGTCTCCAGTGTGGGTGCGGGCTATTCGCCCTGGGTAAAAAGTGCCTCGAAGCTGTCAGGCTCTTCGGCGGGTGTTGAATCTTGAACGAACAGATCGAGCCCTTGCTGAATCTCTTCGTCTTCTGTGTTTGCGAACAGAGAAAGCAACTCGTCACGGACCACGGATCGAAGCGTGCGATCGTCTTCGTCGTCATCGTCTCCACCGTAGCCCTCGACCTCTGGCTCTTCCGGTGCCACCTCTTGCTCTGCTTTTGCATAGGTGATGGTATACGTGTCCTCGGTCTCTTCCACGTTGATGATGTGCTTGGCATTTGGCGCCATGCTCGCCGGTGGTAGTGGCATCTTTACGGCTTCGGGCTCAAGCCCCCAACGTTTCGCACGTACTGCCAGCGCGTGAGGGTTAGCGGGTATGCTCACGGCGGAGACTTCAAGCAAACTGTTCTCGGTCATGTACGATCCAGCGCTCTTCTCGCTGTATGCTGGGTGGTCCTTTGGCAGTTGTGACCGGGGAGTCACTTTACCGGGCGCGAAGCCAACTGAGAACGCCGACATGAAGCCCTCGCGGTATTGGTTCGCCAGTCGTTGCCCGAGCGGGTTGCTTTCGTGCTCATCGAACTTGACGCGCATCATCAACGTATCACCGACCAGATCGATCTCGACAGCCTTTCCGACCACCGGCCCCTCATAGTCGTGAGCGTGCATGATGACCGGTGAACGCCGGAAGTCGTCAAGCTTCCACGAAGCCGCCACCACATCATCCATGCGGTCAGGATCGGGAGTACTGGCGACCGCTGTGATTGTCCCATCGTCGCTGGCTTCCGCCTTACAGATCATTGTTCTGAATACTTGTTTCATTTTGCCACCCTTGCAATTGTTGAGCACCTGCAATTAATGTCCAATTCACCGGTGCCAAATTCGCCGGGATATGCGGCTGTAGCGCCATCCGAATCAAATAGCGCCTTCGCCGGTACGGTCTGGCCATCCAAGCTCGCGTGCGCGTCTCTGACGTCTGGATCTCTTGCTGACAGCCACATCTTTTCAATTTGGATGCCTGACTCTTCCGCGCGCTGGTAAGCGTTGTTTGCGGCGCCGTTCGCGATCCGCGTGGTTTCTGTTCGAGCGATCATCATGGCGCGCGCTGGGTTGCCGACTTTTTGCGTGATCGCTTGCTGCATTTCTGGAAGCGTTGCGCCCTCACTGATTAGATCGTTGACCAGCTTCCCAACCTGTCCGCCTGTCGTGCTGAGAATGCTCGTGCTCATTCTGCGGACAGCGGCTGTTGCTTCTAATTCCAGTTCGCGCCGCCCGAAAAGGAGATCGGCATCTATGCTCTTCGCCGCCTCTTCAAACGCTTGCGCCATTGCCTTCCGATAGAGAGGTCTGAACAGAGACAGCAATTGCTGGCGTTCAAAAGCTTCATCCAGCACCCGATCCAGAACTACAGGATCGATAGCCTTCGTGACTGACTTGTTGCCAAGTTCTTCTTTGAGGTTCTTCGCAATCCGCGCGCCCTGGGCCCGTAGGTATCGACGCATTGACGAAGCGATCCGCCGCTCGTGCGGAGTGTGGACCCGGTCGATGAATGAGCGCCAGACAACCGCGCGCCCTTCTTCCGTGTCAATGTCCGGCCTCACTTGCCTGTCTTCGTTGTCGTAGACCAGCCACCGCGCGACCTGTTCAGCGTCTGCTTCTTCTGGCTCTGGTGCTGCCTCGATTTCTTCCGCGTTCAGGTTCTCGAAGCCCTCGATCGCCGCTGCTTCCTGCAAGCTCACGCCCATCATCCACCACGTGTTCACACGGTTGACCCGCTCGGTGCGGCTCTCCTGTAGCGCGTCGACTTCCGAGAAGTCAGAGACCACCCGCAGCCCGTCGCTGTCAGGGAACATCCGTAGTAGTCTGGTGTACTCGGAATCCATCAGCGCCGCTCTGGATTGTAGCTGCTCCCAGTAAAGACGCATTTGCTGCCTTGAACTTGCATAATTCGCAGATTCAACACCGACGCGAACAGGCACAACACCGAGCGCAGCCATGACCGCCTCTTTCGCGAGCTTGCGCGTTTCTTGGTATTCCATATCGCGCAAATTTACGCTCAACTGCTTGTAATCAACACCGGCACCCAAGATGACGGTACCCGACTTCGCTTTAAGCTGTTTGGCCAGACCTTCGCGCAATTGCTGTATTTGCGGGCGCGTCCAGATGTCACCGGAGTCCGCAGGGCTAATTATGCCCGTAGGCATACCTGTCTTGGCGCTGGTTGCCGCCAACTCTGACGCCGCAAGGTCAGTGGTCAGATCGTTGTGAAGGCTCTCGATAGCGCCGCTACCGTAAAGCATCGACGGGTTGGATTGCCACGACGGGGATCGGAAGTGGAGCACCTGCTCGAACCCGTAGCGAACCACCGCCCCGGCTCCGTTATACTCGTACTCTTTGATCTGCCCATCGTCGTTAGGCACGATCTTGACCCGCTCCGGATGCAATCGAATGAGCGCTCGCGGTTCACCCTCACCGGCAACCAGCGCGAACGCGTCACCGGTCAACAGCATGTCGACTACCAACTGACGAGCAAACAGAATGCCAGGGGTTCGACTGTTGGGACGTTCCATCAAATCAAAGAACGGGTGATTCTCGATGGTCTCCGCGTCTTTGCCGCGTCCCTTGATGATTCTATGGGGTACTTTTGTGATGTCGCTGCTGACAGCTTCTACACAAGCGCGTACCCAGGGGAATCGAGACATAGCAGCCATCGAGTTCAGCGCCGAATAGGTCCGGGTTCCTGGGTCGTCACCGATGAAGTCGGACCCGGCTACGTGTGTTGTGCTGCCGTCCGGCTCGACTTGCACAAGGCGAAGCGCGCGCAGAATGCGCGGAAACCAACCGTCTCGAATTGCAAGTTCAGACTTTGCCACGGTTCGAAGTTACCGCAGTTTAGAATATTTAGCAATTTTAGTTTCTTTAGTTTCCAAATGCAGGCACAAAAAAACCGCCCGTAGGCGGCTTGTATTGTTGTGGTCAGCTTATGCCGTCCAGGTGTCCATCTCTTGGCGCGCGAGTATCATGCCCTCGTATCGTGACACCTTGCACGCTTCTTCAGCGTCGAAGTATGGGCGGGTCTTCGGCTCGTATGCTGCTGCTGTGCGTGCTTTGCGGTCCATGTCTGCAACCTCTTCCCAGAGGATGACTCGATCGTCTGCAGACAGTTGAGCGTGTGCATCCTTGGCGCTGATCTCTCCATCCTCGATCTTGCAGAGAAGATCCCAGAGGAGGTTGCTTGATTCGCTGATTGTCTTGATGGTAGATGTTGTGTTCATGTGTTCCTTCCTTGTATACATACTTTATAGTCCAGCGCTATAATGATAGCAAGCGTTATCTATCAATCAGTGAAAATAAATTCGCTATTCGCTGTACGTCTCGCGATCACCCAAGACGATCACCCGATCGCAAAAGTGGATCGCGCAAGCTTCGAACAGATGTATCTGAGCGCATCGATGGCGTGGTCTGACTGCCTTGGTGCGGGGGCGTCTTTGACCTCTGCACCCTTCGACGGTGCCCAGCAGTAGCCTTCCATCTCTCGGATCAAGTTGGTGCAGCACTCATGGACCACAAGCGCCGGACGGCCGCTGATCGGGTTGATGGCCAATCTCTCCGAAATGGAATTAATCCCGCTTCTGATACTTCCCGGCGCCTTCTTTGCCGCCACTGTCGGTATCCCGTGCTCTCTGGCGAGACTCAACCGCGCCCCCCGGTCTTCCGGGTCCGCCACCGTCCAGAATACTTCCCGCCCTGCCAGTAGTTTGTGTATGGCTCGGGCGTGCTGCGTGATGGTAGCCTGTTCAAGGTAGTGTTCCGCCACGACCTCAACGCAGTCATCCCCCGTCACCGCGCAAAGCAAAAATACAAATGCGGCCCTTGTGCCGAAATCAATGCCACCAATCCAGTAGTCCGCCTCCACTTCTCGCGACTGAACCACGTGCGCGGATCGGCTCCACTCGGTAAAGACACGCCCCTCAAGCTGTGTGAACTCGCCACGATCCCGCGCTGCGCGTTCGCCCTCATTGACTCCACGCAGCAACCG
>Ga0181395_1000639_pt1 | contig 14560 bp, 14 predicted proteins | sample 18SPOviralmetaG_FD_130124 | JGI IMG/M metagenome (GOLD analysis project Ga0181395, IMG submission 130124) | Marine viral communities from the oligotrophic San Pedro Time Series (SPOT) site, San Pedro Channel, CA, USA - 18 SPOT_SRF_2010-12-16 | ecosystem: Environmental > Aquatic > Marine > Strait...
GAACCAGAACCAGAACCAAAACCAGAACCAGAACCAGAACCAGAACCAGAACCAGAACCAAAACCAGAACCAAAACCAGAACCAGAACCAAAACCAAAACCAGAACCAAAACCAGAACCAGAACCAAAACCAGAACCCCGCTTCTACAGAACCCGATAGTTACTACGTAGGGAAGGGAAAGTCGAGTCAAAATATCTTAGGAAGCTGTGGCACCGGAGATATGCCCATGACTAGGATTGAGTGCCAAGCCTTCCACGACTGGCTTAAAAACGATGGTGGTCTAGAAACGTTTGAAAGTGGTCAATTCAGTGGGAAAAGGATGTACTCCAATATGTTAGTGACCGCTTCTGCCGTCGCACCATGGCATGCAAAGGGTTGCAACTTCACACACTACGACGACCGCCGCCCGCCTGCGCAGCGGGAAGGCGGGAATATACCGGCGGTCTATTGGAATCCGGCAACGGAAGATGGTACATATTTCGATCGCAGAAACGCCGCCTGGAGAGCGTGCTACGGTGGCGGCGCAACAGCCACTTCCAGAGAAACCGAAAAGAGTTACTACTTAGGGAAGGACAAGAGGCAGGCGCCAGGATACTACTGGGGAGGATGCGACTCGACGAGCGAGAGCCTTAGTACTAAGGCTGATTGCCAAACCTTCCTCAACTGGCTTAAAACCGGGGGTGGTCTAGAAACGTTTGCAGGTGGTGCATACAGTGGGAAATTTTTGAATGTGGACATGGTAGAAGTTAACAGTCCCACTCGTTACCAACCACGGGGGTGCAACTTCCGCCACAGCAGCACCGACGACACTGTGAGGGTCTATTGGAATCCTCATAACTTTACGAGCAACCCGGTTTACACTGATGAAGTCTGGACGTTGTGCGGTAGCGAGGCCTCGTCTCCCGTACCCACAGACACCGTCGCCGCAGACACCGTCGCCGCAGACACCGTCCCCGCCACTCCCTCAGCCTCCGCCTCCGCCTCCGCCTCCGCCTCCGCCTCCGCCTCCGCCTCCGCCTCCGCCTCCGCCGCCGCCGCCTCGTCCTCCAACTCCGCCTCCGCAGACACCGAAAATATTTACTACTTAGGGAAGAACCGTGGGGGGTGGGCGGGTAGTAGATACGGAACCTGCGACACCGGAGATGTGCCCATGACTCAGAATGAATGTTCCGCCTTCAACACCTGGCTTGGCGCTAACCTGGAAAGAGCTAAGGACGAAGCTATCATCGGTGATGGCCTAGCGGCGCTTAAAGACACTGAATACACTGACCGCATACATATGAGCTACCAGGTTGACAACAATGCTGTAGTATCGGGGCGACGTCCGACGGGTTGTAGCTTATCGACCATGTCCACTTATAACGGGGCCAGACAAGCTGTCAGGGTCTATTGGAAAACGCTTCCCGATGATGGCACAAACAACGACAACTTCTGGGACTCCTGGAGAGTGTGTAAAATTGCCCCTGGCCGAGTTCAGGGCAGGCGTGTGAATCTTCGACGCAAAAATAATACGAATAGTCTTTACCCCCCTAGGAGATCTAAGGTTAATGTTTTAAAAAGCAAAAACTACACCGAAGATAAGATAAAAGAAAAAATGTTACAAGATTCAGTTACGAAGTTTTTAAACCATAAAAATAATTAATTATTTTTTTTTGGATTTCATAGAAGGTCTTTTCTTTGATATTCTGCTTCTACCTAAAGTTTTAGTTAAGGAACTAATATTAGGAGATAAACCCATATCTTCTAAACCTTCTATTAATTTATCTGCATTATATTCGTCTGCCATTTTAATCATCTCACTCTCTCTCTTAGCCTGTTTTTCAATCTGTTTAACCCTATAAAAATCATATGCCTTGTTATACATCAATAACATTCTGATAAAATTATCTTGAAATATATTCTTCCAGGTACTATAATGACTATTTAAGTATCCATGGAACTTTTCTTCATCATAAAAATATGTTTCAAGTAAATTTAAGAATATAGGAACCTCGGAGTATATTTTATCTTCGATGTATATACCTATTTTAAAAATATCTACATAATTACGTTTTATTATACAGTTTCTAAGGACAGAAGTTATTTCACTTTTGATTTTTTCCATACTTTAATTTAATGTATTATTTTTATTTAGTAATAATTTTATTTAGCAATTTAATATAAACAAATCACACATTAAACTGTAAATGAATTACCTAGAAGTATCTTACATAAGTTCTGCATGTGGTAAAAATAAATATGAACCGACTGATAAAACTATACTAATTTTACTGGCTAGATCTAATCCTAAATTAATAAGATGTCTTCTTATAGAAGGTGGATACATTACCGAAGTAGATAAAAATGAAAAATTATACGACAATCAATTAAAAAAAATATATTCCAATTATAAAAAAAATGTAACGGATGTAACTAAATTAGAATACGTCCGTGAAGAGATAATAGAAAAACTAAAGTTTGAAAACACGGATATCAAAGATTCTGATATATCTAAAGCTAATTTATTCTTAGAGTCTTCTTTAAAGAAAGACTGTGGAACAAATAATGAAAGTTTGGTTATTAAACGTATGAAATACACTAGGGGTAATAATTTTATGTATAAGTATAAATTTAACGACTCATGGGAACTAAGAGGATTTCATGATGCATCAATTGATGACATCGTAATTGAAATTAAAACAAGAACAAAATTGATAAACGTGAGGAAAAACGAATACGATCTCTATCAGGTGTTTGGATATCTATTAACAATGAACAAAACAAAGGGAAAGATTGTTCAAAAATTTGAGGATTATATTTTCGATTCGGACATCCAAACTGATAAAGAATTCGGTATTATAGATATTTCACAAGAATATTGGAATACTAAATTCGAAACATTTAAGAAAGACTTACAAAGCTTTTTCGAATATGTTGATTACATCAATGAAGACATAAGTAGGTTTAATATTGTAGATGCCATTAAAGAAATAGATATACCAATAGCAGTACTATATGATAATGTACCAAGGAACGTCAATAATAATTACGAAAAACTGATAAAAATTTTATTTTAATGTTTTTCTCCCCTCTTCTGTTATTATATTAATAATTGGATTGCGATCTCTTGATTGTATTATTTCAAGTGCTTGTAGTTTTTTACTATCTAAATTACCACCAAATGCCCTAGATAAAGATACATCGGTTCTTATTAACATTCTTTTACATGTAGAATTTATAGTTGCATAACTAGAATGTCCCATTACAACATGTCTAGCATTGTAAAATTTCTCAAGCTGTTTAGCTATCTTATTACATTTAAAATCTGATATATTCTTTTTATCCGAATATTCTCTAGAAAATATAGGATTATTTTCATCCATATTTTCTAGATATTTAGGAACTTTTGTTTTACCCATTAACCAGGAAGATACTTCGCTATTAATCTTGTTTATATTAACCTTTCCATTTTGTTCTAGGTTGTATTTAATAAGAGAGTTTGTTATAGATCCATGAATAAATAAAAACTCCCCAATTTGTAAAATTAAAGGACGAGTTCTAGCAAATAATTTACCTCCAGTTTCTCCAGGCATTAAAAATTTATCACGGTCAATTTTATGATATTTAAATACATCTATATCAGATTTCTTAACATAGTCTCTAATGTAATTTTTCTTTTCTTTATCATCTAAATAATAACAATACAACTCGTGATTTCCTAAAATTGATATTACTCTACCCCCTTGTAATTTTGCCTGAGAATCTAACATAAGGATGTATAGTATTATTTCAAGTTCTCCGGATTCTTGTATATACATTTTATCCATTTTAACACCAGGTCTTTTACCATCTATAGTATCACCCATTTGTATAACAATTGTTGATCCCCCAGTCCAATTACCTGAAATGTCTATTACATCACACATGTATAATATTCTTTTAAAAATTTTAAAATCTCCATGAATATCTCCTATAGATATTACCCTACTTACATTCATATTATTATTATACAGTTTTTTTAAATATTTTATTAATATAATTATCTGTTGGAAGTCCAATTACTGTCTCAGACCCGTAAAGTATAGTAGGGAAGTATAATCCAAAATCTTTACTGTCTTGGATGAATTTATTTGTTGTATTTGTTATAGATTCTCTTTCATCTATAGACATATTAGAAAATTCTGAACCGTATTCTAAGCTTCCATCTGGTTTATAATTTATAATTGTATAATTTGTATACCCTTGTAACTTTTCTTTCATCTGTGTACAAAAAGGACACTGTTCTCTACTTAAAACAACAACTTTATCAGTTTTTAAGGGTTTTATTTGTATATCATCCGGAGTTTTTATTATCTTTTCATATTTTGAAAATCCTGTAAACATATTAGTAATAAAATAAATAATTACACAGCATAGTATTATAAATAATAATGATATAGATAATTCTAACATATTATGATTACTATGTAGATAATATTTTACGATAAATAACACATAATAGAAAATAATCTCAAAAACAGTTTAAAAAAAATGAACGTGTTTGTAATCGAGGATGATAACTGGGACAATTATGCTATTATATCAAAATACATTTCTAAGAATTATTTGCCTGATAATACAAGGATACATCACGTTTATGGAAAACATTTACCTCATGTAAGTAAAATAATATTCGATAACGACTTTGACATCTATAGACGAAATATAGATAAAAACAAACCTGAAATTTCTTTTTATGAAATAATAAAAAATATGAAAATCTGTATAATTTTTCATAATTTCATAGAATACACTACACCATCTTCCTTTGTGATAAAGGTGTGTGAAGAAAATAAAATTCCATACATCATTATAAGTGAACACACTAGAATGTGTTTTCTAAACGGGGAAATATATGAAGGAAAAGTTAAAGGAGCGTTAAAAAAGGCAGCAGATTATGAAGTTTTTAAAAAATTTAATATTGTAGATGACTCTGAAGAATTTAACAATCTAAATAATATCTCATTTAGAGAGTTAAAAACAATTAACGAAATTAAACAGGTTATATCAAGTTCTTACAGTAAAATAGAAACTAATCGTAATAATAAATCTATAATCTTGATAGACTAAATTATTCCAACTGTTCTCTAGCAGAATTTATACCACTCTTATATAAATCTAATATATACCCCGGTGTTAATATATTAGCTATATTCAAAATGTCTCTAGAAGTATTGTCACAATCACACTCTATTATATATAGACTATTAGGAAGTTCATTTTTTATCATACTTTTTATAACAGTACCCATATAACTTTTAGTTACGTTAGTTAATATTATGCTGTACCCCAAAATACAAATCTCCTTAGGGGGTGATCCCAGTATATTTTTAATACACCCGTCTATGTAATAATTTTCTCTTATTTTTACAGGTGGAAATATAAAAGGTACACTCATAGATGCCAATATGGCGTCTTTTAATATAATTTCTGGAAAATTTTCTTTATTGAAAGACGTGTATTCATCTGTATTTATATTTGTTGCGTATATGTTTATATCTACACCATATTTATCTGAAAACTGTTTAATAGTAATGTCTTTATGTTCATCTAGATTATCGATTAGTGTAACAAGTGCTTTATTATCTAATAAAGAATTATTAGTGTTTATATTAGAAAAATCATATTTTACAAACCTGGTTGCATCGAGATTAATAATAGTAGATAAAATACGTGTAGGTGAAAACCCTGATATATATAAAATACCTATTAATGATCCTATGGAACAACCATAAAATCTTTTAAGATCTAATAATTTATTCTGATGAATATATTCCAAGGCTCCGATAAAACTTATACCATCTATACCGCCACCGCCTATACATAAATCATTCATTTCATTTATCTTGATAGAAATGTTTTATTTATCAATATATTTACGTATTTTGAATGAAAATTGTCCTGTAGATACTTATTCTTCTTTTGCCATTTAGCGTGATGACCATAATCCCAGCATAATGAATGGGCTAATTCATGTAACAATGAATTAATTATTTCCCCCGCTGGTAAAGGAGTGCCGTCCTTATTATAAATTCTAAATCCTAACTCTCTACCCTTGTCATAATTCCACGCCATCAAATCAGGGTCCTGATTAATCAATTCTCTAAAGCTGGTATTTTGTAATTTAATCTTAAGAAGTTTAGAATCTTCTGGGTCTATATTTTCATCATATATTAAATCAACAGCGATGTCTCTAAGGACGTCTAATATTTCTGCCGTTTTTTGATCTCTTGAATAATATCTTCTACCCGATTTCGCAACATGTGATTTATTACATGCTCCAACTAAAGAATATATAACATAGAAAAAAATAATAAAAACTACTATTAATAACATTACTATATTATGATAGACATATTATTATTTTTTTTGGGTATTAAATCATGGGATGTAAATTTTTTTCCGGTTATGCGTCACAATATACAAGAGACTCCAAGGAATAATAATCTAAGAAATTCTAAAACGGTAAATACTTTAAAACTCATCGCGGAGGATACACCATCTCCCAGATTAAGTACTTATCAGCTAAGAAGAAATGTTAATGTAAATATACGAGACAAATTATTCTATACATTCTATAGTATTTACTCTTTTATAATATTTTTAACATTGTGTATACAACCAACATACACATTATACAACTTCTCAAAAGACAGATCCGATCTAAAATTTTTAACCTCGTTTTTAACACATTTAAATGTACCAGTGATATACATTTGGGAAAAATTGTATTTTAGAAGTGATCATCTAGAGAAAAGAATAAAGTGTAAAAAACTCAATAGGGCATTGGTGTATTCATCAGCTATTTTAAGCATAATAATAAACTTTTTAGATATAACATCATTTTATAATGATTATTATTGGACGCATTTATTTAAAAACGACATATTATTCTTCGCCTTTATAATAATTGAGTGGATATACTCAAGACTTGTTATATTCATGTACGCATTTTCATTTGTATTTGTTATGGATTCGCACATATCTGTTTTTAAAAATTTTATAAATAATTTAGAGATCAACGAATGGTGTGAAGAATGTGATTCCCCTTTAACTAAAATAATAAAAGACGTAGTAATAATAAGAAGAAATATAGAAACTACTATATCTTACTATAATGACATAATTAGTATAACTACTCTATTGGGTGGTTTATCCTTTGCCATTTTTATAAGAGATATCATCCCACCTGACGCAGATGAAATAAAAGACATTAAATTTGAAGATCATGATAGATATTTAATACATCCTACGATAGTGTATATATCATGTCAAATAGCGCTACTAATTTATATGATGAAGTATGCTATGCAAAGAAATAGGGTGTTAAAATATGTTAAATCTATAGAATTTATAAATAAATTTCTATCTAAAATACCTGATGAGAAAATCCATGAAAAAACCAATGGGAAATTAGATGTAGTTACTTTAAATATAGCGGATTCTAATTCTGAAACTCTTGATTGGATTATATTGGGTAATATATTATCAGAACAATGGTTGGATTTTACTATTTTTGGTGTATCTACTTCAGATGGAAGTCTCATTAAAAAGAGTGCGACATTTAGTTCGGCTTTATTATTCGGTATCAGTTTTTTGCAAAATAATAATTAACTTAAATAGAATATCTATATATACTTAATCTATGTTACCATTTAAACGTCCTCAGATTACAGAAGAGGTTAAGCACGGCGAACTCGTTTATCAGATTTTATCTTGGGATGCATTTGATGAAGATATCGAACAAGACTACTCAGGTGATGAAGAACCTGATCCTAATGTAGTCGATAAAAGATATCACATTTACACTTTTGGTGTAAATGAATTAGGAGAATCTGTATGTGTCAGATTCGAAAATTATAGACCTTATTTATTTGCACTTGTCCCTGAAAATTATCAAAAATCCTTCACCGATTTTGAAAAAAAAGTAGTAGAAGGGTTTATTCGTAATAAACTATTTAAATCAAGAGATGATCTCATCTCAGTCGATCTCGTCGAACGTAAGAAATACAAAGGTTTTACTAACGGTAAAAAATTTAAATTCTTGAGATTTGTTTGTAAGAACCTATATACATTTAATAGGATAAGATACATCTTAAACCCCAAAGAAAAATCAAGACTTCCAAAGATTTCTAAAATCGATAGTGTTTCTCCTTTAAAATTTGATCTGTACGAATCTAATATAGATCCTTATTTGAGATTTACTCACAAGATGGAAATTAAGATGGCTGGTTGGGTAAAGGTAAAAAACCTTACTCAAGACATAGATATGTCAAGATGTCAACATAGTTACATTTGTGATTATAAAAATGTTAGACCTTATGATAAACAAGACATATGCAACCTGACTATCGGGTCTTGGGATATTGAGGCATTTTCTCACTCTTCTAGATACTCTAACATTAATGAGTTTCCTAACCCAGAAAACCCACTAGACATTGTTACTCAGATTGGTACTAGTTTGTATAAATTTGAGACTAAAGAAAAAGTTAAACATGTTGTTACTATTAAAAGTCCTATTGACAATGACTGTGATCCAGTAGATGGCGTAATAATAGAAACTTATGATACAGAAAAAGAACTTATCGAGGGTTGGGTAAAGTTTATTATAGATACAGACCCCGACATCCTAGTTCAATATAACGGATATGGGTTCGATTGGAGTTATTTATATGCAAGAGCTAAAGTACTTGATATAGAATACGTTCTACAAAATCTTAGTAGAATAAATTCTAAACCAGCTGAGTTTTTTGAAAGTCGTCTTAGTACATCTGCTTATGGAGACAATACTATGAAATACATGAAAACGCACGGTATTACTCAGTTTGATCTTATGTTTATTATTAAGAAAGAACATAAACTAGAATCTTACAAACTGAACAATGTTTCTGAACATTTCATCGGGGATTCTAAGGACGATCTTAGTCCAGCAGATCTTTTTAAATACAACACATCAACTAAAGATAAGATAGCACTTGTGGTTAAGTATTGCGCACAAGACACATGGCTTCTTATAGAACTCATGCTTAAACTCAGGATTATAACTAATATGATAGGTATGTCTAATATTACTATGGTTTCCATGCAAGACATCGAACTTAGAGGTCAGCAAATCAGGGTCCATACTCAAATTGCATACGAGACTAAAAAAGAAGATTTTCTTATTCCAACCACAGATTACAAACCAGTGGGGGAAGCCGACGACGATGAAGATAATTTTGTAGGTGCAACAGTTCTAGATGCTACACCCGGTGCTCATTTCGAACCAATTGCAGGTCTTGATTTTGCTAGTCTATATCCTTCTATTATGATTGCTCACAACTATGATTACTCAACAATTGTAGATAATCCAGAGTATGATAATCTAGAAGACATTACATATGAATCAATAGACTTTGGAGAAGGTCCTGTTAAATTTGTACAAAATCAACAGGGTATTATGCCTAAGATTCTACAACGCTTGTGGAAAGAAAGAAAAGACATTCGCAAACAAATGAAATCATTAAAACCGGAGGACTCGTTGTATGCTGTTCTAAATGGAGTACAACTTGCTATCAAGGTTTCTATGAATAGTATTTATGGTTTTACAGGTGCAAAATATGGAAGGCTTCCTAATAAAAAGATTGCGGCGGCAGTAACTGCAAGTGGTAGAAATATGATTGCCCATTCAAAGAAATGCGCTGAAGAATGGTATGACTGTGAAGTTGTTTATGGCGATACAGATTCTATTTATGTAAAGTTCAAGAGTGACTTAAAGGGTCAAGATCATATGAATTACGTATTTAAGGTTGCACCAGAATGTGCCGATAGGATCTCGGCTACATTTAAAAAACCTATTGAGCTAGAGTTCGAGAAGGTTATGTATCCTTTCATACTGTATTCTAAGAAGAGATATGCAAGTCTATTCTGGACAAACCCTCTAAAGTATGACTACATAGATTATAAAGGAATTCAGGTTGTAAGGCGAGACAATTGTGCATTTGTAAGAAACAATGCTAAAAAGATTTTCGAATACATATTCCTAAACGAAAAAGTTCTAAATTACACATTTGATACAGTAGACGAACTTATAGAAACGTCTAAAGAATTTGCTAGAGATAAAATCAGAAAGCTAATAAACGGAGAAATTCCGATGAATGACCTTTTATTGTCAAAATCACTAAGAACAGGTTATGCATTTGATCGTAAGGCCGTGTGTAATGAATGTACTAAAACTTATTACGAACTTAATGTTATTGGTAAAAAAGAAATGGACATTACAGTTCTTTGGAAAAAACCTATTGAAGATTCTAATCCTAAAGAAACTATCTTAGAAGATTTTCTAAAAAGAGAGCACACATGTCCTAATTGTTCAAAACTAACTACATTCAAACAGTGTCCAGCTAACCTTCCTCATGTAGCTTTAGCTAGAAAACGAGTAGAAAGAGATAGAATGGATGTTGTAAACTCAGGAGACCGCATTTCCTTTGTATTCGCTACATATAACAGTACAAAACAATTTGAAAAGGTAGAAGATCCAGAATATGTTAAAAAGAATAATATACCAATTGACTATCTTTACTATTTTGAACACCAATTTAAATCGGTTATTGAAACTATATTCGCGCCTATGATGGATAATATTCCAGATTTATGGTTAGACATTATTCCTGCTAAACAAAAGAAAACACGTGTAAAAAAAGAAAAATAAATTAAACGGATATAAAGTAATAAACTATATTATATTACATTAGAGAATGTCGGTTGTAATTGCAATGAATCTATTTTCGTCTTTCGGTCTAGTGACGCCGCCGCCTTTGTTGCCGGGCTTGTCATGGCGTTATGTAGGATCTGTTGAACCCCTTAAGAATTTTGACCCCTTGAAAGTTGTAGAGAATGCTCCAGAAAATAGGCTTAAGTTTATTCGTGAAGCAGAACTTATGCACGGACGAACAGCAATGCTAGCAACCGTTGCAATTCCCTTTCTAGAATCTTTGGATCAAACGGGTTCTACTCTAGGTATTAATTATCTAAGTTCTCTTGACGCTTATCATCAACTACCCTTCTGGTTTACTCTTCTAAATTATGAAACTCTTCGGATGGGTGTAGGTTGGGTAAACCCTTTTACTGATGATGGAATTGATCCAAGTAAGACTTTTACACTTGAACACAAGTATCAACCAGGAAATCTTGGAAAGTATAATATGTCAAGCATTAGTAATGATCTATTGAATAAGGAACTAAGCAATGGACGACTAGCTATGATCGCATTTGTTGGGATTGTTGCTCAAGAACTTGCACAGGGTAAGCAACTCTTCAATATGTAAATTCAAATTTATTTATAATTCTTAATCTCTATTTAGAGAAAAAACAATTATAAATTTTACAAAAAAAGATTTAACTTAAAAAAATAATTGATAATTTATTATATCATAATGAGTCTAGAAAACAGGTTCAGGGATTTTCAAACCGAGTACAATCTCGATGATGAAGCAATGGGTAAGATGCTAGGACTTTTTAATGATGCATTCATCGACGTGGCTCGTAAGTTGCTAGAAACAAATACATCAAACACAGGAAATGTAAAGAAAACCACTACTGTAAACAAAACTACATCTAGTTCTTCGTTTGTTAAGAGATTTGCCACTAAGATTGCAGCGGAATATGCGCGCGAAAATAATCTTACACTCGATGACTTTGACATCGGAACACTAAAGGATGGAAAGGTTACTAAGAGCGACATTAACACTGTTCTAAAGGCTAATAAGCTAACGGCTAAGAAAGCTCCGGTACTCAAGACAGAGAAGAACTCTAGTGAGGAAAAAGAACTCTGGTATAAGACTCAAGACAACGTAAAGACAGAAAAGAATACAAATAAGTGTCATGGGATGAATAAATCTGGTGATCCTTGTAAGCAACCAGGAACCACAAAGCCAGATGGTGCTCAAAATTTTTACTGCTTCAGGCATGGTATTGAATGGAAGAATTTTGAAGTATCTTCCGACTCCGATCTAGAAGAAGAACCAATTGAAAAGGAAATCACATGTACTATTGTAGATTCTGAATAGATTTAAAGATAATGAGTATATAATACAAATACAATCATGAATTTCAAAGAATATCTAAAACTTAAAAAAATAGACGCCGAGACGTATTTTGATGAAAAAATGGACATGTGTAAAGATCTAGATACATTACCCACTGAATTAGTTAATTGTAGGTGTTGTAAAAGACATAGATTTAATTTCCCCACTCTAGAGTGTGATTTACCCGCGTCTTCGAAACCAGAAGAATATATTAATTGGGGTTGTGATTGTGATTGTCCTTGTAGACATATAGCTAGACATCTATGTAGAGAATGGGATCGTGTAAACGAAGTAGATGTAATAGATACAGATGAAGAAATGTCTAAAGAATCAGAGACTGATAGCGATGATTCGATCCACGATTTTATTGTAGAAGATGATGAAACCGAGTATAAATTTTCAAAAGGTGCTAGAAAAGAACTAAGAAAGATAATTAAAGCATTTGAGAATAGAGGAAAATGAACTTAAAGACAATATGAATGTATTATTAGATAGCAATGGATCTTCCACCTATTAAAACATTTCTTGTATATATTGTTATATGGGCAGCATGGGTTTATACACATGATATTCTTGTTACAAAACAAAAAGTAAACTTTGCACTTAAATTGGATGACATTTCATATAACGATAATGTTTCGTTTTTAGATATTCAATTTTCAGATAATACTTTTATGTAAATACATTTCGTTTCATTTAATAAATAAAAGGGGCACTAGCTCAGTAGGCAGAGCGCAAGACTTTTAATCTTGTGGTCATGGGTTCGATCCCCATGTGCCCTAGTCCCCTTTTATTTATTTAATAAATAATATAGAATATATATTATATAATGGCAGGTATTGAAAATTGTAATTGTAAAAAAACATCCGTTAGTGGCCGTTTCATAATTGGAATTATCGTTGCTTATGTAATATTATTAGGATGTTATTATGGTTATAAGAAATATAAGGAATATAGATTATGCAATGAATCAACGGTGATTGCGTGGATATTTCATATGATGGAAAAACACAACAGTATGCCCGATAGGCGTATGGCTACATATGTAGATAAAATGGTACGTAAAAATATGACTCATGAAGAGGCCATCGAGAAGTTTTATATAAACAACGAATCAATTTTCAAAAGAGGTGCACCATATGACATTGAGACCCCTATTACACCAAAGGATTGTTCTGTCCCCAGCCCGGGAAAGACTGTTATAGAATGTGAAGCTGAAGCAAGAAACATGGAAGTAATGGGAAGATGTAAAGTAAATATTGGTGGATTTAGAATGAGCACTTTATATTTTGGAGACGGTTTTTATAATTACCATATACCAAAGTTAGTGGATTACACCGTGCCGGGGATAAGTGTTTAGGGTCTTTATTTTTTTGTAAATCTATAAATTAATAACATTATAATAAGAAAGAGACCAATAATCATGTAGTTTCTATGTGTTATATCTTCTTTGGTATATTCTATTTCAGGCGTAACACCTGTGTTTGTAGAGAGTGGTAGTTCTGAGCTCGGGGCTGGGGGTTGGGTGTCTGGAGTTGAGGGTTGGGGTTGGGAGTCTGGAGTTGAGGGTCGGGTTAGAGGCTGGGACTGGGGTGGGTAAGGGGTTTCCAGTGTTGATAAGTTTATGTAAGGATTTTGGGGTAAGGTTGATGGCATCTCTAAGATTAGAGGTTTGTAAGGGGTTAGGGATGAGGTTAGATTGGGAGATATCTCTCTAATCTTATCTGTTAAACTACTATTTGGACTTCCATTCATAGTCGTTATTAATTTATTAAATATGTTTGATATTCCTTTAATCTCATCGAGTGCCTGGTCAATTTCAAGCATACAACTAGATTTTTCATCTACATTCAGATTTTCACATTGATCTTTATTAAATATAACTACTTCAAGATTAGACATATTTTGAATTATGTAATGTTTAAATTGAAGTTCAATATATCTTCTAAATATTTGAAAATACAATTGAGCATAAGGTGTGGAAGAAATATACCCTACAAACTCTCCATCAACAACATCGCGCTCAGCCCCAGGAATGTAACCTTCTTGTAATTCCTTTACCAAATCTGTAAAACCTAGAGTGTGTATATTTGTCGTAGGTCTAGAATTATCTTGATCTATTCCAAGCATAGTTAAAAATGACTCTACGTGATAAGCATCCTGTCCCCAAAATTGTTGTAGTTCGTCTTCATCTTCGAAATCTGTTAAAGGCGAGTTATTATTAAAACTTGGATCAAGTGCTATCTCATAAAGTCTTTTATTCATTTCGTGGGGATCATACTCTTGTTCAAAAGTATCTATGAAATCTTTTAACTCTTCATCGGTAAGACTCTCGTTGTTGCGACCCCCATCCATGCCGCTACCGGAAGGTGTGCTGTACATGCTGCCGCTACCGGAAGGTGTGCTGTACATGCTGCCGCTACCGGAAGGTGTGCTGTACATGCTGCCGCTACCGGAAGGTGTGCTGTACATGCTGC
>Ga0181395_1000642_pt1 | contig 14498 bp, 26 predicted proteins | sample 18SPOviralmetaG_FD_130124 | JGI IMG/M metagenome (GOLD analysis project Ga0181395, IMG submission 130124) | Marine viral communities from the oligotrophic San Pedro Time Series (SPOT) site, San Pedro Channel, CA, USA - 18 SPOT_SRF_2010-12-16 | ecosystem: Environmental > Aquatic > Marine > Strait...
ACGGATAAAAGGATGAAAGCATGATTCCATTTCAACCTAATCAGATGATGGGTATTATGGGCGGTCTACCTCAAGGTGGCGTTAGACCCTTCCAGCCGTCACGAGGACCCACAAGTTTCGGTAACAGAGCACGTTTTGGCGGTGATCCTAGACCCATGCCCCGTGGCGGGATGATGATGGGCTTCGGTATGGGCGGGCAACCACAACCACCACAGGTTTCACCACAACCTATAACTCCTATGACTCCAACGTTTGCGCCACAACCTATAACTCCTATGACTCCAACGTTCGCACCACAGCCACAACCTGCTCGTGTGATGACTGAAGATGAACGACGTATGGTTCTTACAACAGCCAATCCTTTTTCTTCTGGTCCAGACGCTATAAACCCCATGATGGGTAACAGGTTTAATCAAGCAAGAATGGAAGCGGGTATGGGTGGTATTGCAAGTTTAGCACCTCGCCAACCAATAATGAATACGCCGTTTGGTGGCATGGGCGGACTCGCTGATTTGTTTAGACAACGGATGCAACAATTCCAAACTACACAGCCTCCTAATCCGTCACAGTTTATGCAAGGTGCAAGAACTCCATCAGGCGGGCCAACCGTTCCGTTTTTAGGAGAGGTTATGCCACAAGGATAAGACAATGAAGACACCGATAGAAAAACTACCGAACAAAGGATTGAAAGCTCTCGCTCGTTCTGGCGAGAAGGGCAAGAAAGCCGTTGCAGAAATGGGTTTTGAAAAGGGCGGCATTGTTAAAGGCACAAAGTGTCCGTTCCGTGACGGCGGTGTAGTAAGAGGCACTGGTCAAGCTGTTCAAGGCGGCAAATTTACAGGACTTAAATAATGGCTCTTCCCTCATCAGGTGCGCTTTCTTTGAACGCTATGCATGTTGAGGCGGGTGGTTCTTCTGGAACTTCGGCTTCAATAAACGACAGCGATATTCGAGGACTGATTAGCAAAGGTTCTGGCGCACAAATGTCATTCAATGAATGGTATGGTGCTTCTAGTAACTTATATGACGGAACAGTTACCAATGGATACACAAATATTGATTTTGGTTTCGCAGGGCATTATTATTTTAGAGGTTTTAAAAATGGTGTTTCTCAACAAGGCTTATATACATTAATTAATAATGTAAATTTTGGTAGTGTTAGTGATGGCACTGTGGATTTTTTAAGCGGTGCTAGTTTAATAGTTCTTGCAGAGGCAGTTGAAGGTTCCGCTGGTGCGGCTGTAGGTACATTAAACTTTGAAGTTTCAGGAAGTTTTTCTAACTCAGGTTTTTCAACTTTAAAACTTACAACTAATGCTGGCTCAAATACTTTTAATAGAACAGACGCAACTTATCAGTCCCAGAATGGAACAACTTCTTGGGCTTGGACTACCACAGTAAATCAAAGTCCTTTTGGTACTAATGGTGCGAATGTAACAAGCACAACATTTGAATTTAATTAATATCTCAATAGTTTTTGTGAGTAATATGAAAATACGCATTGAAATAGATACAGCCGACCTACCAAGCGTAGGAACTCCTGTCGATAAAGACGCAGGAGACGGGTGTCCTGTTGCGACACAAGACATTGATGTCAATCTAGAGAACCGTCAAAAAGCTATAGACGAATATGACTACGGTCCATTAGATCCTGGAGTTGACCACACAGGTCAAAACGATAAGTTTTGGACAAATATAGCAAATACATTCAAAACAGATATTGATGCTGCTTTGGAATCTCGATGTGCTAATTGTGCGGCTTTTAATCAAACGTCTCAAATGTTGGATTGCATTGCTAAAGGTATTGGCTCGGAGGGCGCGGATGACCCTTATGATTCTATCCAAGCTGGTGATTTAGGTTATTGTCAGTTCTTAAAATTTAAGTGTGCTTCACAACGTGTGTGCACAGCATGGGTTTCTGGCGGTCCCATAACCGACAGCGATATGTCAACTCAAGGTGACTTACTTTGAATGTAGTTGACTTTATTAGCAAATACCGCAAAAATCTCAATATTCGAATTGAGGACTTAACGACAACTGTTGCCAGCGGGTCTATAAAAGACATGGAACAGTATCGCAGTTTAGTAGGCGAGATACAGGGCCTCTCGTTTGCGATGGATGAACTTAGTGCCCTGCTGAAAGGTTATGACACCGATGACGAAGACTCTATTAGTACCTGACTATATAGCAGCACAAGAAAAATCAAAGAAACAGGCAGAATCTCAAAAAGCATTAGATCGTGTTCCGCAACCAACAGGTTGGCGGATTCTTGTTATGCCGTATCGCGGACGTGTGAAAACAGACGGAGGTGTTTATATCCCGGACGCTGTTGCGGATCGTGAGGCATTGGCAACTGTTGTGGCTTTTGTGGTGAAGGTGGGGCCGTTGGCTTACAAAGATCCTGATAAATTTGGAACAGACATGGAGCCTTGGTGTAAAGAAGGTGACTGGGTCTGTATAGGAAGATACTCTGGTTCTCGGTTTAAACTCGAGGACGGTGAGGTCAGAATTATTAACGACGACGAGGTAATTGCAACTATCGTCGATCCAGAAGACATAAAGCTTTAGGAGAAAAAGATGTCAGAATTGCCAGAACCAAATGATCCAGTTGAGATAGAGAACGAGGAATTTGAGGTTGAACTTGACGAACAAACCTCCGAAGCCGTTGAGCCGGAGACAAAAAACCAAGAGCCTGTTCAAACAGAAACAGTTGAAGAAACAGATGAACAAGATGTTTCCGAAAACGAAGAAGAGCTTACTGAATACACCGCAGGTGTGCAAAAACGTATTGAAAAGCTGACGTATAGAAGACGCGAAGCGGAAAGACGCGAACAGGCGGCGTTGGAATATGCTGAAGCTTTAAAAAATCAAGTAAGTCAATTACAGCAACAACAGGAAAGTAATTCGACTGCTGTTGTTGATCAGTTTGGTAACAGGGTAGCTTCAGAGCTTGAGACAGCTAAGATAGCTTATCAGAAAGCGCATGAAGAAGGTGACGCAGAAGCATTGTTTAATGCCCAGCAAAATATTAGTCGCCTAGCTTTGGATCAAGCTAAATACGAAGAAGCGAAGAGAAAACTTGAGGTTCAACGTGAGGCCCCCCAGCAAACAGAAGTTCCACAGGCACAAGCACAAGCACCTGTACAACAAGCGGCTGTAGAACCTGATCCGAGAGCACAGGCATGGGCAGAAAAAAACTCATGGTTTGGTGAGGATCAATCCATGACTTATGCGGCGTTTGGTATTCACAGACAACTGGTTGAGGAGGAGGGTTATGACCCGACATCTGATGATTATTATACAGAATTGGACTCACGCATTAAGAACGATTTTCCTAGCAAGTTTCAATCGAAAAAGAAACCACAACAAAGAGTTGCTGGAGCATCAAATTCAGCGTCTCGAACAACCACTAAGGGCGGTAAAAAAGTAATTACTTTGAGTGACTCTCAAAAGGCAATCGCAAGAAAACTTAATGTTCCTTACGATGTCTATGCAAAAGAAGTTGCAAAACTACAGAAGGATACATAAGATGACAGAGAAACGCATACCCCGAGAATCGCAAACTCGTACAAAAACTGCGCGACGAACACCTTGGAAACCTCCTAGTATGCTGGAGGCCCCCGAACCACCGAAAGGATACATCCACAGGTGGGTTCGAGTTGGAATTAGAGGCGAGGACGATAAGACAAATGTCCATGCCAAGCTCCGAGAAGGATGGGAGCCTGTGAGAGCAGACGAGCATCCAGACTTCGAAGCTCCAACTATTGAAGAGGGAAGATACCAAGGCGTTATTGGGAACGGTGGGCTTATGCTCTGTCGTATTCCAGAGGAAACGGTATCTGAAAGAACTGCTTATTTCCGGGATCAGACCCGCAACCAGATGAAAGCCGTTGATGAAAACCTCATGAGGGAGCAACATCCCTCGATGCCTATCCAGAGCGATAGGCAAAGCCGTGTAACTTTCGGAGGCAACCGCAAAGATGCTTCTGATTAGAACTTAATTGTTTGTTTAGGAGACTAAAATGGCAAACTCAAATGGTGCATTTGGCTTACGACCCATCGGTAAAGTGGGTTCGGGCGTAAACAGCACTGGTACAACTGAGTATCGCATAGCCTCAGACAACTCAAACGCAATTTTCCAAGGTTCTCCAGTTATTCCGCTTGCAGCAGGTGTTATCGACATTGTTGGCGCGGCTGCTGGTGGAACTGTAGGCTTGGTTGGTGTGTTTTATGGTTGTGAGTATGTGAGCTCAACTACTGGTGAAGTTATATTCTCAAACACTTACCCTGGGTCGGGTGCGGACAGCAACTTTCCTGTCAAAGCCTTTGTTTATGATGATCCCATGCAGCAGTTCGTAATTGCTGCAGATGCTTCGCTTACAAATGAAGCAACTGCTCGTGCGGCGGTATTCGCTAATGCTAACTTCTCATCAGGTACATCCGGTAGCACAACTACTGGTATGTCCTCTGCGGCGTTAGCTGTGAGCACAATCGCAGTAACAGCGAATCTTAATCTTCGGATTATGGGAATTGTCGATGATGTCGAGAACGCAGACTTTGCGGCCTCTGGCATTGGTGTAATCGTTCGTTTGAACAACCACTTCAACTCACCTAACGGTGCGATTGCAGGTGGCACTGTTTCAACGACAGGCGTATAGGAGTTTAGGTTATGGCTATTTCCCGCGCACAACTCGCAAAAGAGCTTGAGCCAGGTCTCAACGCTCTTTTTGGACTGGAGTATAACCGATACGAAAACCAACATGCAGAAATTTTTGACACAGAGGCATCTGACCGTGCTTTTGAAGAAGAGGTAATGCTTTCTGGTTTTGGTGCGGCTCCTACGAAAACTGAAGGGTCATCTATTTCTTATGATGACGCTCAAGAGGCATACACAAGCCGTTACACACACGAAACTGTAGCTCTTGGTTTCTCCATTACGGAAGAAGCTGTAGAGGACAATCTTTATGATCGTCTCTCTTCTCGTTACACTCGTGCGTTGGCTCGTGCAATGGCTCACACAAAGCAGGTTAAGGCTGCGGCTGTACTGAACAACGCTTTCACCGCTGGCGCGACTGCTGGTGGGGATGGAGTTGCTCTTTGCGACGCAAGTCACCCGCTTACAAATGGTGGCACATTCAACAACGAACCTACTGTTGCTGCTGATCTTAACGAGACATCTCTTGAAGATGCTCTGATTAGCATTGCAGGTTTTGTTGATGAGCGTGGTCTGATCATTGCCCTTCGTGGTACTAAGTTGATCATTCCGCGTCAGCTACAATTTGTTGCCGAGCGTCTGATGGCTACGAATCTTCGTGTTGGTACAGCAGATAATGATACAAACGCTATCCGCAACATGGGTATGTTGCCAGAAGGATATACCGTTAACGATTATCTAACTGACACAGATGCATTCTTCATCAAAACTGACTCTCCGAATGGGTTTAAAAACTTTGAGAGAGCCGCTTTGACAACGCAAATGGAGCCTGATTATGATACAGGTAACATGCGTTACAAAGCCCGTGAGCGTTATAGCTTTGGCTTTAGCGATCCACGTTGCGTATTCGGTTCGCCCGGAGCGTAATTACAATACATTGAAAGGGGCGGCATTGACCGCCCCTTTTTTTATGCGTATAGTAAAGATTCCTGACAGCCGCATAGGGCGACTGACAATAGCCACGACAGGAGACACACATGGCTAACACAACTTTTAGCGGTCCCGTCCGTTCTGAAAACGGGTTTAAAGTTATATCTAAAAACTCAACTACTGGTACAGAGACAGATGTAGTGGACATTGCTTCCACTGGTATTGTCACTAGTAAATTTGTAAAGCACGTTGGGTTTGCTACAGGTGTTACTGTAAACACCACTGCTGGTGACAGCCCAGCTATTGGTCAATTCACACAACCTGCCAACACTATTATTACCGACATTAAGATTTTCTGTGTTACCGCACCAGTGATTGGTACAGGTGACATTGGTTATGAAGTTGGTACTTCTAGTTCGGGTGCACAAATTGTTGCAGCAGTTACTGATGAAATTCTCGATGGTGGTACAACTGTAGTGGTTGGTAATGTAACTACTACAACGCTTGTTGCTCAGACACAAAGTGCTACGACAGCACCTGCTTCTGTTCAATATACCTCTGCCGAAAGAACGATTTTTTGCAACATTACCAATACTGTTGATGCTACTACCGCAGGTTCGTTTACTTTCATTGTTGAGTATGTACAGGTTGCATAAATAGGGGGCAGTCATGGCTGGTTCAGACATTAAGACCAAAAGGCTTACTGCTACAGGTGATGCTTCAATAGGTCGAGCTCGTGTTCGTCAAGTTTTAGTTACAACTGGTGGTTCTGGTACGCCAGAATTAAAAATCACAGATGGCTCCGCTTCTGGAACAGTGGTTTTGCATTGTGATCTATTGGCAAGCGAGGTTGACATCATCAGCTTTCCTGATGAGGGAGTCTTGGTTACAGATGACGTGCATATTGCCACTATCGATGACATCACCTCTATTACTGTCTTTTACAACTAGAGGCTAAGATGGCTCGAACGGCAAAAAAAATGCCGAAACGCAACAAACGTAATTTCCGTCCCACCAAAAGTGGGGCGGGGATGACGAAGAAGGGCGTAGCTGCTTATCGTCGTGCCAACCCCGGCAGTAAACTAAAGACTGCGGTTACTGGTAAGGTTAAAAAAGGTAGCGCGGCGGCGAAAAGGCGCAAGTCGTTTTGCGCTCGTTCTGCGGGTCAAATGAAAAAGTTCCCGAAGGCCGCAAAAAACCCAAATAGCAGATTGCGCCAAGCTAGAAAAAGATGGAAGTGCTGATGGCTAAAACAGATGAACTCCTTGCTAGGCTTGAAAAGCATGAAGCTGAATGTGCGTTGCGGTACAAATCAATTGATGAGCGTTTAGAAAACCAAGACAAAGTTTTAAAAGGTCTTGATATGAAGCTGTGGGGATTAGCAGGTTTAATACTAGCTGCTAGTCTAGGAGGCTTCTTCGCTTCTTAGATAGGACAGACGAATGGCTATGTCACGTTCTCAAATGTCTAAACAAGTCTCCAAACCACCTCAAAAAAGGAAGTGGAGCAAAAAACGCAAACGTGCTATTAATTGTAAACGTCCAAAAGGTTTTTCTGAGAAAGCGCACTGCGCTTCGAAAAAGAAAAAAATGAGGAGAAAATGATATGTCTAAAACTAAATCCAAGAAAGATGCTTGCTATCATAAGGTCAAAGCGAGATACAGAGTGTTCCCTTCAGCGTATGCATCAGGAGCAATTGCTTCATGTCGAAAAGTCGGAGCAAAAAATTGGGGAAATAAGAGCAAGAAGAAACCTGTTAGAAAAGCAAGTGGAGGAATGGTGCGAGGAGAGCCCCGATTTAGAGATGGACAAACTTTTAAGTATAGAACCACTAAGATATTCTGATGCCCCGTGTCCGTAAAACAAAAGCAGGATCAAACCTAAAACGCTGGTTTAAAGAGGAATGGGTCGATGTCTCGACGGGGAAACCATGTGGGCGTAAGAAAGGTGAAAAACGGGGTACTCCATATTGCCGTCCCAAGAAGAGGGTATCCAGTAAAACTCCTAAAACAGCCTCTGAACTATCAGCCTCTGAAAAGAAATCTAGGGTTTCGCAAAAAAAACGTATTGGACAACCCGCAGGAAAACCAAGAAGAGTAAAAGCGGTCAAAAGACGAAAGAAAAAATGAGTGTCCAAAAGTTTTTAGACACATGGATACGAGACAAAGTATCTCAGCCCTCCCCTGAAACAGCGAACATTCCTGCTTGCCCGTATGCCTTGAAAGCATGGATTGAGGACAAGGTTAAAATTGTTGAAGTCGCTAATCTTTGGGAAGATGTGGCGGAACAAATAGAAGCGTTTACAGATGACTATCAAGTGGTGATCTGTTCTCAGATACAGCAGTTAACATACGAAGAGTTAGAAGGTTGTTGTATGGGATTAAACGCTTATCTAGCATTAAAAGAAAAAGACATTTGGTTGCTTTCTTTTCAAGATACTTATGATATGATTTTGATACAAAGACTGTCGCATCTTGACGAAGCGTCCAAGTTTTTGGAGCGTCTAAATTATTATGCCAATTATGGCACGGATGATCTGGAGCGTTTAGTTTTAACCCGACGAAGATGGAGAGAAAAATGCCAGGTAACAAAGGAATGAGAGGCAAGAAGCCCAAGAAAATGATGGGCGGAGGAATGGCCTCTAAAAAACCTATTCGTATGCGCGGCGGTGGCATGGCTAAAAAGATGGGTCATGGCGGTATGGCTAAAAAGCCTATGCGTATGCGCGGCGGTGGCATGGCTAAAAAGAAAAAGTAGATGGCTACTTCAGGTTCTAGAGATTTTACTCTCGATGTTTCTGATGTCATCGAAGAGGCATATGAGCGTTGTGGAATAGAGATTCGTACAGGGTACGAGGCGGAGACTGCTCGTCGATCCCTTAACCTTATGTTTGCTGAATGGGCGAACAGGGGGGTCAATCTTTGGACAGTCAAACTAGGCACACAAGCTCTTACATCTGGAACTGCAACGTATAGCTTGTCTAGTACAATTGCTGATCTTTTAGAGGTTGTCGTCAGGCGCGACGGCGTTGATCTTGAGGTTCAACGGATAAGTCGAGGGGAATATCAGAATCAACCGAACAAAGCTACAACAGGTCGTCCTTCTAGTTTTTATTTTAACAGGCAAGTTACACCAGAAATAAATCTTTGGCCCACGCCAGAGAATAGCACAGATGTTCTACACTATTACTATGTGCAACGCATAGAAGATGCGGACTCGCTTGTAAACGATGTTGATGCACCTTTTAGATTTTTGCCGTGTATGGCTTCTGGGTTAGCTTATTATCTTTCTGTAAAACGAGCTCCAGATAGAGTTCAGTTGTTGAAGAATATTTACGAGGAAGAGTTCCAACGAGCTGCTGATGAGGATGAAGATCGTGTTCCATTAAAACTAACTCCAAGTATGCGGTATTTGAGGGTTAGATAATGGGACGTTACGCATCGGGATCAAAAGCGTTTGGCATTTCTGATCGGTCAGGTTTTCGCTATCGTTTAGCTGACATGAAAAAAGAATGGAACGGTTTATTAGTTGGACCTGATGAGTTTGAAGAAAAACATCCTCAATTAACGCCTCCTAGAAATGTTTTTGATCCTCAAAACATACGTGATCCTAGACCAGATAGAACAGAACCTGCGGTTAGGGTTATTTTACCGTTAAACCCATTTACATCAGGCTCCAGCGGTTCATCCGTTATCTCTGTAAGAGAACCGGGTCACGGTAGAACAACAGGTGATTTGGTTCAATTTAGGACTGTTGAGTCTTTTGATGGCTTCACAGATACTGCTATAGAAAACACAGATTCTTTTTCTATAACTGTTGTTGATACAGACTCGTATACATTCGACATAAGTCAAAGAGGCTCTTCCGAGACAGCAACTGTGGGGTCTGTTAAAGGCGGCGGTAAGATTGCGTCTGCTGAAGCCAAAACTTCTGGACCAAACACAGCGAGTATTGTGTCTAGCTTTATACAGACGGCGAGTGCGTCTATCGTAACTTCGTCCTACACAACCTACACTGTTGCTGTGCAGTCCACATATAGCGGCAATAAATACTTTATCGGCGGTTCTGAAACTCCGACACTATCTCTGACAGAAGGGGAAACGTATAGGTTTGATCAGTCTGATTCGAGTAACTCAAGTCATCCGCTGCGGTTTTCGACAACAGCAAACGGAACGCATGGTGGCGGATCAGAGTACACAACAGGTGTAACAACTAACGGCACACCAGGATCGTCAGGTGCGTATACACAAATAGTAGTGGCGACAGGTGCGCCTACATTGTATTACTACTGCACCAACCACTCCGGTATGGGAGGTCAAATAAACACATGAGTTTTACATTAGCCACGCTGAAAACAGCTATACAAGACTATACAGAAAACACAGAAACGTCGTTTGTAAGTAATATAGACAACTTTATTAAAGCCACGGAAGACAAAATATTTCGGGCTGTTGATTTAGAAGACTTTAGGAAAAATGTTACTAGTAGTCTAACAAACAACGATCAATATTTGTCCGTCCCTACGGACTATTTAGCGTCTTTTTCTTTAAGAATTACTACGTCAGGATCAGAGAAGTTCCTTTTGCAGAAAGACGTAAACTACTTGCAAACATATACTCCTGCATCGACTACAACAGGGCTCCCTAAATACTACGCTCGATTCGATACAGATAACTTTATTGTGGCTCCAACTCCAGACTCTAGCTACAATGTGGAGCTTCATTATTACTATCAACCCGCTAGTCTCACTGCTGGTGCGGATAGTGGTACGACTTGGCTTAGTACAAATGCCCCATATGCATTATTGTACGGAGCAGTTTACGAAGCTTATAACTATATGAAAGGTGAGGCGGATATGTTACAACTGTACAATACTCGTTTTACAGAGCAGTTAAGTAGGCTCAAAGACCTTGGTGAGGCAAGAGAAAACACAGATGCCTATCGTCGTGGTCTACCAGATACTAGGAGAACATAGATATGGCAACTACAAATGCGGCTACTACCTATCTTGAAGGGAAGCTTCTTAGTTTTCTTTTTAAAAATAATGCGGTAAGTTTTGCTACACCGGGCGACAGTATATATGTCGGGCTTGCTACTGCTGTTTCTGATGCAGAGGGAGGCAGTGTAACAGAAGCAAGTTTCACGAACTATGCTAGGCAACAAGTTACAGCAGCGAACTGGACAATAGCGTCTACGTCTGCTGACGCACAAACAGTTAATAACACAAACAATGTGGAGTTTCCTGCTTCGGGTGGCACAACACAAACTATAACGCATGTGTTCTTAGCGGATGCTTCGTCCAGCGGGAATATCCTTTTTATTGGTGCGTTAGACTCAAGCAGACAAATCGCAAGCGGTGACATCTTTAGAATCAACGCCACTAATCTCAGTATTGAGTTGAAGTAATGGCTCTGATTATTGCTGATAGAGTCAAAGAAACCAGCACAACCACAGGCACGGGAACATACACTCTTGCTGGTGCGGTAACTGGTTTTGAGACATTCGGCTCTATCGGTAATGGTAACACAACATATTATGCTTGCACGGACGGTGCGGGTAATTTTGAGGTTGGTGTTGGCACATATACTTCTTCCGGCACAACTCTTGCTCGGACATCCATTTTACAATCCAGCAACAGTGACTCTGCCGTAAACTGGTCGGCTGGAACAAAGACATTGTTCTGCACGATGCCAGCACAAAAAGTGATGGTGTTAGATTCTGATCAGACCAGTGCGGCAAACAAACTGCCATTTTTTAACGGTGCTTCAGTCGCAGATGTGACAGACTTATCTGCTTATGGTAGGTCTTTGATAGACGACGCAGATGCGTCAGCGGCTAGAACAACACTCAGTGTAGACGAGGCAGGGACAGCAGTTGCGCTTGCTATAGCTTTGGGATGACAAGAACATGGCAAACACCTTTAAAATCAAAACAGATACTGCTGTAGGAACAGGTGCTGCCACTATATATACCTGCCCGTCATCTACAGCGACAACTATCATCGGACTATCTATCGCAAACATTGTGGCATCACAGATCACTGTTGACGTGCAGTTAGAGAACAGTGATGGCGATAATATATATCTAGTCAAAGCAGCTCCTGTCCCGGTGGGCAGTGCCTTGGTTGTCGTAGGCGGCGATCAAAAGGTTGTTATGGAAGCATCAGACGTATTGAAGGTAACAACAAACACAGCATCTTCTGGTGATGTTGCGTTATCTATATTGGAGATTACCTAATGGCGATTAGCAAAATTACATCAGATGCTATAGATGCAACTGGTTTTAATTTAGATAGTAATACACTGACTATTGATACCACTAATAATCGGGTTGGCATTGGCACGGCCACTGTCTCAGAGGTGCTTCATCTTCATAGTTCTAGCGGCACTGTTGCGGCAAAATTCACTGACGATACTGCGGGTACAGGCACAGGTGATGGATTTGAAATTGGCAAAGACACTAATCAAGGTGGTTTTATTTGGAATTATGAAAACGTCGCCACTTATTTTGGTACAAACAATGCGGAGCGTATGCGCATCGACAATGCGGGGAATGTCGGCATAGGTACGAATTCTCCAAGTAGTCTGTTAGAAATTTTTAATGATTCTGTAAGCGGTAATACTCAGCTTCATATTCATAATGATAAAACAGGTGATGCCGCCGCTTTACGTTTAGAAGGCAAACGTGCCTCAAATAATGATTCGTGTCAGCTTATTTTTGCTAATAATGGTTCAATTGGTGCAAGTGTTAGAATGTACTCTGGAGGTGATGAAGGAGAATTGCGTTTTTATACAAGTGCATCAGGTTCTGGAAATGCCATAACTGAGCGTATGCGTATTCTTGCTGGCGGCGGCATCACATTCAACGGTGACACTGCTTCAGCGAATGCTTTGGATGATTATGAGGAGGGAAGTTGGACACCAACTCTTACTGGTACTGCTACTGCTTTAGCCGCAACTTATCATGCTTCTTACATTAAAATAGGAAGAAAAGTCACAGCACAGGCTTATCTATATTTTGCTACAGATAGTGATACAAGTCCAGTAAAAATAACACTGCCATTTACTAGTCACAATGTATCAAACGGCTGGCAAGCAGGTGTTATAAGTTATAATACTGGATTTACTGGTGACCATGTAATTATTGCTCCAAACTCAACCAACATGGAAATAAGGAGTGGAAGTGGTGGAAGTGCAAGGCTTTATTCTGAATATAGCACTAAAGCTATAATTTTTGGAATTACATATATAACGGCTTAACAGGAAAACAATTAATGGCATATATAGGACAAAACGCTGACGGAAACTTTACCACATCGGTATCGAAAGATACCTTTAGTGGTAACGGTTCTGCTACGGCATTTACTTTGTCCGAAGCCGCAACGACAAATACTGTTGATGTATTTGTAGAAAACATACGGCAAGAGCCGACAACAGCATATTCTGTAGACGGAACTACACTTACCTTCACAGCCGCACCTGTAACAGGCACAAACAATATCTATGTTGTAAATCGTGGACCGATACAGCTTTCTGCAAGTCATCCTGCGGCACAGTCTTTATCTGCTTTTAGTGCAACGATAACCAATGATTTAACTGTCGATACTAACACACTATTTGTTGATGCATCGGCAGATGCAGTTGGCATCGGTACGACTTCACCTAGTTCATTTTTTTCTGACGCGCGTCAGTTGGTTGTAGGTTCAGGCTCTGGCTCACAAGGCATTACTATTAGTTCGGGGACAAGCGAAAACTCACAAGTTTTCTTTGCTGACGGAACTTCGGGTGATGCGGCTTACAGGGGAATTGTACGTTATCTTCATTCTTCTGATGCAATGGCATTTTATACATCAGGAGCGAATGAACGCATGCGTATCGACAGTTCAGGTAACGTCGGCATTGGTGCATCTTCGCCAGCCATAAGTGGAACTCCTGCGGTGACTTTGCAAACCAAAGGCACATCTTCAGCAACAACAGGGCTAATTGTAAGTTCATCACTCGATGGAGCTTCGTCTGTTAATTTATACTCTGGTAACTCAAGTTCTGACAACCCTGCGATTGCATTTCAAAATAATTTACGTTTTGGGAGCGCAACGGATGTTGGTGTCGGTGGATTTGCAGAACGTGTCCGTATCCTTGCTGGCGGCGGCATTACATTCAACGGCGACACTGCGACGGCTAATGCTCTCGATGACTATGAAGAGGGGACGTTTACTGCAACATTAAGAGGTAGTACAGGAGAACCGGGAAGTCTTGTTACTACAACAGCAACATACACTAAAATTGGTAACAGGGTTTTTATAATAATTGCTTTTGAAAATGTTACCACTACCGGATACTCAGGGCAAGTAAACTTCGAGGGATTACCGTTTGCTTGTAGCCAAACACGAGCAATTTTTTATATTGGAGGTTTTTCGGGAATGAGTTGGACAGACACTCCAATCGGTTCATTAGGCAACGCTAGTACAACTATCTCCGGTCAAGACCAAAGAAGTGGAACAACATGGGCAACTGCAACACATACGCCTGTAGTTGGTGGCTATTTTTGGGTAACAGGTCATTATATTACAGCAGCATAACCCGTCTGGAAGTCGGGTCGGACAGGTGGTAATCTCGCCACGATAACACAGGAGACTAAAATGAGTTTAACAAAAGAATTTGAATATGACTGCGAGGTTAGGGGCGAACATAAAAACGTCCAAGTTCGTAAGGCAACAATCGTGAAAGATGATGGTGCAGAGATCAGTCGCACCTACCACAGACACGTTTTGCATTGCCGTACCAAGACAGGCGATACTTGGGGTGACACAGACATCTCTGGTGAAGATGCATCAGTACAGGCGGTGTGTAACGCTGTGTGGACAGATGATGTAAAATCAGCCTACGAAACATTTGCGGATAATCAAGGGACACTC
>Ga0181395_1000645_pt1 | contig 14492 bp, 27 predicted proteins | sample 18SPOviralmetaG_FD_130124 | JGI IMG/M metagenome (GOLD analysis project Ga0181395, IMG submission 130124) | Marine viral communities from the oligotrophic San Pedro Time Series (SPOT) site, San Pedro Channel, CA, USA - 18 SPOT_SRF_2010-12-16 | ecosystem: Environmental > Aquatic > Marine > Strait...
GGCTATGTAACAGTAGACGGATCATACCAAGCAGGCTTTCCTACAAGAAACATCCGAGTCAAATGTGATCAGAATGCTTTTTCGCTGATTGATCCATCCAAGGCGGCAGCCAAGGCAGAAGAAACAGATGAGCAGATCATCGAGCGTCTTCGTAAGCGATTTGACATCCTTGAAGATATGACACAGGCTACCAAAGAAGGTACAGTGCGAGCAATGATCGTTACAGGCCCTCCAGGAGTTGGTAAGAGCTTTGGTGTTGAGAAGACCTTGAACAAGGAAGACTTGTTCAACTTGATGGGCCAGAGAAAGCCCAAGTATGAGGTCGTCAAGGGTGCAATGAGTGCCATTGGACTCTACTGTAAATTGTATGAGTTTGCCGACAAGGGTAACGTTGTCGTATTTGATGACTGTGACTCGGTACTATTAGATGACCTGTCGCTGAACATCTTGAAAGCGGCATTGGACTCTAGCACAAAGAGAACAATCCATTGGAACACTGACAGCTCGAAGTTGAGAGCAGAAGGCGTACCAGGATCGTTTGAATTCAAAGCAGGTGCGATCTTTATTACGAACATCAAGTTCGAGAACGTACGAAGCAAGAAATTGCAGGACCATTTGGCGGCACTAGAAAGCAGATGCCACTACATTGACCTGCAGATGGATACAGAGCGAGAGAAAGTGCTCCGTATCAAACAGATCGTCAAAGATGGAATGTTAGATACATATGACTTCCAGAATGGCGAGGCTGAAGAGGTTGTTGGTTTTATCGATGACCAGAAGAAGAAGTTGAGAGAACTATCTCTCAGAACAGTGTTGAAGATTGCTGATCTTCGTAAGTCATTCCCAGGCAACTGGAAAGAGATGGCTGAGGTCACTGTAATGAAGACCGGACGATATGCCGCTTAGGCATTTTGGACATATTGGGGGTTGACTTTATTGTCAACTCTCAGTATAATATAAAGACGCTGGGGACATAACTGGACTTCGGCTATATTAAACATAGGAGATAATATGAAACGTTTTAATCCAAAAACAAAAACTTTTAAGGTGTTCAATGCACTTTACAACGGCGAAGCACTTACAACTTCAAAAGCGAAGAAAATGGGTGTGGGTAACTTGGCTGCAGAAGCGTCAAGAATCAGACAGGGCGGATATGCTGTCTACTCAAATACTAGAACAGCCGGTAATGGCGTGAAGGTAACTGAGTACGTAATGGGCAAACCATCACGTGAAATCGTTGCACTTGGCTACGCGGCTAAGGCAAAAGGTTTATCCTTAGACACAATCTAAGGTAGAGTTACAAAAACTCGTTCATTCCGATTCGCTCCCGGAGGTAGTTTTTGGATAGGTCCCCAAGAAGGGACCTATTTTTTTGGCCAAAATAATCCAAAATAAATTGCATTTAGGGGTTGACTTCTTGAATAAAAGAAGGTATAATGTATATAACAATTAGGAAATAGGAGCGAACTATGTACACAGATATAGATGTAAGAGACCAAGCAATTGAAATGGTAGAAGACGGTACTGTCGATGCCAAGGCAATGTTGATTATGGCTCTCAAGTATATGAGCACAGATGACGTGGCTGATATGCTAGATGCGAACGAACTGAGCGATCGTTTTATGGATCAGTATCCAAATGCAATCGAGCAGGTAGAAATCCTTAAAAAAGAGTATTTAGGGGTTGACAAGTAATACATTAGACTGTATTATGTAATAACAAACTTAGACAAACAACTAGAAAGAGGTCAAATATGAGCGATATGAGTATAAGGCAAGTCGGGCCAAAATCGGCAAAGACATCGATTGCATTCGCAATCAAGATGAAGCGTCCAACATTTTTATGGGGTCCTCCGGGCATTGGTAAATCAGATCTAGTTCAGCAGATTGGTGCTGATACTGATCGTGAGGTTATTGATGTTAGGTTGGCACTATGGGAGCCTACAGACATTAAAGGTATTCCATACTTCGATTCCAATGCAGGAACGATGACTTGGGCCCCTCCAGCAGAACTTCCAACAGACCCTAATAGCAAGGCAATCTTGTTCTTAGACGAGTTGAACTCTGCTCCACCAGCCGTGCAAGCCGCGGCATACCAATTGATCCTTAACCGTAAGGTAGGAACATATGTATTACCTAAAGGCGTAGACATTGTCGCCGCAGGTAATAGAGACGGAGACAAGGGTGTGACATACAGAATGCCTGCTCCGTTGGCTAACAGATTCGTCCACTTAGAGATGAAGGTAGACTTTGAAGACTGGCAGGACTGGGCTACCATTAACGGTATCCACCCTGAGGTAGTAGGTTATGTAGGCTTTGCCAAGCAGGACTTGTATGACTACGATCCAAAGAGTCCTTCGAAGTCCTTTGCAACTCCTCGATCTTGGAGTTTCGTGAGTGACTTGGTTGCTGACGATGAGATTGATACAGAGTCTTTGACGAACTTGGTATCAGGTGCTATTGGTGACGGCCTGGCTGTGAAGTTTATGGCACACCGTAAGATTGCTTCTAAACTTCCTAAGCCAAGCGAGATCCTCGATGGTAAGGTTAAAGACTTAGAGATCAAGGAAGTGTCAGCGATGTATTCCTTAACCGTTGGACTCTGCTATGAGTTGAAAGAACGAGCAGACAAAAAGGTTAGTGATTGGGATAAGATGGCTGATAGGTTCTTCGAATATATGATGAAGAACTTCCCAACTGAACTTGTCGTAATGGGAGCCAAGACTGCTCTTACAAATTACGACTTGCCCTTAGACGCCCAGAAGATGAAATCCTTTGATGAATTTCACTCTAGGTTCGGCAAATATGTTATGAATGCAATGGAACAAGAATAGACCTGCCATTGCAATCATCGGGTGTAGGGGGTCTAAGCCCTACACCCACCCTAATTTAATTCAAAATAATGGTTGACACTTTGGATAAAAGAAGGTATAATATAAGAACAATAAGGGAAAAGGAGCGAAACATATGAATGCAATTGAAGAAAAACTTACTACCGCAAGGGTAGGACTGTTATTAAAAACTCCGTTCTTTGGCAATATGGCTACAAGAATGAAGATCATCAATGCTGACGAATGGTGTCAGACTGCCGCAACTGACGGTAGAAACTTCTATTACAATACAGAATTCGTTAAGAAGTTATCCACAAAGAAATTAGAGTTCCTCTTTGCACACGAAATAGGTCATTGTGTATTTGATCATTTTGGTAGAGCAGGTAGCAGGAACAGACAACTCTGCAATATATCACAGGACTATGCAATCAACCAGATCCTCGCAGATGAGAAGATCGGTGATGTGATTGATGAAGTTCCTATTTGCTTAGACTCACAATACAGAGGCTTGGCTTGGGAAGAGATCTACGACAAGTTATATGAGAAGGCTGACATCAGAGAGATATCGCTAGACGAGTTGATGAAGGAACTAGGTGAAACACTAGACGAGCATATCAATGGTGATGGCGCTCAGTCTAAAGATGGTAAGGACAAAGAGCAAGATGGTGATACTAGAGGTAAGGCTCCTGTTCTAACTAAAGAAGAAAAGCAGAAGATCAAAGATGAGATCAAAGAAGCAATGATCCAATCAGCCGCGGCGGCAGGTGCAGGTAAGACTCCAGGTGCTATCCAGAGACTGATTAAGGACTTGACTGAAGCGAAGATGAACTGGAGAGAGATCCTTAGAATGAACATCCAGAGCATCATCCGTAATGATTACTCCTTTACTCGTCCAAGCAGAAAAGGTTGGGGCACTGGTGCTATTCTTCCTGGCTTGGTTAATGATGAGACAATTGATATTGCTATTGCGGTAGATATGAGTGGTAGTATTGGGATGGACGATGCCAAAGTGTTCTTTTCAGAGATCAAAGGCATTATGGATCAGTATGCAGACTTCAGCATTAAGGTATGGTGCTTTGATACAGACATCTACAACTATGCAGAGTTCACTCAGGACAATGTAGAAGAATTGCTAGACTACGAGCCTAAGGGCGGTGGCGGCACTGAGTTTATGATCAACTGGGACTTTATGAAGCAAGAAGGTATTGAGCCTAAGAAGTTCGTAATGTTCACAGATGGTTATCCTTGGGGTAGTTGGGGTGATGAGAACTATTGCGACACATTGTTTATCGTTAAGGGCAATGAGCGAGCAGAATCTCCGTTCGGACAGACAGTAATATATGAAAAAGATGCCGCTTTACACGGAGAATAAGTGGTTGACATTTTGGATAGAAGAAGGTATAATAATAACATAATAACATAAAGGAGCGAGTATGACAATAGAATATAGCATAGCACACCGTGACCCTGTAAGCCTAATAGGCTACAACGGCGAAGGTGCAATCAAATACAATGTGACAGGCTACAAGAGAGAGTTCTTGGAAGTCAAGGTAAGACGGAATAGGTCTTACAGTGATGACTCTTGGTCTTGGGATATTGATTTAGATGTTCCTAGGTATGGTAGAGACAACGAAGCAGAGCCCTGCAATATCAAGGTAGCCAAGTATATGCGATCAGCAATGAAGGCGGCTATCGAAGAGATGGAGAGCATCCAGACGCAGACTGATACTATGGATAAGGAGTATGCAAGAGGCGAGAAGGAAAGGGAAGAGAAGCGTATCAGAGAAGCGGCCGAGAGGCAGGCTAAGATCGATGCTGACAAACCCGTAGGTCATAAACTTGCTAAGACCATCTGCGACAATATGGTTAAGCAGGCTAGAGAGACTGAGCAGGATAGCAAAGAGATAGCCTTTAAGACTAGAGGCGATCACAGAGAAGAGAAGATGCGATGTGTCTATACTATGAGTGGGTTGACTCTGTTTAACCTAGGATGGAATAGAGTAAGTCGTAAGGATGCGGTAAGGAAACTTGCAGACGCTTGGTTAAACTCTGTGGATACAGGCGATATCAAAGACCAAATACCTGACGCTAGATTGGCAGGCTTTATGCTGGGAGGAAGTGCCAAATAGGCACTGACCCCGCTGTAAAGAGGTTAAAAATAATGGTTGACAGATGGATGTTTTGGACGTATACTGTAAGAACAATAAGGCAATTAGGAGCGATAATATGAAACCAGTAGAACAAGCGATTGAAGCGATCAGTAAGATCGATAGCACAGAAGATATTAGAGATCTATTTGATGCGATCAGGCTTCGTCAAACATTCCTAGGCAACAAGACCATTAGGGCACTTGCAACAGGCGACAGTGTATCCTTTAACGGTCGTAATGGTTACACGAAGGGAACTGTTAAAAAGATCAACAGAAAATATGTATTGGTAGACACTGCCCGAGGACAATGGAGAGTGCCTGCTACAATGCTAACCAAGGAGGACTCATATGCTTAAGGCTATCGTATTTGGTATCCTAGGTGCAGGCGCTATGTATCTGTATCTAGGGCACGGCGACATCCCTGCATTTATTGAGATGCTTAAGGGCATCGTCAATCAAGGTGCAGGCATAGTAGAAGAAGCGACACAGTAGATGATCTACAAGGGCTTCCGATACGAGCAGGATATCCAAGAGGAAGAGGATAACCGTAAGATCTTCCACGAGGTGATCGATCCACAAGGCCAGCAGGTTAGGTGGGGATTGCTTCCGGCAAGTTGGCACGATATAAGTCCGTATCGTTCCGCAACTAAAACGGAGTTTGAGGCGGCTGTTAATGAGGTTATTTTTTATAATTTTGTTGCAGAAAATGGTTGACAGATTGGTAAAAAGGTACTATACTGTATATAACAATTAGGAAAAGGAGCGAAGTATGTATAAATTAGATAACAATGATGCAATGATAAACGGCACTTGCTTACAGGGACACATTGAGGCAACTTATGATGACTTGGTTAAAGCATATGGTGAGCCGGCTTTTGATAGCACACGAGATGGTGATAGCGACAAGGTGCACACTGAATGGGCACTTGAATTCCAAAATGAAGAAGGCGATTACATTACCGCTACAATTTATGACTGGAAAGAAGATAATGCCTACACTAGCAGGACGGGCAAGTATAGGTGGCACATAGGTGGCAATAGTTATGAAGCGGTTGAGGCCGTGTATGACTATGCTAATCTAAAGGAGGTTGCTGATGCCTAATTGGTGCGATAATACAATTTCGATTAAGGGACCTGCAACTAAGATGAGTCCTATGTATACCAAACTGAAAGAGGATGGTGACGAAGGCTTGTTAAGCATCCTTCATCCACAACCGAAAAACATCTTTAAGGGTGACCTAGGTGAGAAGGAACGACAGCAATGTGCCAAGGACGGTATTCCTAATTGGTATGACTGGAACAGTTCTAACTGGGGAACCAAGTGGGATGTATGTGAAGGTGACTGGGAATATGAAGATGCTGGTGACGGTGAAGCAATCCTAACAGGCAACTTTCAAAGTGCTTGGGGTCCGCCACTAGGGGTATATGAGCATTGCGATGAAGCACACCCAGACCTATACATTGAAGCGATGTATTATGAACCCGGCTGTGCATTTGCAGGCAAGTGGGAAACGCAGATGGGCGAAGAACAATATAGCCTAGAGGGAACAAAAGGAGAGTTGGAACAAGAACTTCCTGAAGACCTAAACGATGCGTTTGGTATTACAGAAAGCATTGAAGAAGAGCCAGAAGAGTTGACTGAATGGTTGACTGAAGGCATTCAAGCAAAAGAGAAGGAGACCGCGTAATGAGTGACACGGTTCCAGCAAAAAGAACTTTCACTTACACACTTTCAGTAGAGTGTGCAAGCGAAGGGAATGCAGACCTAGGAGCAGTTGAAAACATCCTGGATCTACATTTTCAAGAACTGGTTATGGACGATACTTTCGTTAATGAACTTGACGAGAAGCAGGCTGTAACTATACAGGTAGTACCTAGTTTTGGACAGAAATAATGGTTGACAACCAATCCAAAACTATGTATAATAAGGTAGAGTCATAAGACTCATTTAACTAACGAAAGGCAAATAAAGGTAAACATTATGGCAACAGATAAAAAGTTCTCAGTAGTAGGTGTATCAACACTAAACGGTAAAACAAAGATTAGGTTCGCGAACGACAGTATGCGTATCAAGATCTTACTTAAGAATGGTCACCAAGACGTGGATATGATCAATCTTGATAGAGATATGTTCAAGTGGGAAATCGCTGAACATCTAAAAGCGGTGAATTTCGCGAAGGACAATAGCGCCACAAAGAGTGCAATTGACTATATCGCTAAGAAGAATCCTGCACCGAAAGGTGAGGACGCTCCAGTGAACTCAGAAGTCACTGTAGAGCAACCTGTGGTAGCATAATCCGATTCGCTCCCGGAAGCAACCACTAAAGACTGGCCCTACTTGTAATGCCCTCAATTATTGCAAGTAGGGCCTTTTTTTGGTTGACAACTCTGGATCTATATGCTATATTGAATGTAGTTAATAAGGAGCGAGACTATGCACAATTTGAATGTTCACTTTATGAATAGAGGTTACGGCACAGACGATGGTTACAAGACCGTTGATGCTGTGAACGTGCGAGTATGCGAGTATACCGGCCGTCCACAGGCTACAATAGCCAGCCCGTACTTCCCAGGTGATACACTCACTATCCAATATGAAAACAATGAATGGATCTGCGATTTAGATAAATTAATGGTTGACACTTTGGATAAAAGATAGTATAGTATAAACATAATAAGGAAATGGAGCGTTATATGTTAGAATTAATTGGTTTTTGTGCAGTTGCTTACTTGGTGTTCAAGTTTGCGCCCGCAGTGCTAGAGATTGGATTTAAGTTTGCAGTTGTATGCTTAGGTCTAGTTGCATTTTTATTCCTCATCAGTATCGTGTGGGGTCAACTTATATTAACATTTGCATAGGGGGCAAGGATGTCAGAACTGTTAGGATTTATTGAAGATTTGAAGATGCTAGAAGCATTGGATCCTGTAGCAAGGGAAGCCCACCTAGAGCATCTTATTGAGAAGTATGAAGGCGAGTTTGCCCAGCACGAAGAGGCAATTGCTCGTCAATATGACTTGTTCTTTAAGGGCACACCATTCAAGGAGAATTCATAATGCAGGGTTGGTTTGCTGTGATATTCTTCATTCCGCTTGCGATGTATGTATTCTGGATTATGGGGTAAATTAGGGGTTGACATTTTGGACAAATCCCTGTATACTGTAAGTATAAACAATAAAGGAGCGAACATTATGAACTATGCAATTCACACTCAACATTTAGAGAACTATGGTGCCCACGCAGAAAGTGGCAAGTTCTCCGACGGTCAGAACTACTGGAAGATGAAAGGTGGAGACACCTACATCGTAAGTGGCTTGGATCGAGTGCAGGATGCAGTTGCGTTCGTAATGGCCGCGTTCTCCGACAACGGCATTGGCTGGAAAGAGTTCCCAGTAGAATGGGAAACAGAGGCTGAGTGGTTGGAAGGTATGGAGAGCGATAGCGAAGAATATCGTAACTTCAAAAAGGAGTGTGCCTACAGGGTGCATCCGGAGACAGGTGCAGAGCGTAAACCCTACCAAGAGAAACAGGCAGCCTAGGGGTTGACATCCAGCGATTTTGGATGTATAATATAGATATATTAAACAATAAAGGAGCGAGTATGTACAGTATGTTTTCACCAGAAGGTAATGAATTGGTTGCACGTATAGTAGAAGCAGCCAACAAGCTCAAAGCACACGATGGCGCAGAGCAGGCTTTTATATGGGCAGACCATCAATTGACCAAGCTCAGTTACGGTCACAATATGGGCGAAGCAACGGATACCGCAGTAAGAGAAGCAGTGTACGAAGCGATTAATTAGGGGTTGACTTTTATCCAAAATGACCCTATAATATACTAGTAAACTTAAAAAACAGGAGCGAATATGTTTAAAGAAGCAACAATTACATTTGACACTATTAAGGTTCAAATGATTCACACAGAAGCAACCAGTGCCGCAAAGGCAGCAGTTGCAACACTACTTGACGAATGGAACAAGCAGACAGGCGGCAACCAGTACGGTGAGCCAATGTACTGTGGTTTTGCTTGGGTAGACATTAAAGAGCGAAGCAACAGCAAGTTGGGCAAGGCTCTTAAAAGCATAGGCTTTAGTTCTAGTCACCGTAGTGGCGTTCTTCAACTGTGGGATCCAGCACAGCATAGAGGGCAGAGTATGGACTGTAAAGAAGCAGGTGCGATGGCTTATGCTGGTGTTTGGAACAATTATGGCGTGAATATGAGCTGGGGAAGCCGTGCAGACTAAGCACGCAATTTGGACATTAGGGGTTGACAAACAGCCTCTAATGTCATATATTAGTATTATGAAACAAACAAAAGGAGCGAAAATGTTTAAGAAAATAGCAACAGGGTTTGGTGGTCTAGCAATATTTGTAGGACTAATGATGGTGGCAGGATCAGCAGGTGACTGTGATGGCAAGTGTATGGAACAGGCTAATGACTTGGCCACTATGTTAATACTGTGTGCGACTGGTGTAGTGTTTATGCTAAGTGGTGCATTCTTTATGATGGTGGGCAACAGTGAATAAGGTTTTACTCCTAGTGTGTGCTGTGATGTTGTGTAGTGCGTGTAGCCTACGTGATGTACAGCACACGACTAATGCTTACAACCTATATGGCAATGCAGACATCAAGGAGGAAATAGTATGGTCTATCAGATCAGCCGTTGGGCAGTAGTAGTGCTAGGCGCTGTCGTGCTTAGTGCGTGCAGCATAGGTTACAATATGGACACACCATATGACCCTGCATTCCACAAAGGTGAAACACTGTTTGATCAGATCCCTAATAACACTAATGGTGCGAGTACAGTATGTGCAGGACACCTAGACCCTAAGGATAGACAGCCACACCAGAGTGGTAGGTGCTAGATGTATAGAGTATACTATACTGTAGACACAGTAGAACAGTACGAAGGCTTCTACGAAACACAAGAAGAAGCCGAAGAGGTGGCACTGTGTTGTTCAGATGATTATGATCCTGAGAGAGTAGAGGTTCGTGATAGATTCGATAATATTATTTTCGTGATTGATGATGAGGTGGTGGTCGGTAGATAGGGCGACCGGTATAGTGCGTACTAGCGTATGCTAGTATTTTTTTTGGCTAGTGGTCTAAAATCACCAGGGGAGAAAGATAAAGTTACTACCACAATTTTTTGCGCAGCACAAAAATAACCCCTAGGACCCATTTCGGAGATTCAAAAAAACTGCGCAGCAAAATTTTTAACCTACAGGACCCCTTTCATAAATACACATATGCGCACAATGCACACATATTCAATCAAGGGCAAACCTGATCGTTACACAGTATACGAGCAAGGCAAGCTCATACTTCAGACCACTAACAAGATTCTAGCACAGCGGTATTGTAGTAATGCGTAAACAGTTCTGCATATACACTAGAGACTTTAAGCAGTGCAAGGGCATATTTGGTCACTTCAAGGATTATGACATAGTCTACGAAGCACACATCAATAGAACACGCTTTTGGTTACACAGTGATCGCAAACTGCATCAAAAGTTCTATATACGCTACAGCACTCTAATACACTGTGTAGATCACGAAACCAATCACAGTACAGGCATATAATGTATACCGTGACTCTACGCTATAAAAACAATGAAGATGTTATGGCACAAGATGTGCATACACACACTGCTACACTAGATCTCTTTCTAAAACATCAAATAGAAAGCAGTCAAAACAGTCATAACACCATTATACTGCATCGTGCAAGCGATTTAACTGTTGCACTACTAGCACTAAGCAACCACCCACTGTATGACGCTGTAATTCAGTCTAAGAAGCCTGTTTAACCACTGTTTTAGTGTGTACAGTTAAATATTACTAGCAAGTGTATTTTATAGCACGGACAAGCAAAGTAATGTTATGTGCGTTGAAGAATACGCTAATTAGAAAAGTGCCCTGGTGCAATACATTTGCTATTTTTATTAGTTAACAGTATAGTGGATAAATAACTGTATGAGCAAACAAACATATCTAATGCCAATGGCATACTGTAAAGCAACTGGACAAAAGGTTAAGGGTCAAGACCTAACTGGACACAAGTATACTTCTAGTCAACGCAAGTGGGCACAAGAAGCAGCAGATAGAATTGCACGCAGCCACACTGCACGTACAGAGCGTGAGTGGGTTGGCATTCTAGAAACGTATACTCCAGGTATTAACACACTGGCTAACACTAGAACTTTCAAAACAGTTTAAACAGTTTAAAAAACTTCGATCACAAAGTAGAGCACACGCTAGGTGAAACTCTAGCGGACTGTTCCTGGCCACGCAGATATCGCTACCGTTTTTGCTGCGCTATCGCTACGCTTACTTCGTAAGCACTTAAAAATCGTGCGCTGCTCCGCAGCTCTAAAATCGCGGACGCCTTCGGCGCTAGTCGTAAAATCGCCGCAATCGTTCCAGTACAGTGTGTTGTAGTCTTTTGAGTGTGTTACCTCGTGGGGTACTCCATCCCAGTAAGTATCCTGCACAAAATGCATATGCACTTACCAATAAGGGTGCTAGTTCGGTGTCCATAGTGTTCTCCTTCACTTTTAGGGCTTTGTAATTAGTGTCTGTTTAAATATGTGTATGAGAAACTGGTGCCCCACTCTTGAAGGATATTATCCATTATGGAACCGCAGTTATGACTTCCCCTTTGTGTATCGCAAAGGCGTTGTGCCTACACCAGACATACAGCGTGCAGGACTAATACCCATACAGGTACACACTCCTGGACCACAACAAGAACTACAGCACAGTCTATGGCGCAAGATCTGTTTTAGAAACGGTCAGCCCAAAGGACGTGTGGCACTGTTCAGTTTATGGATGACTGGCGAAGGTGTAGACACTGATCAATACATAGCAGACAGAATGCGTGAGTACGATTGGTGCGAACCTGAATACTATGTGCATTCAAACAGTGCTGCTACAACAGGTATCTATTGGGACGTTATGTACAATAGATCAAAAGCATTCTTTACAGATCGTTCTGAACGATTGGCAGGACTGCATTGGACCAGCACACACGGTGAAGCAATGTGGGGATTGAGAGAAATACCCATAACTAAAACACAGGCTAAAAAATATCTAGCACCTGTAAGAGTGTATGCTGATGCACTGCGCAATGGCAATCCTCGTATGCGTAGACGTATGCAGTTGGTCAGCCTTGCAGAAACACACAGCAGTCTAGGCATATGCAGTCATACCAAACCACTTGAACCACAAGAAGAAAGCGCACACCTATTCAACGAAGTCAAGCAGAGACTGAGCAGCATATGGATGCCCATACACAATCGTTACTATGAACGCACATACTTTAGTGCATATATAGAAAGTGTAGTGGGTGCAGGTGAAACTCGCTGCATAACAGAAAAAACATATGACCCTTTAATTAAAGGACACTTCATACTGCCTTTTGGTTATCGTGGTATTATAAACGACATACTGAATATGGGATTTCAATTGCCTTACTGGATTGACTATTCATATGATAAAGAACCAGATGAGGATGCTCGTTGGAAGTTGTGGGAGAAAGAATTCCTTAGACTGAGCCATATGCCAACAGATGAATGGAGTCTGCGCTACGAACAGGATCACTATATGCTTGAAATGAATCGTGATCGTTTTTACAAGATGCGCTATCACAAACTAAAATTCCCACTTGCAAAGGAAAGACAAGATGACTAGAACATACAGTGTAAGATATCCATCAGGACAAACAGTTACGTGGGCGAACTATACTATACAAGATTGCATAACAAAATACAACGGTCATAACAGTATGTACCACGGTAAACTAACGATTAAAGAAGTCGCAAAGGAAGTAACAGATGAAAATTGATAAAGACATAGCAGTATGGGAAGGTGTTATACCGTCCGACCTGTGTAAAAAAATGATTGAACACTTTGAATTTAACAAAGGTATTAAAAATACAACTCCACGCAACAATGTTGCTGTAGAAGATACTCAACTGTATCATTCAGAACACTACACACAAAAACACAGTTTTTATCTAAATGAGTTCAGTCCTTTCCTCAACTACTTCTGGCAGTGCTGGCAACAGTATTCAGAATACTATCGTGTGCTAGAAACAGATAGACAGTTACAAATTCGACACGTAAAAACACAGCGTACAGATCCAGGACAAGGTTTCCATCAGTGGCACTATGAAGCAGACAGTCTAGAACATTCAAATAGAATTGCTGTGTTCAGTTTATATCTTAACACTGTTGAAGAAGGTGGCGAAACAGAATTCCTTAAACAGGGTGTTCGTCAACCTGCACGTGAAGGCGATCTAGTTATATGGCCTGGCTCATATACGCACGCACATCGCGGCAATCCTCCACTAAGTGGTAGCAAATACATACTGACAGGTTGGGTAGAATTCTAATAAATACCCTGTATGAATTGGGAAATAAGATTAGCAATAGCATTGATGTTAGTTCTGGTCCTTCTCAGTGTACAGGCCTGTGGTCAAGCACCTATACTAGATAAAATAGAACAAGTTCAACAGCAAGAACCCGCTGTTGAAGATAGCACACTACAAACAACTCCTCCAAACTTCCAAGGTATTGCAAACGCTTTAGGCTGCGTTTTTGCACCTAATACCTGTGATAATCCCCAATAAAAGATAACTACTCACATAACTAAATTCAACCTAACCCAAGGATAGTTATGAAAATACATAAAAATTTTGTGGCTCACGAGTCTAAGCCCAAAAAATCTAGCACTGCTGGTACAAAGGGTAGATGCAAGATGAGTAGTATGAACAAGCACAAAAAGCGAAGTCATAAGTTTTATAAAGGACAAGGAAGATAATGGCCGGTAAAAAGTTGAAAGGAATCAAAACACAACACATTCAAAGACAGCACGATGGTAGAGATGTTGTACCCACAAGGTACATATCCAAAAGCAAAGGCAAAGGTATTATGTGTGCTGCATATAAGGATACTAGAGAATTAGTTTTGGACAGTAAAGGTAATGCTGTACAATGGAATCAAGTCTAATTATTCTATAAGCCTAACGTAAAACGCTTGTTTTTAACGTAGGTACTGTAACTGGTGCCCTAGTATGCTAACGCCGCTGTATGACGCTTAAAATGCGTTTAAGAGGCTGTTTAGCATAGGTTCTAGTGCGATTATTGTGCCGTAGTATAGAATCTTACTGCACTGTATATTGCTCTCCAAAAGCCGGAAATTTGTTCTTTATTCTGTGCAATTTGTTCTTTACCTTTTTGCCAACTGTCTTTTTGGTACTCAACTATTCCATTCTTTTCTTCTATAATATATTGAGTTACTTTGTCATTGATTGTTTTTGTTTCATTTGCACTAGTTGAAGTTACTAATATTACAAATGCAATTGTTATTGTTGCTACTATTGTCCACACTGTTTTTGATGTCATATTGCCTTTCTGTTGTTATATGTCTGTTCTTACGATATGTTTTCTTAAAGCTCTTACAAGCTCTTCTATTTTATCTACTACAGAAATCATATCTTTGTCTGTAATATA